>Ga0079215_10000001_pt1 | contig 56445 bp, 45 predicted proteins | sample NCControl_FD_77004 | JGI IMG/M metagenome (GOLD analysis project Ga0079215, IMG submission 77004) | Agricultural soil microbial communities from Utah to study Nitrogen management - NC Control | ecosystem: Environmental > Terrestrial > Soil > Agricultural land | place: USA: Utah | collected...
ACGGCCAACTGCTCGATCACGCTCTGCAGCTCGCGGACGTTGCCGCGCCAGGGACGCGTGCGCAGGAACTCGATCGCGTCTTCGGAGAGCTTGGGCGCGGCCTCGTTAGGTCCGCGGTGCCGGTCCCAGAACACGGAGAAGAAATGGTTGGCGAGCAGCGGGATATCTTCCGGCCGCTTGCGCAGCGGCGGGAGGTTGATGGGAACGACGCGGAGCCGGTAGAGCAGGTCCTCTCGCAGCGTCCCCTTCGCCACGCACTCCTGGGGGGTGCGGTTCGTCGCCGAAATGAATCGGACGTCCACCACCGCGTCTTCCTTCTCGCTACCGACCCGTCGGACGACGCCGTCCTGGATCACGCGCAGCAGCTTGGCCTGCAGCGGCAGCGACATCTCCGTCAGTTCGTCGAGGAAGAGCGTGCCGCCGTTTGCGATCTCGAGTAAGCCGGGTTTGTCCCGATCCGCGCCGGTGAAGGCGCCTTTCCGATGACCAAACAGCTCGGACTCGAGCAGTCCTTCAGGGAGTGCGGCGCAGTTGATCGGCACCATCTGGCGCGAAGCACGACGGCTGTGCGCGTGAATGAACTGTGCGATGACTTCCTTACCGGTGCCGCTTTCGCCCATGATCATGACTGAGGCATCTGTGCTGGCCACCTTGCGCGCGAGATCGACGGCGGCACGGAAGGAAGGCGAGATACCGAGGAGGGTGACCTTTTCCGAGTTGCCGGTCTGTTTCAGCAGCTGCGTCTTCAGATCGCGCGTTTCGCGGGCGACCATCACGGCGTGCGACGCGCGACCCACCAGCACCTGCAAATGCGTCGCCGAGAACGGCTTCGGCAAGTAGTCCCAGGCCCCCGCCCGCAGCGCCTCGATGCTCGTGTTCACGCTCGGGTTGCCCGTCATGACGATGACGATGGTGTCCTTGTGGGACGTCAACGTCGCCTTGAGGATTTCCATCCCCGACACAGGCGTCATGTAGAGGTCGACGAGAATGATGTCGAACCGGCGGCGCTTGACGAGATCAATGGCCTCATCGCCGCGACCTAACGTGGTGACGTTGTAGCCATCGAGCTGCAGCACGCTCGCGCATCCCTCGCGGAGCGTTCGATCGTCATCTACGATCAGGAGGTTGAGGCTGGCCTTGACCTCGGGCGAGATGGACAGCGGGTCGCGTGCTGCAGTATCCGCCGCGCCCTCGGCCTCATCACGCGTTCCGGTTGCACTGGCCATCGAGCGCTCACTCCGTGAGAATTGTTCAAGGATTGCCGCAGGTTTGCGGCTTCAATCCGTCGTTCTGTATCCTCAACGCATCGATCAGCCGGTTCGACTGTCGAGCGCGTCCTCCTGAGACGATTGAAATGCTGCCGTCGTAAAGCTACAAAAGCGTGCGAAGACGAAACGGTCGTGGTCGCCACGCCACACTATTGTTGCACTATTACTACGATGACGGCAGGCTAACGGGGAAGGTCACACGGCACAAAAGTGGCAGCGAGTGTGGAACGTGACGGCCGTGACCCGGGTTAGCTCTGCTGCCGGGTTGTCACAGCATGCGCGCCGTTCCGGCTCGTATAATCGTCACGTTGAGTCGGTTCCCTAGTCCTTAATCTCGAATGCCCGCTAACCTGGTCCCGGCCGATCCCAATAACGGGATGCCCTCCGCGTATCAGCCCGGAGGCGCTGCCTGGGGTCCGCCTGCCCCCATGGCTCCGGCGAGCACTACCCTCAGCGAACAACTCGGACGCTTTTCGTCGGCGATTCGGCGATACAAGTGGCTCATCCTCGCCGTCATTGCGATCGGTAGCAGCATTGGCTTCGCGCTCACGCGACTGGTTCCCCCCAAGTACCGCGTCGACGGCTCGATCCTCATCAGGAAGTCGAACCCCGGGTCGGGTCCCATTGCAGCTCCCGGATTGATCAGTGACCCGGCATCGTGGGTCGACCTGACGCGCAGCTTCATTGTGCTCGATCAGGTGGTGCAGCGCCTTGGTCTGTATGTCGAGCCATCGAACTGGGAAGACAGCTCCCGGGTGAAAGACTTGCGGCCGTCCGGCACGCTGACCCCCGGGGTGTTTCAACTCAAGATCGATGATGCGGGCACTCGGTATGAATTGATCCGCCCTCCCGCGAAAGCAGGAGAGCCGTCCGTTACGGTGGAAACGGGGGCGGTGGGAGACTCGGTCGGACGATCGGTTGGTTTCCTGTGGGCGCCTGAACGAGGGCGCTTCGCGGCTGGTTCAACGACAGAATTCCGGGTCATGACCGCGCGCGACGCGGCCGTGCGGCTGTACCAGGACCTGGTCGTAATGCCCGTGGGCGCGACGTCCAATCTGATGCGGCTCCAGATGACGGGTGAAGAACCCGTGATGCTCACCGCGAAGATGAATACGCTGCTCGACCAGTTTGTGAAGGAAGCGGCCCGGCTCAGTCGAGAAAACCTGATCACCATCGAAGCGACGGTCGAAGAGCAGATGGAGCAGGCCAAGGCGCGTCTCAACGCGGCCGAAGGCTCATTGGCGGCGTACCGGATCAACAGCATCACGCTTCCGAACGACAACGCCATCGTGTCACCCGGTATCGCGATGGCAACGAGCCCGGTGTTCAACAAGTTTTTCCAGGACAACGTCGCGCATAAGACGGTCATGCGCGATCGCCAGGCGCTGGCCGGCATCGTCAACACCGGGAGCAGCGACCGCCTGTCCTACGAAGCGCTGAAGGCGCTTCCCCCACGTGGGCCTAACGATCCGCTGGACATCGAGATCCGCAACCTGGAAGTGAAGCAGGCGGAACTGCGTAACCTGCAGGCGAAGTTCACCGACCAGCACTCGCTCGTCGTCGCCAAGAAAGAAGAGATCAAGTACCTGGAGCAGCAGACGATTCCCACACTGGCGCGAACGACGTTGCAGCAGCTCGAGATCACGGAGAACGAGCTGAAGCGCAACATCGAAGGCCAGGCGACGGAGCTGCGGCAGATCCCGCAACGGAGCATTGAAGAAGGGCGCCGCAATCGCGACGTGATGATCGCGGACCAGGTCTACAGTGAGCTCCAGCGACGTTATCACGCGGCAAAGCTGGCCGCGGCGAGCGCCGTCCCCGACGTCGCAGTCTTCGACACGGCCAGTGTGCCGAGCCGCCCGTCGACCGATACGGCGATGAGCATCTTCTTCGTCGCCATCCTGGCGAGTATCGGTCTTGGCATCGGCGCCGCGATCCTGCTCGACCAGATGGATCGCCGCTTCCGGTACCCTGAGCAGGCGACGCGCGACCTCGGTCTCGACATCATGAGCGGCATTCCGACGATCAAGAATCCGCGTAATGCGTCGGCCAGGCTTCAGGAAGCGTCGCAGCTGGTCGAAGCATTCCGATCCCTCTCACTCACCGTGCGGTCCGCGTTCGACGGTATGGGCCCGGTGGTCCTGACCGTATCGAGTCCCGGTCCGGGTGACGGGAAGTCGTTCGTTTCCGCGAACCTCGCGATGGCCCTGGCAGACGGCGGCTATCGCACGGTCGTGATCGACGGCGACATCCGCCGCGGCGCGTTGCACACGGTGTTCGCGCCCGCCGCGCAGATTCCTGGACTTACCGATCTGCTCGCGGGTGAAGCGGTGCTCGGCGAAGTGCTGCTGCCCACGTCGCACCCGGGCTTGTTCCTGGTGCCGTCAGGTCGCCGCCGACGCAATGGTCCTGAACTGCTCGCCGGCGAAAGCATGCTCGGCCTGGTTCGCGACCTGCGCCAGCAGTTCGATGCGATCATCGTGGATTCCGCGCCGCTGGGCGCCGGCATCGATCCGTTCGCGTTAGGCGTGGCGACGGGCGCGATGCTGATCGTGCTCCGCACCGGTGAAACGGATCGCAAGCTCGCCCAGGCCAAGCTGGAGGTACTCGACCGCATGCCGGTCCGCGTGCTCGGCACGGTCCTCAACGACATCGGCGAGAGTCCGCAGTTCAAGTACTACTACTACCTCGAAGGCTACGGCGCTCTCGAAGCCGCTACGACCGGGGAGAGTTCCCTGATCGGCAGTGGCAATGGAAACGGGACGAGGACCTGACGAGCAGGAAGCAGGAAGCAGGAAGCAGGAAGCAGGAAGCAGGAGGCAGGAAGCAGGAAGCAGGGAATGACGGAGGGCCCGCGTCTCACGACTGCGGGCCCTCATTATTGGACGTTTCGTTCCTTCCCTGCTTCCTGCTTCCTGCCTCCTGCTTCCTCTATTGCACCGCATGCGCAGGAACATCGTGATACCCGCTGATGCGCGCCTCGTCGGACGCTCGCGCGTGACGCAGTGCGGTGGCGGCGCGAAGCAGTAACTCCACTGCGTCCACCGGGGACTTCGAGAAGTCCTGGTAGGCGCAGTAGCCGGCTACGATGTCAAAATGATCCGAACCTTCCGGGGCGGCGAGGGCAGCACGTTCCTGCAGCCGTTCGGCGAGACGAACCGCACCCGCGGAATCGGTGGCAGGGGCGAGGATCGCAAAGTCTGAGCGTCCGAGCCGGCCAATTGAATCCGAGGACCTGGCCGTGCGGCGACATAGTTCGCTGATCTCCTCCGCCAGGCGAGGATCCAGGTCCTGCCCGTCGGTGCCGGCCGAACTGGCGGTGATTGCCACGCAGGCGAGCGGCGCATGGCGCCGTGATGCTTCGGCACCGAGTTCCCGCGCCCGGCGAGCCAGGCCACGCACGTTGTACAGACCCGTCGCGTCGTCCAGAAGACTTTCTTCGCGCGAACGATCGATCTCGCGTTTTGCGCGGACGAACGCCGACAGCTTGAGGATCAGCGCCTCGGAATCAACCGGAAGGCTCAGGTACTCCCACGCGCCGGCTCGATAGGCATCGAGGCGTTGAGCGCGCGATGCCGGTCCGGCCGTGGTCATGATGACCGGTGTGCTGGACGGAAACTCGGAGTCGTTGCGGAGTTGCAGGCACAGGTCAACGCCTGGGATATCGGGCATCCCTGAATCGATGATCACGACGTCCGGATGCGTTCGGCGAATCAGCTCGAGCGCCTGACGACCGGTATACGCGCGCACCGAGGCAAAGCCGTGCGGTCCGAGAACACTTTCCAGGGAACGCGTCGACCATTCCTGATCACTGGCGAGGAGCACCAGAGGTGGCGACAGCTCCCTGCCCTGATCCGCAATACCACTGGTGCGGTGCACGTTGTTCTTCTCTTTGTCCGTCATGTCCGTGCGAATCCCCTGTCCCGTGCAACCGGTCGGCTGCAAAGTGCTTCTCCTGGTCGTGTCTCGTTATAGCAAGATTTGGCCCGCGTGGGGCCACCGACCGCCCTGGACCCCTGTGGCGGACCCGCCACATAACGCGACGATGGAAACGCCCAGTCCGCCAACTGCATCGATATTTGCTTCGAACCGGTTAGGCGCAAGACCAAATTCAGCAGATCCTCCCCCATCAATGGCTTGCGACCTGCCCCGTCGTGGGTCGTCTGGTGAGGCTGCACCTCGGCGCCCCACGCTCTCCTCCCAATACCGCTCCCTGCTGTAGTCGTAGCACAACACTTGCCTTGATAGGTCGGGCTGAACCGGAAGCCACGTTATGCAGTCGGCGGGTAACCATGTGAGGCCTCTTAACATCCGGTGGTCGTCCCGCCATTTTCCTCGTCCCATCCTTATGAAACGCTGGAAACCTCTCGTCCTGTTGGCTCGCACAGGTGCCTGGCACGTCAGGCTCCTGCTCCTCGTGCTGGCTATGCTCCCGACCGGCGCGCTCGCTCAGGCTACGATCGGGGAGATGCGCCGTCAGGCCACACGCACTGAGCTGGAACGCGCAGCAAAGGCCGCGGAGTCGGCTTCGTTGCAGGCTCCTGACGAAAAGACGCGTGAAAAGCTGCGCGCGGACGCGGCAGCGATCCGCATGCGACTGGACAACGGGGACTTCATTCCTGGTGACCGCATCAACCTGATCGTTGCCGGTGACTCGGTGCTCACGGACACCTTTACCGTCCGCGGAGACCGGATGTTGCCGCTACCGAACATCCCACCCATATCCCTGCATGGCGTGCTGGACTCCGAACTCGAGTCGCACCTCACCAAGGAACTGATGCGCTACATCAAGACCGTGCAGCTTGATGCCACGCCGCTGGTGCGGATTTCACTCCTCGGGTTTCCGCAGTCGAATTTCTACACGGTTCCTGTCGACCAGTCGATCACGGACGTGATCGCGGCCGCCGGGGGTTGGGGAAGTGTCACGGCAGTGGCGCCGGACAAAGCCGTCGTCAGGCGCGCCGGCAAGGTCATCATGGACTCCAAGGCGACGGCGGAAGCGGTGCGGCAGGGGAAGACTGTCGGTGACATGGCGATGCGTGACGGGGATGAGCTCTACGTCCCCGACAGGCAGTCGACCGGCATCAATTGGCAAAAGATCGCCGCTGGACTTGGCGCCGTGTCGTCGTTGTTCTGGATCATCCGTTACGGGGCCAGGTAACCGCGTGTCGCACGGTATTCCCACCGACACCCAGCCGGGGTCGAACGCGCACACGGCGCGCGTGTCGACGCCCGCGCGAACGCGCCGGATCGACAGTCCTGCGACGCCGCGCTCTCAGCCGCGAACAATTGAAGTTCCCGAGGTCATCCCGCAGGAACGCAACGAGTCGCTGAGCCGCGTCTTCAACTTCCTGGTGGCGGCGATCGCGCTCATCGTGACGCTGCCGCTGCTGATCCTGCTGTCGATCGCGGTAAAGTTCACGTCGCGCGGTCCAATCCTGTACGCGCAGACACGCGTCGGGCTGGATCGACGCTGGCGCAGTACGCTGGCGTTGCATGAACGCCGGCTTGAAGATCTTGGCGGCCAGGTGTTCACGATCTACAAGTTCCGGACGATGCGCGTGGATGCAGAACGCGGTTCCGGCGCGGTGTGGGCGCAGCAGAACGACCCGCGAGTCACGAAACTCGGCAAGTACATGCGCATGTTGCGGCTCGATGAGCTGCCGCAGTTCTGGAACGTCCTGCTGGGGGACATGAACGTGGTCGGTCCCAGACCGGAGCGTCCGAGCATCGTTTCGCGGCTCCGTGAGGACATCCCCGAGTACCAGTGCCGCCATCGCGTGAAGCCGGGCATCACCGGGCTGGCCCAGGTCAACCAGAAATACGACGCCTGCATCGACGACGTCCGGGCGAAAGTCGGCTGGGACCTGCGTTACATCCGCGAGCAGGGGCTCTGGACCGACATCCGCATCCTGCTCGAAACCGTTCCCGCGGTCCTGCTCAAGTACCGCGGCTGGTAGCCTCAGCGCCTAACGAAACGCCAGGCGGTTGTAGACGGAGCCGATGATCCGTCCCAGGCCGTAGCCCAATACGAAGGCGTAGATGAACCCGATGACCGCGCCGGCCCAGGTGACGCTGTAGCCGGGAAAGAACACCCGCAGCATTGACAGGTGCTGCCCGACATTCGGGCCGCCGCGAATGATCAGGAATACCGTCGCCAGGAAAAGCCCGCCGCCAAGCAGCATTCCGGTGGAGATGCCCCAGGCGCGCGCATTGAGTCGCAGAACCGATGCCTGGACCGTGCTCGAACTCGCAGCCGTCATGGGCGCCATCAACGGTTAGATGTGGTCGAGAAACTCGCGCGTGGAATCGAGTTCGGCGCGCGTGTGGATGATGAACGCACTGATCGCCAGCGCCAGATTCCGGCAGAACGCCGCGAACCAGCCGGCCACAAAGGCGACGGCAAAGCCCCACGCCGCGCCCACCGCCACCCCGCCCCAGCTCACGGTGTATCCCTGGAAGTACTGGCCCATCAGTTCCAGCGGAAAATCTCCAGCGCCGGGCATGAACATGCCTGCCACCGTGAGCAGCATCATCAGGACCGCTCCCGCCACGCCCGTGGCCATGCCGAAGGCGCGCTTATGGAGTGGCGCGAAGGCGAACAACATCGCCGAGATCACCGGCGATTCGGCCGGCGTCACCGTGATGCGACTGCCGGGAGTTATCGCTTCACCGCGCGGAACGTACGCCAAGCGGCCTCCTCGCCGGGGAGTTACTGATCGCCAGCGGTCCATGTACTGGGACGGTTTTTCGTCGGGACGGGGGGCCACCGCTGCACTCCAACCTCCTCGTACGCCGAGGTCGCCGGATCGCGAAGCGGCGGTCCAATCAGATGCTGGAGCAGCAAGCCCACACCAAATGAGATGCCATTGAGCAGATAGTACAGCAGATGGGCCGGCATCACCAGAATGGCGAAGAGCGGACCGCGCACGCGCGCCAGGAACCCCCAGAGCGGAGCGTTCAGCAGGATCACGATCACCAGGCTTACCATCGCGATCCACAGCGGCAGGGGCGAAGACGCAAATGGCGCGTACAGCAGCAACGGCACCGCCAGCCACGTCAGAACCGTGTTGAGCTTCTCGCTCCAGCGCAGGTTCAGGGTCCCGGTGGACATCATCGCCCCCCGATGCATCAGCAACCGGGCCCACGGGATACCGCGGTCCCGGAGATCGGTCCGGATGACCTGGGCCAGTGTCCACTTCTTCAGGTGTGTGATCTGGATCGACGGATCGAGCCTGATGCGGCGACCGAGCTTGCGGATACGCGTGCCAAGCTCGATGTCTTCGATCTGCGGCTTGCTGTAGTGCCATTCGTCGTACATGCCCACTTCAGCGAACACGTCGCGACGAATGGCCCCGGCCGCTGCCCAGAACGTTTCCACCTCGCCCGCATTCTGGTGATGCACATAGTGGTGCACGAGGTTGCGGTACTGGGACATGAGCCCGCTCGCCGGCGGCTTGTCGTCATACGATCCGAAGGCGGCGCCGAGATCGGGATCCGACGTGAGGAGTTCGTCGAAGCGCGACAACGTGTCGGGATGGACGACGCAGTCGGCATCGATGAACACGATGATCTCACCCCGACTGACCTCGAACCCGCGATTCCGTGCGTACGCCGGGCCACTCGCCTTTCCCGGTAGCGTGACGACCGTATCCGCATAACGAGCCGCGATGAGCGACGTGTCATCCGAGCTGCCGTCGTCGACGACAATCAACTCCCACCTGTTCCGCGGCAAATCCGAATTCCGAAGGGCGCCGAGCGTGCGCGGCAGCATGCCGGCCGCGTTATGCGTCGGCATGATGACGGACATCAGCGGACGGTCGCTCATTGCGACACTCGACGTGGACTTACCATGGCCCGCACGCGCCGCCCCTGCGCCCGGATCCAGAGCCGCCGGCGAAACGCCGTGGAACCCCACGCCTCGAGGTGTCCGGGCTTGCTGAAATACCAGGCATCGATACGAGGGAGCAGCGCCGGATCATCGGTGGAAGCTACAGGCCGCAGCTCAGTGGTCACACTGTGCTCGAAGATCGTCCCTGCAAGCCGGGCCACGTCGTCGTTCACATGGCCGTACGGGTACGCAAAGCGGCGAGGCCGATCGCCGAGCTCGGCAAGAATCCGTTCCACACATCCCTCGGTTTCATCGTGTAGTTGTGCCGGCGACAGCTGCGTCAGGTCACAGTGCGTACGCGTGTGAGCGCCGATCTCGAACCCTGCGTCGCGCACGCGCTGCAGGTCGCTCCAGCTCATCAACGGCAGCTGGGGAATTGAGGAGGCCTCGTGGCCACCCCAGGCATTCCTGGTTCCGACCGCGTCGGAGACCACGAAGACCGTGGCCGGAAACCCGAGGTGCGCCAGGACGGGCAGGACCGCGGACGTGAAGTTGAGAAATCCATCATCGAACGTGAGCGCAACCGCATCCATCTCGTCAGGCAGCGACGGCAACATGGAGAGTGGCACCACGCGCACGCGTCCCGAACCGAAAAAACGGACATGCTCCTTGAACGACTCTTCCGGCAGCGAGATCGGCGAGCCTGACGAGTCTATGGAGTGGTAGGTGAAGATCGCGCGCATGACCGCCGTTACCGGGCAGCGGATGCGGGGCGTGGGCGTCCCTGTTCCTGCATTCTGGTGCGCTGGTCCTCGACCACATCACGAATGATCTCCGAGAGCGGAGTGCCGGGGCGGAATCCGGTTGTGCGCTCCAGCTTTGCCACGTCAGGCACGCGCCGCTGCATGTCCTCGAAACCGGCCGCGTATGCCTCGGAATACGGCACCGTCACGATGTCGGAACTGCTCCCCGCGGCGTCGCGAACCAGTTCGGCGAGTTTCAGGATCGTCGTTTCCTCCGTCGAGCCGACGTTGAACACCTCGTTGATCGCGGACGGTGTGTCGACGAGTCGCACGACGCTTTCGATGGCATCACGGACGTGCCCGAAGCAGCGGGACTGCTCGCCGCTGCCATATACGGTGATCGGCTCGCCGCGTAGTGCCTGACGAGCAAAGTTCGGAAGGACCATTCCGTAACGTCCCGTCTGGCGCGGCCCGACCGTGTTGAAGAGCCGCACCACGATGACTGGAACATGTTTTTCGTGCGCGTACGCCAGCGCGAGCCACTCGTCGAGCGCTTTCGAGCAGGCGTAGGCCCATCGGGAGTGCGACGTGGGACCGAGTTGGAGGTCGTGATCCTCGCGGAATGGGACCAGCGTCGACTTTCCGTAGACCTCGGACGTGGACGCCACGACCACCAGCTTCTGTTTCTTCGCCGCCGCGGCAAGGACCGCCTCCGTGGCGCCGACATTCGTCTCGATCGTATGGACCGGACGCTCGACGATGAGCCGGACGCCCACTGCGGCCGCCAGGTGCACGGTCACATCAGCGCGATCAACCAGCTCGGAGACGAGCGGACGATCGAGTGCTGATCCGATCCGGTGCTGAAAGCCGGGTCGCCCGACCAGGTGCGCAATGTTGTCCATGCTGCCGGTCGACAAATCGTCGAGCACCATGACCGAATCACCACGCTCGAGCAGCCGCTCAGCGAGGTGAGATCCGATGAAGCCGCACCCTCCAGTGATGAAGACGTTCACGCGACGTCAGCCTCCGGCAATGCATCCAGTACCGTGCGTTTTCCGCTTCGCGCGGCCGCACGCCGCACAATGCCGAGGTATTGGGGAATGACCGCGCTTTCGCTCCATCGCTCCACGTAGCCGCGGTATCCGGCGCGAGCAAGCGCGGCACGATGCGAGGCATTGTCCTGTAGCCGGTGCATGGACTGCACGAGTTCCTCGGTTGTTTCAAAGAGTTCGCCGCCGCCCGATCGCTCGACGATCTCGGGAAATGGCCCGAGCCGCCGCGCGATGACTGGAGAGCCCTGGCGAAACGCCTCTATCAAGACGATTCCGAACGTCTCGTAGCACACCGAAGGCACGATGGTGGCGATGGCATGACGGTAGTAGCGCGACAGGTCATCGGGCGGCACCCGACCGATGAACCGCACATTTGGCATTCCCTCAGCGAGGGCCTTCAGGTCCGCCGCGTATTCCCCGTCACCGGCGATCACGAGATCCGCGGCCTGATAGCGGGCGAACACGGGGATCACGTCCTGCAGCCCCTTGATCCGTTCGAGACGGCCGGCGAAGAAGAAGTACGGGCGCCCGTGCGGGGACGGGCCCGTCGCGTCAGGCATTCCCGCCGAATCCGGGTCAGGAAGGAAGTATGACAGGACTTCCATGTCCCGCGAGAACCCGCGGCTGCGGTGCATCTGGCGACTGAACTCGCTCATGGCGATAAAGGCATCGACATGCTGGAGCTCACGCTCGAGCAGGCCGGTGTTCCGCCACAGCTGCGGCGGGCGGCGATAGTGCAACGTGCACTTGAAGCATTCCGGCGTTTCGCACCGCTCACGTCCATGTCGCCAGAGCACATGCATGGGGCAGACGAGCCAGTGCTCGTGGGCCATGTACAGCGTCACTGAGTTCCTGCCTAACCGGAACAACCCGGGTCCACCCACCAGCGAGACGTTGTGATAGTTCACCACGTCGTAGTGCCCTTCGTTCAGCAGCCTCGTGATGCGATTCGCGTTCGCCACCGGCCGTCCGAGCTGTTGGGTGAGAAGGGGCGACAGCATGCCCATGCCGCTACGGAGCCCGACCACTTCGACGCCCTCGTCGTTGGCGACGGCCGCGGGCTCAGGACCCCGGTGGAGGGCGTTGAAGGCGTCTACATCATGGACGACGGTGACGTGATGACCACGCCGAACCAGCGCCCGGGAGAGCCGCTGGATGCCGACGGCGTCCCCGCCAAAGGAGTAGGGCGGGTAGAACGTGGTGAGCATGCAGAAGCGGAGAGGTCGTTCACCGCCCCATCCTGTTCGCGTCACCAAGACTCCTTGAGACAACCATAGATCATGTAACTCTCAGTCATGCAGCATCTTAGCATACTACCACGTACGGGCCCACCTGTTGGGATAATCCATTCCCAGTCGCAATACCCGGACCAACCGATAGAATCTCGTCCCGGGTCAGGACCCGCTTCATACCCTGCGAATCTCAGCGGCAGTTTAATGCCCGCAGCGAGCGTAAGGCCCGGAATCTGCATTTACAAATCAGTGACACCGGGGGCTTTGACGAGTGGAATTCGGAGCGGACTGCGACGGGAATCTTGCCGCCATTCATCGCGGAGGGTCGACGCATGTCTAGCCCGCCGGTCGAAGGGACTCCTTCCATCGCCCAAAACTTCATTCGCCTCGGCGTTGGTGAAGCGGCCGCGCGACTGATCGCCTTTGCCACGACGTTTGTCATCGCGAGACGACTCGGCGCCGAAGGCCTGGGAGTCGTTTCCTTCGCGTTCGCGATTCTGCTGTACCTGCAGCGCGTGGTCGACGCCGGATTCGACCTCGGTATCGGAATCCGCGAAGCGGCGAAGCGGCGCCAGCACCTTCGCGATTTCGTTCCTCCGGTACTGACGTTCCGATTTGTCCTCGCTGCGGCAACGATCGGACTCGTTATGCTGGCGGCCGCGCTGATCAGGCAGGTCGAGGGCGATATGATCGTGTTGTACGCCCTCACGCTGATACCGCTCGCGCTGAGCACGCGGTGGGTTCTGACTGGCATGGGCCTGACCGGCGCGGTCGGCCTGTCGAGGGCGGTGGGTGAGGCGGTCGTACTGATCGTCGTCTTTCTCGTCGTCAGCAACCAGGCCGACCTCTGGCGCATCCCCGTCTCGCAGCTCCTTGGTGATACTGTCGCCGCGCTGCTGTTACTGATGGTCCTGCACCAGCACGGGATCCCTTCGTCATTGCGGTGGAATACCGACACCGTTCGGCCGCTCGTCAGGCATGTGGCGCCGTACGTGGGAAGTGCGCTACTCGGGCTGGCGATCTTCAATTCCGACCTGCTCTTCCTGCGCGCGTTCGCGGACCGGGCCACGGTCGGCTTGTATGCCGCCGCGTACGCGCTGGTCAGCTTCCTCATCAACGTGGGAGCGACGTATTCGCTCACGCTGATTCCTTCCCTGGCGCAACTGTCCGACGAGCCGTTGGCGCGGCAGTCGGTCTACGCCACCGCGTGGGCGCGGGCCCTGGCGATCGTGGTGCCACTCGCCGCTGGTGGCGCACTGGTCGCGCAGCAGGCGATCACGGTGGTGTTCGGTCCCGCGTTTGCCCCAGCCGGAACCGTGCTGATGGTCCTGCTGATCTCCGTTCCGCTCTCGGTGCTGCGTTCGATCGCGGTGTCGGCATTGATGGCGCAGGGACGGGAGGACATCCTCTTCCGGACCGTGCTCATCGCAGCGTCCGTCAACATCGCGCTGAACTTCGTCGCCGTTCCCGCCTTCGGGATGCTGGGCGCCGCCACGGTGACGGTGCTGACCGAATTGCTGCGGCTGGTGCTCGCGCAGCGTTATGCAGCGTCGCTGGGCGTTCGGGCGCCCGAGGTGCAGCGCCACTGGAAGACGGCGCTGGCCACGCTGATCATGGCAGGGGCCGTCGCGTTAGGCTTCCGGCAGTCCATCGTGGCGACCATTGCCATTGGCGTCGTGGTATACGCGGTGGCGCTCCTGGCTGTGCGCGGGATCGGGCGCGATGCAAACGGCCGGATGGAGCTCCAGGTCTAGCGCGTTACGAGTGGTCCTCGGTGGCTTCCAGCGCCGGTTCGGCGTTCATGATCTCACTCTGCCGACGCACCGACTCACGATGGATGATCTCGTAGATCGCCTGCGCATATTCGGCCGCGAGACCGAGCGTCTGCGCCCGATCCAGCCGGTCCTCGAGCATCGCGCTCCAGCGTGAGACTTGCAGCGTGGCCACGTTGTTCTCGCGTTTGCAGTCGGCGATTTCCTCGACGACGCGCATCCGCTTCGCGAGCAGGTCGAGGATCTCATGATCGAGGTGATCGATGCGGCCACGCAGTGTCGCCAGCGCGGCGAGGAAACCCGCGTCGGCCGATGTCTCGCGGCGTACCTTGATCAGGTCGAGGATTTCGGCAAGCCGCTCAGGGGTGACCTGCTGCGCCGCGTCACTCCACGCCTGATCGGGATTCGGGTGCGCCTCGATCATCAGGCCGTCGAGGCCGAGGTCCATCGCATGCTGGGCAACATCGAGGATCATGTCGCGCCGGCCCGTGATGTGGCTGGGATCCGTAATGATCGGGATGTCGGGATGCATGCGACGGAATTCGATCGCGAGCTCCCACATCGGCGCGTTCCGATAGCGGACAACGCCCGCCACCGAGAAGCCGCGATGAATGACGCCGAGCCGGCGCACCCCAGCCCTGTTGATCCGCTCGAGGGCGCCCATCCACAACGCCATGTCGGGACTGGTGGGATTCTTCACCAGCACGGGCGCGTTCACGCCACGTAGCGCTTCGGCGATTTCCTGGACCGAAAACGGGTTGACGGTGGTGCGCGCCCCGATCCAGAGCAGATCGACCCCATGATGCAACGCGATCTCGACATGTTGCGCGGTCGCGACTTCCGTAGCGGTTTTCATCCCGAACTGGCGACCCGTTTTCACCAGCCAGGGCAGCGCAGTGTCGCCGATGCCTTCGAAATTCGATGGGCGCGTCCGTGCCTTCCAGATGCCGGCCCGGAAGTAATCGACACGCGTGCCACGGAGGCGGCGCGCCGTTTCCATCAACTGTTCTTCGCTCTCGGCACTGCACGGGCCGGCGATGACGAGCGGGCGGCCCTCGACTCCGGACCACGACGCGAGCGACGAGGTGACGAGCGTGGTCATTTCGCCGTCCTCATTCGCGGTGCGCGCGGCTGGCGGTGGAAGTCATGGCCCACTAACCTAGCGAGGTGCCCCGCATACCCGCGGCAGGAGTTTCCATGAAGGTCGGTCACGAGATCGAAACCAAGCGAGCCGGATGGTCTTTTGACGGCAACGTCTCGGAGACGTTCGTCGAGCACGTCCGGCAGTCGGTGCCGCTCTACGATGCGGGTCACGACCTGATCCGGTCGATCAGCGACTACTTCATCCGTGACGACAGCACCTGTTACGAAATCGGCACGTCCACGGGGGAGCTGATCCGCAAGCTCGCGACGCATCACGTCCACAAGCCCGGCGTTCGCTGGATCGGCATCGACCCCGTCGAAGCCATGATCGACAGGGCCCGCGAGCACTGCGCCGGCGTGCCTAACATCGAGCTGGTCTGCGACGACGCGGTCACGTACAACTTCGAGAAGGCCGACCTGTTCGTCTCGTATTACTGCGTCCAGTTCGTCCAGCCCCGGCACCGTCAGGAACTGATCAACAAGATCTACGAACGCCTGCACTGGGGAGGTGCGTTCCTCCTGTTCGAGAAGGTGCGCGGTCCCGATGCGCGGTTCCAGGACATGAGTGTCGCGCTCTATAACGACTTCAAGGCGAAAAACGGGTTCAGCGCCGACGAAATCCTGAACAAGACCGCGAGCCTCAAAGGCGTGCTCGAACCGTTCTCCACCGAGGGGAACCTCGGCTTGCTTCGCCGCGCCGGCTTCACGGACATCATGTCCGTCATGAAGTGGATCTGCTTCGAGGGGTTCCTCGCGATCAAGTAGGCGGATCACGAACGCACCTCCGCTTCGCGCACGGCGCGCACTCCGATGATCACGTCGAAGTCGCGGTCACTGTAGTGGAGTTCGTCCTTCGACAATTCCCCGGACGCCAGCCCGTGCAGCGCTGCGGTGGCGCTCAACACATTGCCGTACGTGTCAATCGTGAAGCGGCCGGGGAACGCGTCAGTGAAGAGGGATTGTGCGGCCTGGCGCGTCAGATGCCAGTACTCGCCCCAGCCGTCCCGATCCAGATGACGGCCGACTTTGCTGATGCCGTGCGTCGTCAACAACAGAACGCCGCCCGGCCGCAACATCGACGCGAGGCGTCGAACCGCAAGACGGATGTCATAAATCATCTGGATCGTCTGCGTGCAGACGATCGCGTCGTACCTGCCCTCGGGCAGCGGTGAGTCGCCGGCCAGGTCGCCGACAATCGTCGCACCGTTGGCAGGAACGTAGCTGAACACGTCGCGTGCGCTCACCGCGGAACCGCCGAATTTGTCCAGGTAGTGCGTGTCGCCGAATTCGAGCGCCGTGCCGCGGATGTCATTCCGGTACTTCTCGAGGAAGTGCTCGATGTAATACCGCTCGATCGGAAAGCCACGATCGAGTGCGAAGACGGGACTGACGGGAGAGAGGCGGCGCAGGTCGCCGAACTCCACATGACCCACCCGCGGCCATTGCAACCCGAAGCGCCGCTGCGCGGTGACAACCCAGTCGCGTACACTGCGAGGCAACGTGCGCCGCGCCGCGGCGATCACGCGATCGCGCAGGGGCACGCTCGCCATGTCGTCAGGTCGTGACCTGCGCCGGTTCGCGTGACTCCCGCGACTCCGGCGCTTCGAGCTTCTGCTCTTCGTGATATTCGAAGTCCGTGTTCACCGCCCAGACGTCGTGCGAGGCGCCTTTCATGTTGGCCACGGCCATCATCGCGGTGAACATCGAGTGATCCTGGTTGTTGTACTTGTGCATCCCGTTGCGACCAACGGTATGCAGATTCGGAATCGGGTCAATGAAGCCGCGGACCGTGCTCAGATGCTCGGCGTACGTTGAATCGTAGACGGGATACGCCTTGGGCATGCGCACCACACAACCGTCGCGGATCTTCGCCGGATCGGCCAGGCCCAACTCGGCCAGCTCCCGTGACGCCAGCGCGATCAAGTCCGCGTCGGGACTCGTCCACAACCCATCGCCCTCGAAGCAAAAGTACTCCATGCCGAGGCAGGTCATGCCCGGTTCGGGCACCATGTCCCGGCTCCAGTTATTGAAGTTCTGGATCCGGCCGACCTTCACCCCTGGCGTGTGGATGTAAATCCAGTTGTCCGGGAAGAGCTGCTCCGAATCGATCATCAACGCGACGGTGAGGAAATCGCGATAGTTGAGACCTTCGCCGGCAGCACGAATGTCGGAGGGGGGCAACGGATCGAGCGCCCTGGCCAGGTTGCGGAGCGGCATCGTGGAGATGAAGTGATCCCCTTCGATGCGTCGCGAACCACTCGGCGTCCTGACGCGAGCTGCTACGATGCGGCCAGCGCGATGTTCGAGGTTTGCGACTTCGTGCCGCATGAGCACCTCGCCGCCGAGCGCGCGGATTTTTTCCGTTGCCATCTCCCACATCTGTCCCGGACCCAGGCGAGGGTACTGGAACCGGTCAATCAACGTCTTGATCGAGTCGGAGCGCTTCTGCAATTGCGCGGCGTTCAGGATCGCCTTCGCCAGGCTGAGTCCCTGAATGCGCTGGGCGGCCCATTCGGCGCGGATCTCGGTGCACGGAATGCCCCAGACTTTCTCCGTGTAGGTCTTGAAGAAGATCTCGAACAGCCGCTTCCCGAATCGATTCGTCACCCACTGTTCGAGGTTTTCCTCGACCGGGTATGGCTTGAAATGCCAGCGGACGTAGCTCGCAACGCAGAGGAACGAATTCCAGATGCCGAGGCCGAACAGCGCGTTCTTCGCCTTGAGCGGATAGTCGAAATACTTCCCGCCATAGTGAATGCGGGAGAGGCGCGGCACGGAGATGAACTCCGGCCCCAGAATCTCGTGCCAGAGCGCCTCGACGGGCGCGATCTTCGTGAAGAAGCGATGGCCGCCGATGTCGAAGCGGAAGCCGTTGTACTGGGCAGTCCGCGAGATCCCGCCGACAACGTCGTCCCCTTCCAGGACGGTGACGCGTACGCCGTCCTTCGCCAGAAGGTAGGCGGCCGTCAGTCCCGCCGGGCCGCCGCCGATCACAACGACGTGGTCCCCTGACTGGAGTCGATCGACGCCCCGCATTGGCGCAATGCGACCTGAACTCACGTCCTTTCCACCGCCTCAACCTCAGTCATGATCCGCCGCTGCGAGCGTGAAGTACCGCTCCTTCGACGAGCGTAACAGAAAGCGGCAACGGTAGTTGTCACAATTCTAAGAAGATTGCAATCCCGGCGACGTTCGTAGTATCGCCTTGTTATGCAATCGCGGACGTTGGGGTCTCTTAAACCGCGGCGGCGATCCCGATCGCGGAGTCACCCCGCGCCGAGTCGAGTCCTTCGTGCGCAACGGGGCTATCGGCCAGCACGCCACGGGAGGCGACGAACGTATCCATCACCACCGACTCGAAGGTCGCTACCGGCGCTTCTTCGCGCCTGGGCAGCACTTTCCGGAACGCATCCATCCAGCCCGCATCACCGACGCTGACGTCGTCGCGAACAGCGATGATGGCGCCCTCGGCTCGGCTCATTCCCAGGTCGCACATCTCGGCACGCGTGGAGCCACGAGGGGCGGCTACGAATTCGGCGCCGTTCCGCTCGCACGAGGTGGCTACACTCGGATTGTGATCCTGGGAAACCACGATGACCTGCGCGCACAGGTCGTGAGCAGCAGACCTCAATGCCTGCACTGCGAATTGCGCCGTTGCCGCTGAACCGGATGAAACGACGACCACTGAAAGCGACGCGCACGAACTTGTCTTCCCTGCCGCCTGACTCCGCTTCCCAACTGCTGTGCTTCGCATGGATGCTGACTGAGAGGTAAACCGTGCTTGGAGCGCCATTCGTGCCCCTCTCGCCTGATGCAATTGGGTTGCCGTTGTGACGGATTTACTGGTTGAGCTCGTTAAGTTTCTTTAACCTATGATGTAGCAGCGCTTTGGCATGCGGCATATCGAGTTAGTCGCTTTTGAAGCTGTGTCTTCGGGGACTCGATTATGTCGCCGCATCGCCACACTGTCTCTTGCGGTGTCGATGGCGCGCAACTAATCACCGCGATGTCCGACTGCCACCCGGTTTTGCAAGGGGGAGCTGGTTTGGTCGGATCTCTTTGCGGCGTAAGCCGCTAGTGGTCGTCTTCTTGCCGAGAGAGCGGCACATGGACCGACATCGTTGATCCGTGGCTACCCAACAGCGACACGACCTTGGCTCACTCCCGGCACGTCCTGAGATGACTGATCGGGAGGGTGGTCTGCGCACGTGGATCCGCGCCATTCGCCCCGAACAGTGGCTGAAGAACGGCTTTGTGCTGTCGCCGCTGGTCTTCTCGGGGAAGGCGCTCCTGTGGGACGCGCAGTGGCGGGCGCTGGTCGCCTTTGCTGCGTTTTGCGCGGTCGCGAGCGCGGTCTACCTGATGAATGACGTGATCGACCGAAGCGCCGATCGGCTCCACCCCCGCAAGGCGACGCGACCGATCGCCGCAGGCCTGATCAGCACCCGGAGCGCGCTGGCCGTGAGCGCAGCGTTAGGCGTGATTGGGCTCGCGGCCGGCGCGGTCGCCGGCCTCCAGGTGGCCGGAGTGCTCCTGGCCTACCTCGCCCTCAACGTGTTGTACGGCACGTGGCTCAAGAACGTCGTCATTGTGGACGTGTTCGTCATCGCGGCGTTCTTCGTCATGCGGCTGGTGGCGGGTGCGGTTGCAGTCGACGTGAAGCCGTCGATCTGGCTCCTCCTCTGCGGTGGACTCCTGGCGCTCTACCTGGGCTTCGCCAAGCGCCGGCATGAGCTGGTCCTCCTCGGTGGAGGGTCACCAACGCATCGCGCGGTGCTCGCCGACTACAGCACCACGTTTCTGGATCAGCTCTCGGTCGTGCTGCTCTCCGTGACGATCGTGTCGTACATCATGTACACCCTCGAGTCGGACACCGCGCGCATTGTCGGTTCGGAGTCGCTGTCGTACAGCACCGCGTTCGTGCTGTATGGCGTGCTTCGCTACCTCTATCTCGTGCATCGCAACGAGGGCGGTAATCCCACCGAGACGCTGCTCACGGACCGCTCGCTCCTGGCGGCCGTGGTCCTGTGGGGGGCGTATTGCGGCGCCATCATCTATTTCGCCCGTTCATGAGTCCAGGCACGGAGCCAACGGCGCAGCAGCATCTTCCTCATGTCATCGTGCTCGGGGGCGGGCCCGCGGGGTGTGGCGCTGCGTACCAGCTCCGGCGCACGCGGAAAGCGACCGTGACGGTGCTCGAGCGCAGTAACGCGTTAGGCGGAAACGCCGGCAGCTTCCGCTGGGGTGATCAGTGGCTGGACTACGGGAGCCATCGCCTGCACCACGCGGTGGATCCGGAAATCCTGGCGGACATCCGCCGATTGCTTGGCGACGACCTGAGGAATCGCGAGCGACACGGCCGCATCCGGCTCCGGGGGAAGTGGCTGCATTTTCCCATTCGTGCCCTCGACCTGCTGCGCCGCCTGGACAAGCGATTTGCCGCCGGCATGCTCCGCGACATGATAGCCAGGAGGGTCTCGAAACGCGCCGAGGGTGACACGTTCGCGTCGGTGCTGATGGCGAATCTCGGCCCGACGATGTGTCACCACTTCTACTTCCCGTATGCCCGCAAGTTGTGGGGACGTGAACCGGAGGAATTGTCGGGCATCCAGGCGCGGAAGCGCGTGTCCGCCGGCTCCTTCACGAAGCTGCTCAAGCGGCTCGTGAAGCCGCCTGGTGGTGGTTTCTTCTACTACATGAGGCGCGGCTACGGCCAGATCAGCGAGGCATACGCCACAGCAGCGCAAAATGACGGAGCGGAACTCCTGACCGGATGGGCGGTGACCCGCGTCCAACGAACCGGGAACTGCTGGACGGTTATCGCCGAGCGAGAAGGCGCGCAGCGCGAGTTTCGCGCCGATCATGTGTGGTCGACGATTCCCACGACGCTGCTCGCCCGAATGACGTCGCCCGCGCCGGATCCCGCCGTTCTCGCCGCCGCGCAGCGCATCGACTTCCGCGCGATGGTCCTCGTGTATCTGCAGCTGGACGTGCATCAGTTCACCACGACGGATGCGCACTATTTCCCCGAGGCGAACGTCCGCGTCACGCGTGTCTCGGAGCCGAAAAACTATTTCGGACTCGACGAGCCGAAGGGGACGACCGTGCTGTGCGGAGAGTATCCGTGCACGATCGATGACGAAATCTGGTCCGCGCCGGATGAGAAGCTCGCCGAGCGGATGGCGGCTGACCTCGCGACGGCAGGGATTCCCCTCCCCCGAAAGCCGATTGCAGTGCACGTACGCCGTCTTCGTCAGGCTTACCCGATCTACCTGAACGGCTATGAGCGTCCACTCGCGGAATTGGACGCGTGGGCGGAACGTGAGCCGAACCTGCTGGTGTACGGCCGCCAGGGGTTGTTCGCGCACGACAACACGCATCACGCGCTGTACATGGCGTACGCAGCGGTCGATTGCCTGGTCGATGGGAAATTCGACCAGGCGAAATGGAGCGAATATCGCCGTGTCTTCGCCACCCACGTGGTCGAGGATTGATGGTCGAGCGCACCGGAACCGGCACGCTACGAGGCGTGCTTCGCGAGGGCGGACGACCGCTGTTGGCGATCGTGACCCTCGCGCTCGTGGCGAGGTTGATCGCGGTCAACAGCGAACTCTGGACGGACGAGATCCTGGCGCTCTTGAACTCCTTCCGCCTTCCGCTGCCGGAGATCGTCACGAAGTTCAGCGGTGACAATCATCATCCGCTCTATTCAGTCTTTGCCCGCATCTCTCTCGTTATGTTCGGCGAGTCACCGTGGGCGCTGCGTCTTCCGGCTGTAATGTTCGGGACCGCCGCAGTCGCGGTGACGTACGGTGTGGCGCGACTCGTCATTCCACGGCGGGAGGCACTCATTGCCAGCCTGGTGCTGGCCGTATCGTACCACCACGTCTGGTTCTCGCAGAACGCGCGGGGTTACACTCTCATCGGATTGCTGGCGCTCCTGAATACCTGGATCCTTGTGCAATTGCTCGAGCGCCCTTCGTGGCGTCTGGCCATAGCGTTCGCGATCTGCGCCGCACTCGGGGCCTATACACACCTGACGATGGTGTTCATCGTCGTTGGCCAGGCGATGGTCGCCCTGGTGGCAGTGACGCGTGCGGATGGCCGCAGCCTTCGCGTTCGCTGGCCGGTGCTTGCTGGCGCGTTTATCCTTGCCGCGTGGTTCACCGTATTGCTGTACGCTCCGATGCTCGACGATGTGCTGAACTTCTTCGTCAACGTCCCGTCGGACCTGGCGGGAGCGTCCACCCCGGCGTGGGCCCTGCGCGAAGCGTTCAACGTCCTGCTCTTTGCGCCTGGTGGCGCCGGGGTGATTCTGGCTGGAGTTGTACTCGCCGCGGCCACGGCCGTGGCGCTCGCCGGTTTCGTGTCGATCCTTCGCGCAAACCGGAACGTGGCGCTTGCCTTTGTGTTTCCGCCGATCGCAGTCCTGGTTGGTGCGTTGCTGGGACGCGGCACGATGTACCCGCGGTTCTTTTTCTTCGTCGCGGGAAGCGCGGTAATCGTGCTGGTGCGCGGTCTCTTCGCCAGCAACGAGTATGTGACGCGGAGGTGGCGCGGTTTTCCAGCGACAGTGCCGGCGCTGACCCTCGTCACCCTGGTGCTGGTCGCTTCGACGGCGTCGCTTGGCCTGAACTATCGATATCCCAAGCAGGATTTCGGGGGCGCGATGCGCTACGTGCTCGCGTCGAAGGCGCCGGAAGACGTGGTTGTCTTCGCTGGTATACCGGGAGAGCCGTACCGGAACATCCACGGGCAGGATTGGGCAACCATCGCATCCGTGGCGCAGATGGACTCTCTTCGAGGTCCGGGGCCAGGACGGCTCTGGTTGATCTACACCTTCCCGCGATATCTCGCGATCGGCGCGCCGGACGTGGCGGCACTCGTGTCACGACGCTGCCAGGAGCCCACGGTGTTTCGTGGCACGGTAGGTGGTGGTGACGTCATGGTCTGCAGGTTCGAACCCGGTTCGATAGAGCCAGCATGACGAAGGTCATCATACAGATCCCGTGCTTCAACGAGGCGACGACGCTGCCCGTGACGTTGCGTGATCTTCCACGTTCGTTGCCGGGCGTGGACACGGTCGAGTGGCTGGTGGTCGACGATGGCAGCGCCGACGGCACTGCCGACGTCGCGCGGAGTCATGGCGTGCATCATGTCGTCCGGTTCGACCGGAATCGCGGACTGGCGGCGGCATTTGCGGCCGGCCTCGAGGCGGCCGTCAAAGCCGGGGCAGACATCGTCGTCAATACGGACGCCGACAACCAGTACCAGGCGAACGACATTGCGGCTCTGGTCGCCCCGATTCTCCAGAAGCGGGCGGACATCGTGATCGGCGATCGCCGCGTGGGATCGCTACCGAATTTCTCGTGGCTCAAGCGGCGGCTGCAGGTGATCGGCAGCTGGGTGCTCGGGCGCGCCGCAGAGCTGGAGATCCCCGATGCGACCAGCGGATTTCGTGCGTTGTCGCGCGACGCCGCGCTACGGACGCTGGTACTGAGCAATTACTCGTATACGCTGGAGACGCTGATCCAGGCCGGTGCGCGGAGAGCAGGCGTCGTGTCCGTGCCGGTGGGCATCAATCCCCAGACGCGTCCCTCGCGCCTCATGCGCAGCATCCCCGAGTACATCAGCAAGTCATCGGTAACCATCGTGCGCGCGTACGCGATGTACCGGCCGCTGCGCGTTTTCGTGACCCTGGGCTCGCTCTTCATCGCGCTGGGCGTGTTGCCTGGATTCCGGTTCCTCTACTTCTACTTCACGGGCAACCGCGTCGGGCACGTGCAGTCGCTGATCCTGGCGGCCGTACTGATTATCGTCGGCTTCCAGATCGTGCTGATCGGGCTCGTTGCCGATGTGCTGGCGTCGAACCGGAAGCTCCTCGAGGAAGTTGTGTACCGGCTGCGACGCCGGGATGCCGGCGATTCGGAGGACACCGGTTCGACGCGAAGCGATGCCTGACGAGTCGGGGGGGAACGCGCCGCGCGTGAAACCCTGGCGACATCCGCTGGTACGGCTCGCCGGGAGCATCATCGTCCTGGCGCTGTTGTTCATCGTGCTGCCCGCGGAAGAACTGCTGGCTGCGATGCGTCGGCTGCCAAAGGTGGCCTGGGTGCTGGCCATCGGATCTTATCTCGCCCTCCATCTCATCGGCGTGACGAAGTGGCGGCTGCTGGTGAACGCGGCGGGCGCGGGCCTTCCGTTCGTTGACGCCGTGCGCGCCTACTACTCCGGGCTGTTCGGCAACACGTTCCTGCCTTCCATCGTCGGCGGCGACGTAATCCGGGCCGGGGTGGCCTTCAGCGCGGTGCGTTCGCGGACGGCCCTGCTCCTGGGTAGTCTGGTCGACCGCGTGCAGGACGTGATCGGGCTCGGACTGGTCGCCGCCATCGGGGCGCTGCTCTCTCCCCGCGCGCTCTCCCCCCAGAGCCGCTCGGTGTTCATCGCGTTAGGCGTGCTGTTGCTGATCGCGGGCCTCGGCGCGCTGGTGATGTGGGCGCTGATCCCGTCGCGACGCCTTCCGTTCCGCATAAGGCGGAAGCTGGTGGGCGTGCGCCGGGCGGTGCGGGCCACGGCGTCGCGGCCCTCGCGGCTGGTGCTGGGCCTCCTGTCAGGCATGCTGCTGCAAAGCCTCCTGGTCGTGCTCAACTGGCGACTGGGCATCGCCATCGGCTTCGACATTCCACTGTACGTATGGTTCTTCGTCTGGCCGCTTGCGAAGATCGCGGGCCTCCTTCCGGTCACGCAGGGTGGCATTGGCGTGCGGGAGGCGGCGCAGGCTGCCCTTTTTGCGCCATTTGGCGTCTCGGCCGTGATGGCGGTGGCGACAGGTCTGATCTTCGAAGTTGTCATCATTTCCGGCGGACTGCTCGGCGGGGCGATCGCCTGGTTCCTGGGACGTCGCACGCGGAACGGTGCTGGACAGTCGCCGCGACTGTCACCGGAGCAGGCGTGACCACGGACGCCCGCGACCCCGGTGTCGGATGGCGACTCTTCGTGACCGTATGGCTGGTGTATTCGGTCTTCGCCACGACCAACGTGGTCCGCGAGACGTACCTGGCGGTCTCGTTAGGGACCCGCGCTACGGTCCGCGTCGATCCCTACCTGAACCTGCATCCGGACCTCTTCGAGCTGCCGGGCCGGGGAAGCTTCATCAACAGCAACCCCGGCGCATCGCTGGTGGGCGCCATTCCTTACGCCATCTTTGTGCGGCCGGTGATTGCCCTGGCCGTGCGCCTCAAGCCCGAACTCGCGCAACCGAAGCCGCCGGCCACGTACGACGACCCACGACCCAACCGTACGAAGTTCATGAACGCGGCCCGGGCGCGCGGACTCGACGTGGTCCTCGGCTTGTCGGCCCTCGGGACGGCGGTCACCGTCATGGCGCCGTTAGGCGCTCTCGCGTCACTCCTCATGTTCCTGTTCCTGCGGGAACGGCTCGATGACGCGCGCGCGCTGATGTACGCGCTGGTCTTCGCCTTCGCGACACCCACCCTGTTCCGGGCCGCGTTTCTGAACCAGAACGCGATCATTGCCCACCTGGTTCTGGTGGCGTGGATACTCAAGGTGGGATTGAAGCCGGCGGCCGTATCGCACCGGCCGTGGACGCTGGCTGCCATTGGCCTGGCGCTGGGATTCGCAATCGTCTGTGACTACAGCGGCATCCCTTTCGCCATCGTGTTTGGCGTGTGGATACTGTTTGACGCGTGGAAGCGTGGGGGATTCCCCAGTGCCTTCCGAGAGGGCGCCCTCTACGGAGCCGGCGCGGCCGCAAGTCTTGTGTTGCTGCTGGCGTATCAGTGGGTGGCGTTTGGTCACCCGATCTGGCCCGCGCAGCGATACATGCCGCCAACCGAATACAGCGTGCGCGGGTGGTTCGGCTTTACACCCCCGTCTCTCGACCTGCTGTGCCGGAACCTGTTCGACCTTCGATATGGGCTCTTCGCGTTCTGTCCCCTTCTCCTCGCTGCATTTGCCGCACCCCTGATCAACAGCCGAGGCGGATGGTCGCCGTCGCGCAGTGAATTGCGGTGGATCTTTCTCGCGTTCATCGCCCTCCTGCTCTTCAGCAGTGCCAACCAGTTCGCGAACCTGCAGTGGAATACCGGCGTCCGATACATGGTGCCGCTGGTGCCTCTGCTTTTCCTGGCGGCCGTACCTGTCGTCGAAGTGATGCCACGCGTCGCGCGCTGGATGACCATCGGCCTGTCGCTGGCGATTTCGCTGGCCGTCTCCATGACGCGGGAAGACATCCCCACGGCGTTGCGGCTGATCGCCGCCGAAGGGCCAACCCTCCCGGTGCTGATTGTGTTGCAGAAGATGTCCAGCGGTTATGACGTTTCGCTTCCGCCATTCACGTTCGGCTTGATCGCACTGGTCCTCACGGCACTGCTCATCGTCCTCTGGCGCCCGTTCTGGCGTCGAACGAATCCAACGTGAGCACCCCATGGCTCTGGGCGCCCGCGGTTATGCTGGCGGCGGTGTTTCTGGGAATTGGCTTCCGGCTCGGCGCCCCACGCGCCGGCGCGTGGGCGGCCATGGCCATCGTAGGCCAGGGGTCGGCACTGGCCCTGATCAAGGCGGGCCCGTTGGTCGGGTACCAGCATTACCGCGGCATGAGTGAGGCGCTGCGGGATCGGCCGATCGCGCTGTTGCTGGCAACCCTGGTGGTCGGGATCGCGGTCCTGGGACTCGTCAGGCAGCGTCGCGAGATGGGGACCTGGATCCGGGCCCGGGCGCGATCGTGGCAAGTCATCTTCGCGATCATCGTCGGTTCTGCACTCGCGGCGGCGCCATCGGCGAGCGGCTGGGCCAGGGAGCTCCTGCTGGCTGCGACGCTGCAGCTGGCCGCGCTGCTCTGCGTCTTGTTCGCGGTGGCGCAGCTGCCTGGCGACTGGAGTGCTCGTGTGGATCGCTGGATCGCGCGCCAGCTCGAGCTCCCGGCGGCACGGCCGCGCCTGGATCGCTTTGCCTGGCTGCTGGCCGGATTTGTCACCCTCGTCGCCACCGTCCTCAGCCTAACGAGCTACCAGGCGATCCCGCACATCCCGGACGAAATCGCGTACCTGCTCCAGGCGCGTTACTTCGCTGAGGGCCTCCCCTGGATGACGCCCCCGCCGGTGCCGGCGGCGTTCGACACGTTCCTGCTCGAAGTGTCGGGCGATCGATGGTATGGCGTCTTTCCACCCGGGTGGCCGCTGGTGCTGGCCGCGGGCGTGAAGCTCGGAGCTCCGTTCCTGGTGAACCCGGTGCTGGGTGGTATCTGCGTGCTGCTCACGTACCTGTTGGTACAGGAACTCGCCGACCGCGCCACGGCGCGCGTCACGACGTTCCTGCTCGCGGTGTCGCCGTGGCACCTGCTGATGTCGATGAGCTTCATGAGCCACGTGTTGTCGCTGGCGCTGGCGCTGCTGACCGCGTGGGGGACCGCCCGGGCCTGGCGCACGGGAGGATGGACACCCGCGCTGCTCGCGGGCCTTTCGTTAGGCGTCCTCGGCATGTCGCGCCCGCTGGAAGGGGTGGCGGTCGGGCTGGTGGCCGGCGTGCCGTTGCTGGTGGCCGCGTTTCGCCGCGGGCATGTCGGCTCGCTGCTGTCCGGCGCGATCGGAACGGCCGTCACGGGAGGACTTGGCCTCGCCTACAACAAGGTCATCACCGGCGCGCCATTTGTGTTCCCCGCGGAGCGGCTCTTCGAACGCGAGTACGGCGCCGAGCGGTACACGATTGGATTCGGTCCCGAGAAGGGACTCGGGTGGACCGGCGTCGACCCGTTTCCCGGCCATGGTCCCGTCGATGTCGTCGTGAACGCGACGCTGAACGGGTTCATGCTGAACGTCGACCTGTTCGGGTGGGCAGTCGGATCAGTCGCGATCGTTATGCTCGGCCTCCTGCGTGCCGACCGGGCCATCGAGCGGGTGATGGCGTTGACGATCGTGGTGGTCGTGGCATTGCACAGCGCGTTCTGGTTCAGCGGTGGCCCCGATTTCGGCGCGCGCTACTGGTACCTGACGATCGTCCCATGCGCCGTGCTGGCCGGCCGCGCCTTGGCATCGATCGAAGCACGGCACACCGTCATGCCGGGCGCGCGGACCATGGTGGCCACTGGCGTCCTCTGCCTGGGCGCGCTGTTTCTCTATGTGCCGTGGCGCGCGACGGACAAGTACCGGCACTACCGGAGCATCCGGCCCGATTTTGTCATGATGCGTGATAATCCCACGTATCGTGATGGGCTGATCCTGGTCGGCGGGCGACGACATCCGGAGTGGGCGGCCGCCGCCATCGCCAACGACACGCGCATCAGTAACTCATCGTCGCCGGTGTTCGCCTGGGATCGTGACCCGGCAACTCGTCAGGCAGTCCTGAACGCGTTTCCCGCCCGGCCCGTCTGGCTCATGAAGGGCCCGTCGGAGACCGGCGGATTCGAGATCCTCCGCGGACCCATCGCTCCTTCGGAACGCCAGAGCCTCCAGCAGCCGTGACGACGCCTCCGATCGTACACTCAGTCCCGGACCTTCCTGCCTATCGACGGCTGCTGCGCCGGATCATTCGCGCATACGACTCGACGATCGTGCGGGCGTACTGCGTCGTCAGGTTCCAGATCATCAATCTCAACATGCTGCACATCCTCAGCCTGTGCCTTCGTGGAAAGGCGCGCGTGCTGGAGGTCGGATGTGGCTTCGGGTTGTTCGGGTGCTACTTCGCGGCCCGCGACTCGCGCGTGCGGTGGCATGGACTCGACCTGAACGCACGCCGCATCGAGATGGCGCGGTCGGCCGCCGCGAGGCTCGGCCTCACCAACACGAAGTTCGCGGTCGCCGACGCCCGGGAAACGCTGGAACTCGAGGAGCGATTCGACGCGGTCGTCATGATGGATCTCCTGCACCACATACCGGATCACAGCAAGAGGCAATTACTGGATGCGGTGCTCTCGCGCCTCGCGCCCGGTGGGGTCCTGATCATCAAGGACGTGACGCGACGGCCACGCTGGAAGATGGCGTTCACCTGGCTCCTCGACGTCGCGATGACCCAGGGGTTCGACATGTGGTACTGGAGCCCGGCCCAGTTCCGGGAGGCGATCGATGAGCGGTTCGAGATGGAGGCGTATCCCATCAACGACTGGCTCCCCTACCCGCACATCGTGTACGTCGTCACCGCACGCACCTGACGCAACCCGGCGCCCGCCGTCAGCGCTGATGGATCGTGATGACGCCGGCGCCAGGCATCGTCACCTGGAGCGTGCCTGACGAGCCGACCGCGATGTCGTTGCCGGCGACGAAAGACTCCGACGCCGTCGTGTACGTGACTCCATACGTGCCCGGCGGCAGGCGTTGGATCGTCACCGGTGCTCCCGACGTGGTCTTGACAACGACAACCATCTTTCCATTGACGTTCCGGAAAGCGAGGGGATCGAGCCTGCCGTCGCCGGAAACTGCGCCGACCCGCCGGGCATTGAGACGGACGAAGGAAAAGTACTGGCGCAGATAGCGCGTTCGATCACCCATGGTGGCGCTGGAGCGTGACTGCACGTTCTGGTCAAAGAAGTAGTAGTGGGCCCCGTTATCCGATTCACAGTAGGCGAGCGTGAACTGCTGCCAGGCGGAGTTCTGGCCCAATCGCAGGTCTTCGTGCAGGTCGTGATGACCTGACTCGATGTGCTCCAGCATCGCGGTGCGCAGGCCAAGCTCATTCGCGCGGGCCGCGAGTGCTGCTACGGTTTCCGACGAGACGCCCTCATAACGGTGATACGCCACGTCGGTGAGATATTCCAGCACGCGCGGCACCGAGACGACGCCATTCAGGTATTCCAGCGCGGAGCGCATGTTGGTGTTCGATGGCGCAATAAACGCGGGGCGAAATCCTGCCGCCTTCAGTCGGTCGCCGGCGGCCACGATCGCGCGCCCGATAACCTCCGCGGTCCAGTTCTGCGTGTTATCCGGCTCGAGAATCACTTCGACCGCATCGGGCACCCAACCGTAACGACTCTGCAGGTGAACGAACGCGGCATGAATCAGTTCCGCGTATTCGGCCGGATTGGACGTTTGCTCCCATGCCGCGCTGCGGAAATCGACGTACGTCAGGTTCACGTAGAGGCGTTCGCCGCGGGCCGCGAGCAAGGCACGCATCGGTGCAATGACGACTTCGACCTTGTGGTCCAACTCGGTGAACTGAAATCCGCCCGGCCGCGCAATGGCTGGATCGTCGTTGTCGTTGATTGACTCGTAGCGATATGGGTACCAGGTGGAAGGCTGATGGGAATCCCGGTACGCGGTGTAGTGATCCACTGGATTTTCATGGCCGCTGCGCGTCTCCAGCCGAACACGATTGATTCCGAGTTCGTTGACCACCCGGTTCACCAGCTCTGGCTGCGAGGCGTTGAACGCGGCTGGATTGCATTCATTTTCCCCCAGTTGCGCCGTCCCCTCCCAGCCCAGGATCTCCTGATATTCCAGGTCAGGATAGACCTCGATGAAGGCGCCGGTCGGCGCCGGCGGGACAACGCGAACGTCCGCGGAATCGGCGCTCGCGCTGTTTCGCGCGATGATGTGTGCCGAACCGATGGATACGGCCGTAACGGTTCCCGCCTCGTTGACCGTTGCCACCGCAGTGTTCGTAGACGTCCAGCTGACCGCCGGCAACGCAACAGGCCGGCCCGCTTCATCGCTGACAGTTACCTGCAACGCCCGTGTCGCGCCCGGGGTGAGCTCGACAACACTCGGCGTGACGCGTACCTCGTTCGCACCAATTGGAGGCGCGCTGTTGAGGCTCGCGTCGTCGCCACAGGCGATGATGATGGTAAGCAGGGTTACGCGCGCGAGTTTCGGCACTGTCACGTCCAGACTGGTTTGGAAGTCATTTGAGAACCTACACGGGCACCGGGCCTCAATGTTCCAAATCCCTATCAGCGGTCCGTTACATTCACGGGATTCGAATAGCCGAGTTGAATTTCAATGGGTCAGACCCCATTGAACCTCATTGATCGGATGGCACAGACCTTGAGCTGGAATTGAGCTGATGTGCGGGATTGCCGGGTTCGTCCGGTCCACAGGGAGCCAACCGGGCGATGACGCTCTGTTAGGCGCGATGTGCGATGCCATTCGCCATCGCGGGCCCGACGATGACGGCCGTCGCATCATCGGGGCGGCGGCGCTGGGAATGCGACGACTCAGCATCATCGATGTGGCGGGCGGGCAGCAGCCGATTGCCAACGAAACCGGCGACGTCACGGTCGTCTACAACGGCGAGATCTACAATTACCACCAGCTCCGTGACCGGCTCTTGCACGCGGGCCACCGCCTGGCGACACGCAGCGACACGGAAACGCTCGTCCATCTCTACGAAGATGACGGTGACCTGCTGGTCAACTCGTTGCGTGGCATGTTCGGGTTCGCGATCTGGGATGCGCGACGGCAGCGACTCCTGCTGGGCCGCGACCGGCTCGGCATCAAGCCGCTCTACTATTGGGAACGTCCGGACGGCATTTCATTCGCCTCCGAGCTGCGGTCGTTCCTTGTCGATCCCGCATTCAAGGCTGACATCGCCGAAGAAGCGATCGCGCTCTACCTCGCGTTCGGCTACGTGCCGGATCCACACTGCATCTTTCGCGGCGTCAGGAAGCTCCCGCCTGGTCACGTGCTGACATGGAATCGAGACGACGGCGTTTCGGTTCGCCGCTACTGGTCTCCGCTGCGTGCCGAGGTCTCGATCACGGAGCCCGAAGCAATCGAAGAAGTGCGGCGGCTGCTCGACGAATCGGTGCGTTGTCACCTCGAATCCGAAGTGCCGCTGGGCGCCTTTCTTTCCGGTGGAATCGACTCGTCGACCGTCGTGGCGCTCATGGCGCGGGCCATGGACCGCCGCGTGCAGACGTTTTCGATCGGCTTCGATGAGCCGGAATACAACGAAGCGCCACACGCGGCCCGCGTCGCGGCGGAGCTGGGCACGGATCACACGGAGCTCATCGTACGTCCCGACGCCGACCAGCTGGTCGAAGACGTCGTCCAAGGCTTCGACGAGCCGTTTGCCGATTCTTCGGCGCTCCCCACCCTGCTGGTCTCGCATCTCGCGCGGGAGCGCGTGACGGTCGCGCTGTCCGGCGATGGCGGGGACGAGATCTTCGGCGGGTATACTCGTTATGCAGAGGTGGCGGGCATGGCGCGGCCGGCCCCACCGGCGCTGCGCAAGCTGCTGCGCGGCCTGGCGCTCATGCGCCCGCCGGGAGCGAAGGGACGGGCGTGGATGCTGAACCAGAGCGCGGGGAACCGCGGTCGTTATGCAGCCACCGTCGCGTCGCCGCTGTCAGCCGCGGAGGGCGGCGTCGCCACCACCGGTATCGCGCAGTGGCGTCCGGCCCTGGAGCGTGTGCTCGACCCCTGGTTCGACCGTTTCGGCTCGCGCGATTTCGCGACGCAAATGATGCTGGTCGATCTCGAGACGTATCTCCCGGGCGACATCCTGACCAAGGTGGATCGGATGAGCATGGCCGTTTCGCTCGAAGCACGCGTTCCCATCCTGGATCACCAGGTGGTCGAGTTTGCGATGTCGTTGCCGAGTCGCCTCAAGCTGCGGGACGGCGTCGGGAAGCTCGTGCTTCGCAAGGCGATCACGGGACTCGTTCCCGATTCGGTGCTCTCGAAGCCAAAGCAGGGATTTGCGGTTCCACTTCCCGCGTGGTTCAGGGGACCACTGCGTCACCGGATCGACCGACTCACTGAGAGAGACACCGCGATCGGCGAATGGACCGACGAGAATGCCGTGCGGCGCATTATCGGTGAACACCTCGCCGGGCGCCGCGATCACGGAGGCCTCATCTGGCGGCTGGTCGTACTGAACGGATGGCTGCAGGCGCTGCGGGACGGGAAGCTGGCCGGTCCGCAGCGCGTTCATGAGCTCCTGCGCCGGACCGTGACGGCGCAGCAGGCCGCCGGTGCCTAACGGCGGCGGACCGCCGTCGCCGGGATTTGCATGGCGGCCTTGGGGCTGACATACCACGTCTCGCGCTCGAGGATCTCCGCAGCCAGCCAGGCGACGCACACGTAGAGGTACGTGAACGACAGGTAGCCGTAGGATCCGAACACGGATGCGACCATGTAGGCGACCATCGCGAGCTCGAGGAAAAAGAGGACCTGGTGGTCCTTGGGCCGCACCTTTGCAAGGGACCGTCGTACCCGATGCACCCGACGGAACAACGCTCCCCACATCGTGAGATAGATGATCAATGCTGGCACGCCCATCTCCGCGGCCAGGCGAAGATACGTGCTGTGCGTGTCCTTCTGGCCGCGCATGGTGGACCGGAGGTTCAGTCGGGCTGACTCCTTGTCATGGTGAATGGGCATCATGTCCGCGCCGACGCCGGTCACCGGGTTCGACCGGATCGCGCGCATGGCAACCTGCCAGATCTGCCAGCGTGATTCAGCTGACGCCTCCGGGTCGACGCCCTGCATATCGCCCTCCACGGAGATATTCGCGAGTCCTGCCACGCGGTCCCACACGCTCTTCGGCGCAAAGACGATCGCGGCACCCAGCAACACGACAAGCGTGATAATGTCTCGAGCCTTTCGGCGACTCGTGAAGAACAGCATCAGGGCCGCTGCACCCAGACCCAGGATCGCTCCGCGGGATTGTGTGAGCAGGATGATCATCGACAGGATCACCACACCAGCGAGCGCGCTCATCCTCAGGAACTTGGTGCGTTCGACGGTGGCTACACCTGCCGAAAGGCCCAGAGGGATCATCGTGAGGGCCGCCAGGTCGTTCGGATTCCCGAACACGAAGTTCCATGTCACTCGACCGAGTGTCGTGCACTGGCAGATGTACTGATTATAGAGTGCCCCTCGCACGGGATATAGCGCGAATACGGCCAGCCAGGCGATGACGACGAATCGGAACTCCGCCGCTGAGCGAACAACGTTCACCACGCAGAAGGCGATGATCCACAGCTTGCTGAGATTGATGAGCGTGTCCAGCGTCCGTGTCGTGTCTTCGCTCACCGCCAGTCCAAGGCAGCCCCAGAGAATCAGGCACCCGAACATGACGAGAGGGAAAGGAACTCGAACCGTTCCCCCGCGCACCAGAACGCCGAGCGCCATCCCGATAACTGCGGCGTCGACGCCGGGCAGCTTGTACGAGTGAATGACCCACAAATAGAAGATCAGCGCCAGCAGCCCGATACCAATTCTCAACGGCTGCTGTTGGAAGTACGAAAAAGGGGCAAACGCAGGAGCCGCCGTCTGCGCTGCAGCAGTAGACGGCGCACCATGCGCTCTTGCACTTCTCCATCCCCTCAGTGATCGCCGCATTCAGTTCATGTCGTACGCTGATTGCGCTCAATCGATGCCGACGAGCGCGTGAGTACCGACTTCACACGAAGACGCAACGCTGTTGCCTCAAGTTACCAAATGGGCCCGCTTCGCGGGTTTGACGTGCCGATCCTGTTATGGGGCAACGGGTTACGAGTTTCCCAGGGGCCCGGCGCTTGAATAGCGTTTGGCCAAGTCCAGGTAGAGGGATTCGAGCGCTCGCAGAACGACCTTGGCATGGTAGTGTTCCGTTGCATAACGCGCAGCAGCACCAGCGAGCTGGTCGCGAAATGCCGGGTCCCCAAGTACCCGCAGCAGCGCCGCTGCGGCGGCCGCGTCATCGCCCGGTCTGACGAGCAGTCCAGTGGTGCCGTGGACCACCGCATCCGGGACCCCACCAACTTCCGTGGCAACGACGGCGCGACCAGCGGCCATCGACTCGACCACGAAATTCGGAAAGCCTTCTTCGCGTGAGGTCAGCACTGATACGTCGAACATTCCAGGCATTCCCGGCTCGTGCGGCAGGCGCCCTGGAAGCAGCACGCGATCCCCGATCCCCGCCGCGGTCGCCTGCTCAACGAGCGCCTGTCGCTCGCGGCCCTCACCTACCAGGACGAAACGAACATCCGGCAGTACCGCGAGGACGCGAGCCGCCGCCCGCAGCAGCATCGCATGGTCCTTGACCGGATACAGGTTCGCGATCATGCCAACGGCTACATCCGATGGCGCGAGGCCCACGCGGGCCCGCAGATCGGCGCGTCGGGCGGGGTCAAGCGGCTCGAACGCCGAGGGCTCGACGAAGTTGGGGATCACGACGACCCGTTCCGCCGGAACGCCCTCGTCGCGCATAACGAGTTCTCCCACCGAGCGGCTGTTGGCGAGCACGCGGTGGGCGAACCGGTAGGACAACCGGTTCGCGACCCGGACCTTGCGCGGATGCACATCGCGCCACCAGCGATGACTGGTGATCACCGCAGCGCCACCGGCCAGTCGTGCCCAGGGGGCGGCGAGCACGTTGCCGTAGGGATCGTGGGCGTGCACGACGTGAATGCCTTCGTGTTGCACCAGTCGCTTGATCTCGAGACCTCGACGAATGGCGCTCGCGCTCAGAAAACCCGGGACGCTGATGTCGAATACCGGGATGCCTGCTGCGTCGAGTCGCGTGCGAAGGAGACCGTGCGGCTGGAGGCAGAGGAAGCGCAGGTCGAATCGCTCGCGATCGAGGTGTTCCGCCGTCCTGACCGCGTTCAACTCGGTGCCGCCTGTCTGGAGGTTGTCCAGGACGTAGGCAATTTTCACTCGACTTCCCATCGCGGACCCGATCACTTCGAGTCGAGACTCGTCTCGTGCTCCAGGGTGAACACGAACTCGTTGCACCCGCTGCCCTGCGTCGAGATGAGCCGGTCGAGGCGGAAACCCCGCTGGCGCAGGAAATCGAATGTCGCAGTCGGCGTCGCGACCTCGAACGGATAGCCGCCGAGCCAATCAGCCCAATCGCGGACCACCGACATCCCGCGATTCTTCCGATAGTCGCGATAATAATTGATCGGGTTCCGGCCGCGAAGAATGTCGCTGGCGCTCGTTCTCGCGAGGAAGTACGGGATGCACGCACCGCTGATGGCGACCCGCCCCGGCAAGCCCGAACAGTACACACGTTTCAGGAATCGCCACACCACGGAGCGCAGTCCCTGATCGTTGTACAGTGCGATAAAAAATCGCCCCCGCTTCGCCACCGCGCGCCGTGCGACATCGATCGCCTTCCACATTGATCCCGTGTGGTGCAGGACGCCCCAGGAATACACAATGTCAAAGGTGCCGAGCGAGCGGACGAATGCTTCATCGAGCACGGACCCTTCCATCACGACCCAGTTGGGGTCGCCCGGGAAGTAGCGGCGCTTCAATTCAGCTGTGCAGGCCACGGACTGCGGATCGAAATCGAAGGACGTGACCGAAGCTCCGAGTCGCCGGGCGGCGAGGCTGAACAACCCGCTGCCGGAACCGGCATCCAGAAACGTGCGCCCGTCGAGACGATCGCACTCCAGCATCTCCCGTAGCGACTGTTCGGCGCGTGCAATCCGCTGATCGTCCAGCAGGCGAAGAAACCGGCGCCAGTTAGCGCCGAACGTGAAGCGCTCCCCTGCCTGCACCTCGTCCTGGTGCGTGCTGCGCCCTCCATCGTTTGGAGGATGAGTGGGCGGGCTGCTCATCGTCTCAGCATTCTCTTTCACCAGCATATGCCTTCATAGCTCGTCCCATCGCTGCGGCGCGATCCGAACGCGCGGACCAGGTCAATCACGATCTGACCGGACCGGAGTTGCGGCTCGAGCGGGCGGAATTCGGCAGACCCATTCCCGATGATGATCGTGTCGGCGTTGTCCAGCACATCGCGAATCGTCGGCCGGAACAACGACCACACGTGCGGAATCTCGCGTTCAATGTAGTCCTTGTTGGATCCGATCAGGTTTGCCTGCGACACCTCGCGATCATAGATCACGACGGACATTCCCTTCCCCATCAGGCGTTCGACCAGCGTCACCATGGGTGATTCTCGCAGGTCGTCGGTGCCCTCCTTGAACGCCAGTCCGAGGACTCCCACGCGTCGTTTCCCGGCGGCCTGCACCATGTCAAAGGCGCGCTCGATCTGGGCGTCGTTGCTTTCGAGCGTAGCCGAGAGAATGGGTGTAGGTACGTCCAGCTGGCGAGCCCGATACGTAATGGCGCGCAGGTCCTTCGGGAGACATGACCCACCAAAGGCGAATCCCGGCATCAGGTACGCCTTCGACACGTTGAGTTTGGTGTCCTGAACGAACAGACGCATGACCTCGTGTGAATCCACGCCGAGTGCCTTGCAGATATTTCCGATCTCGTTCGCGAATCCAACCTTGAGTCCGTGGTATGCGTTGCACGCGTACTTCAGCATCTCGGCGACCCCGATGTCGACCACGTACAGCGGGGCATTGATCCCATCGTATAACGCCGCCACGTCGCGCCCGGTCATCTCGTCACTGGCTCCGATGATCGTGAACGGCGGCTGGTTGAAATCCCGGATCGAGGACCCCTCACGCAGGAACTCCGGATTCATGGACAGACCGAAATCCACGCCCGTGGCCTTTCCACTGGCGCGCTCGAGTGCCTGTTTTGCCACGGTTTGGGTCGTTCCTGGGAACACGGTGCTGCGAATGACGACGGTGTGCCTGGTGGCCTTCGTTCGAAGGGCCTCGCCGATCTGGACGCAGACGCGCTCGACATAGGAGAGGTCGAGGTTCCCGTTAGGCTGAGACGGCGTGCCGACACAGATCAACGAAATGCTCGTGGCGTGAACGGCTTCGTCGACTGAGGTGGTCGCACGAATTCGCCCCGACTCGTGACCGCGCTTGACCAGCTCCGCGATCCCCTCTTCCACGATCGTCGCACGCCCGGAGGCGAGGAGGTCCACCTTCGCCTGTGATACATCGACGCCCACGATCTGATGGCCGCGATCGGCCAGGCAGGCGGCGGTGACGCAGCCGACGTAGCCAAGGCCGAAGACGGAAACAGTCGTGGTTCGAGCGTGCGGTGCGACGCTGTCAGAATTCATGTGGTTGTCGAGTTACGGACCAGTTTCAATCGAGTGATCGTCACGTGCGCACGGCCTCGCGCAACGCCCAATGCACACCCGCTCCTGAAGCCGCTGATGCGCAGGCAACGCCTTCGTTGGTCAGCCGGGTGTATGATGCCGCCGTAACAGTCAGCGGTTCCGAATCCGGACCTCGCTCGACCCAGGCGACCACGGCGTCTGTCTCCAGCGCGCCGAGCCGCCCACCACCGAACAGCAGTACGCCCGACCGGCTCCCCAGTCTCACATCGGCGCGCGCGTCCGGCCCCGTATCGTGTGTCGTGATCAATGCCTCGTGAGGCAGGGCGGTAATCATCGTTGTCAGGGAGACTACGTCCCTGCCTCTTCGCACTACGCTCAGCCGTGTACTGCGCTCCCGCACGCCGTGCATCGGGGAGATCCAGCCTTCTTCGACGCGCCATTCTGCCGGCTCGGCGGTGCGCATCGTGGCGCGCTGGACCCGGTCAGTTGTCAGTAGTGTTGCTCCGTTAGTCTCCGGCTCGGCCGTGATTGAGGTATCACACTGCCAATGGACTGCCAGTTCGTGTTCGCCTTCCGCGCGAAGTTCATCCCGAACGATCCATGTCGCGGGACGAAGGTGGACGACCGTCCGGCGGTATTTGGCGATTGCGCCGGCGTGCTCGAACCCGTCGTGCACACCGGAGAAAAGAAGGACGCGACCGTCATCGAACCAGGCATCGGAGTGCGCAGTTGCGCGCGAGGCCCATTGGAACGGCCCCGCCGGCACAGCCGATGCGCGACCGTCCACGGTCGCCGCGTTATGCGCACGTGTGTCGCGAAACCAATCCCTCCAGTCGCGGGAGAGCGTGTATGTGTACGTGCCAGGGTCGACGAACAACGGCGTGCCGTCGACCGTGAGGTCGATCGAGAGCGCGTCGGCGTGGGCATGACCGCCGTTCAGGAAACCGTGCGGCCCGGCGTCGATCGTGAGCAGGCTCGCCGCCCCGTCCCATCCGGAGCGCGACACATACAGGCCTCCGTTCGGAAACGCCCGGGACAGTTCTGCCGGCGGCGTTGGACGCAACGACTGGAACGCGCGCAGTCCGCTGGGGCCCTTCAACCACACCAGTTCTGGTGTTGGTCCGCCAGCCACGTGTGCCCAATCGGCACGCTCGAAGAGCGCAGCCCCTACCGACAGCGTCGTCCGAACGCGACGGGCGGAGTCGTCATCGAGGAACAGCAGCCGTCCGCCGTCGTCATCCCCGATCAGTGGAAACGTGCCGTCCGGTCGCGTGATCCAGCAGAGCAGCTCGATGAGTCGTTCAAGCGGCGCTCTCACTCGCTGGCTTGCGGTGCCGCCCGCTCGCTCGGCCAGCACCAGATAATGGAGGAAGAAGTCCGCGGTGTATCGGTGATACCACGTCGACTGCTCGACATACGTTCCGTCTTCCCGGATGTGGCGGTTCACCCACTCGAGCAGTATCGATTCGCCCGTCGCGCGCCATCGCGGTGCGTCGGGGCACTGCGGAAGCGTTGTGCCGAGGACGTAGAGCCCGAGCGCCTCGCCGGTGAGGTGCGTATTGGGACTGAACCAGGTCGAGAGAAACCGTTCCAGATGCCTTCCGCCTATCGCGAGATATCCGAGTGCCCGTCGCCTCAACGCTGGAGGCGCAGCATCACCCATCAGCGCCAGGATCCAGACCCAGGCCATCGAGCGGAAGGAAATCTCGAGACTGCTCGCCCAGTTAATGCCTTGCTTCGGAACGTTGGCGTTCATCCAGGACGCCAGCAGGCGGTTGACACCGTCCGCATAACGCGAGTCTTCGGTGCACCACCACGCCTGGGCAACGGTGAGGATGGCGTTGTGCCGACTGAGCTCCCACACCGCCTTGTGGTCACCCACCAGTTTCGGATCGAGAAACGCAATGCGGCTCCAATGCCGGTCCGGGGCACGGATGCCCGAAACGGGATCGCGCCACCAGTCGATCGGCTCGCCGAGGGCGAGGTCGCGGAAACCCATCAGGTCGCAGCGTCCAGCGAGGAATCGGTCGGCGCGTGCGCGCAAGGCGGATGGAAAGGCGGGATCGATCTCGCCTAACGCCCGCAGTGTCGCGGCGCGGTCAACCAGGGACTCGAAGAACGGGCTCGGGACGGCTGGCGCCTCGGAGGCCTCGCCGAGCGGGCGGCTGCACTCCTCGTCGGTCGGCTCGCCGATGTCCCCAAACCCGATACGCTCCAACCAGCGCGACGCCGCCTGGGCGGTGCGCCCACGCCATTCGGCCGGTGAACGTCCGCGGAGCTTTGCCAGTCGAGCTATGGTCATGCGCGCACGGTCATCGAAAGGCAGTGCAGGTTTTCTCCGGGACTAGCGTTCGCGATGATAGCTACCTCTTGGGAGAGGTTCCTGTTTTCGTGCTCCCTGGGCGCCAAAGCTGGTCGAGCATGTGCTCCCAGGACCATGATAAACCTAACAACACGAACGACATCCAAGCTGATGCCCGGTTACGGCAGGGCTTCACGACGCGTCCACCCCGTGGCAGACGCGCCGGCGGGATTTAGCTTCTCACCGCTCCGACACTGGACTCGAATCTGGGCGACCGGGTCACGGGTACCCGGCATTCCCTCAGTCAAATTCTCATGCCCTCAACTCGCTCGCTGGTTACCGGCGGCGCCGGCTTTATTGGCTCACATGTCGTTAGACGGCTGCTCGAGCTCGGCCATGACGTCCGAGTAGTCGACAACCTCATCACCGGATTCCGGCAGAACCTTGATGAGATTGCCGATCGTATCGACTTCCGGGTCGCGGACATCCGTGATCGGCGCTCGTGCGCCGAGGCTGTCGAAGGAGTCGAGACCATTTTTCACGTCGCGGCGCTTCCCAGCGTGCCGCGTTCGATGGCCGATCCGATCGGAACGCACGAGACCAACGTCAACGGGACGCTCAATCTGCTGGAAGCCGGCCGCCATGCCGGAGTTCGGCGATTCGTCTATTCGAGCTCGAGCTCGGCATATGGGGACACCCCCGCGCTCCCCAAGATCGAATCCATGGAGCCGCTACCGCGGTCACCGTATGCCGCGGCAAAGCTCTCGGGCGAGTTGTACACCCTGGCGTACGCGCGCGCGGGACTGATCGAAGGCGTGGCACTGCGCTACTTCAACGTGTTCGGTCCGAGGCAGGACCCTAATGGACCATACGCCGCAATCGTACCGCTCCTGTTTCGGGCGGCCATAACGGGATCGCCAGTCACGATCTTCGGGGACGGTGGTCAAACCCGGGATTTCACGTTCGTCGAGAATGCGGTTGATGCGAACCTGCTGGCGGCGCAGCGCGACGCAGTGCGCGTGAGCGGTCACGTCGTGAATGTCGGCGCTGGTGTTCGGACGTCACTCCTCGAACTCGTCGAAATGGTGCAGGACATTGCCGGCACGCGGATCACCGTGCTTCACGCGGCGGACAGGCCTGGCGATATACGCGATTCACAAGCGGGGCTGGCACGTGCCGAGTCGGTGCTGGGATACCAGCCAGGCATTGATGTGCGCGAAGGTATCCGGCGCCTCTGGGCCTGGTACGCCGCGAATCCGCGCGCGCTGGAAACAGTCCCGGCTTCGACGTCGTGACAGGTCGGCGACCGCCGCATGCGTGGTTCGCCGCCGCCAGGAGTGTTCCTCGAGGCGACGTTACTGCAATACTCCTGGTTGTGGCCGCGGTGCTTCTGGTTGTCGTTCCGACGTTGACCCCAACGGCCGGCGAATCGGGCACTTCCTTCTTCTGCGTTTTCTGTGGGTCGTTAGGCGGCCTCGACTTCTCCCTGAATCTGTTGCTGTTCATGCCGCTGGGTGCGGCGATGTGGAACGCGACGGGAAGCTGGCGGCATGGCGTGGTGGCCGGATTCCTCCTGTCGGTGGCGATCGAGGCTCTCCAGTATCGCGTCGTCGCCGGCCGGTATACGAGCATGGGTGATGTGCTGGCGAACACGCTTGGCTCCTGGATCGGTGTCTGGATCGCCACCGGCAGCCAGCGCGCCTGGAACGCCACAGCGTCGACCGCTCGACGAATTGCGACCGTGGCTGGAATCGCCACAGCGCTCGTTGTCTGCGGGTCAGCACTGCTCCTGCAACCGAGCCGCACGAGGTATCCACAGTGGTTGCAGTGGTCACCCGTCAAGAAGGGCGAAGAACCGTTTCGTGGAAGACTCGACGCTCTTGAATTCAACGGGGACGATCTGCACCGCGGGGACGTGCTCCGTCCGCACCGGACTCTCGATTCGACAACCCGCAGTCACGCGCTGAAAGCGACGGTGAGCGGACGGATTCCTGCGTCCCAGCGCCCTGCGATCATCGCACGAATCGCGAACGACTGGGAAGAGGGCTTTCAGCTGTCTCAGCGGGGGGACGATGTCGCCTTCAGGGCGTACTCGGTTGCGTCATTGCTGAATTTGCGCACCGTGCAGGTCGGGCTGGACGATGTGCTCACACAATCCGGCACCTATGCTGGCGGCATGATAACGGTGGAAGCCGTCAGCAGTCCGGAACGAATTGCGCTCAACGCCACCCGCGGACATGAACGCATCACGAGCGTCACCATTCCGCGAACGATCGGCCTGACCTGGTTCCTATTTTTCCCGTGGGACGTGGCGATGGGACCCGACTGGTGGCCTCTGAACGCGTGCTGGCTGGCTGGCCTCATGCTCCCCATTTCCGTACTCACCGCCCGGGCCCAGCGCGCCGCCGTGACGACGTCGGTGACGGCATGGTGGCCGCTTGTCCTGGTTACCGGGACACTGGTTCTGCTTGCTCCGGTCACGGGGCTCAGTCAGATGCAATCGTTCGAGTGGCTTGGGTTCAGCGTCGGAACCTTCGGAGGGATTGCGCTCGGTTGGTGGCTGCCGTTACGCCCGGCCCGCACGTAAGAGCCGCGCATACCACATCCGCAGCGTCTGGCGTTCGTCGACATTGGGGATCTTCAGCCAGAAGCCGGCGGCGATGAAGGCGGCGTAGAAGACGCCGCCGGCAACGATCAGTACGAAGAGCGGATGGATTCCACTCATCAACACTTTCACGGCGATCGTCGGGAGCGCCGCGATCGCGGATGCCAGGACGACCTTCAGGACGTCACTCATGGCGCGGTAATCGGCACGACCGAGGTGAAGGGTTTGCGCCGTGCGTACGGCCAGGATGACCCGCTCCGCCACCGAGTAGATCACGATGACCAGCGCGACGCCGGTAAGCGTCAGCGTCCGCGTCCCGATCCAGAGCGCGAGGACCAAGGCAGGCACCAGAAAAACGCGCAGCCGGAACGTGAACGTTCCTAACGATGGAAATGCCCGCGTGACCGAGTCGAAAATGATCACGTTGGTGGGCAGGACCGTCAGGAAGATCACGAAGAGCAGAATGCTGTCGACGTACTTCGTGGTAAATAGCGCCGTGATGAACTCACGACTGAGCAACAGCAGGACCACGTACAGCGGGATGAACGCGATCGCCAGCAACCTGACGACTCGGGCAACGAGCGCGCGCAGTTCGTCCATCCGGTTGGCGTGCTGCAATTCAACGACGCGCGGGATCATGGTCGCATTGACCGACTCAGCCAGGAGCGCCACGAAGGGAAGCTGGAAGCATGCGATCCTGTAGATGGCGAACTGCTCCTCCCCGTACCCTTTCGAAACGAAGAACGCGTGAACGTCCGACTGCAGCACCCAGAGGATGTTTCCAAGGCTGTACGGACTGGCATACATCACCTGTCGCTTGAGAAGGTCAGGGTCGAAACCCTTCCAGAACGAGGGAAACCTCGATGACAGGTACCAGAGCATAACGAGTGACTGCACCACACCATGGGCGAGTGACGCGAGCAGGAGGCTCCTGAGATCGGCGGCTGTCAGAGCCGCCGTGAGCATGAGCACCGTCCTGACCAACTGCGAGACCACGACAAAAAGCGGCGCGAGCACCACTTCCTCATTCGCCAGGACTGCTATCTCGAGAAAGCCCGACCAGACCCACAGGAAAATCACGATTCCGATCATCAGGCTGTAGGCCGACACCGCCTCGTTTCCAGTGAGTCGATGGGACGTGTCGGGGAACAAGGAGAACACGAGTAGTGCCAGCCCGCCGAGCCCGGCATATACGAGCAGGATGTTCTTGATGATCCGGCCGCGTGACTCGGGTTCTCGTGGGAGGAAATAGTACGCGGTCATCCCGAACCCGAGCGGAAGCAGTGCGACGGCGGTGGTGATGATCTGGAACGCCTGCAGGTAGGTTCCATACTCGTCCACCGACATGCGCCGGACGAGAACAAGCGGAACACCGAGATTCAGCGCGTACGCGACGGTCTTCGACGCTGCGAGCCAGAAGGTGCGGCCGGTCAGCGAACGAGGGTTGCGTAGCTGAATTCCCGCAGCGGGAGTGTCCGTCACGCGTGAATCAATTCGCGGCCTCTGGCCGTCCGGGATCCTGACGCCATGTCGTCAACGCCCCGCACGCGGTTTCACCATCCGTCTGACCTGCTGGGCGAACGCGCAATACCATCGTGCGCGCGTCAATCTGTTTCACGAGGTCGAAATCGCGGCAGGCGCTCGCGACCAGTTTGCCCATCTGCGTTCGGGATGGCCCCGAGTAGGACGTGACGACCCATCCGACTCCTCGCTGACGCAGGGTCTTCGCAAGCGTAGTGGAATCCTCTTTCAGCAGGACGAGCAGGTTCACTGTCTTGCGGCCGGAGTGATAGTAAAACGTCGGTTCTTTGACCGTGAAGACGACGGCGTCCGCAGGAAGGTTTTCTTTGACGTACTTGGTCGCTTGAAGGAACGTCCAGTCGCCTTCCATCGGGTAACACGCTGGCTGGCTGTAGGGCGCGTGTCCTCGGTCGCAGCCACTCAGGTAGTCGCGATCGCGCCCAAGCCGCAGGATAACGCCGATGGCGAGGTATAGCGTTAGCGACCCGATCGCAACCGGCACTGCCCAAGAGCGTCGTATCCTTGCACCGATGAATTCAGCCGCGAGAAACATGGCGACGAGAATCAACGGGACAACCGGGACGATCAAACGCACCTGGCCATACGGCCAGACCACATACAGTGCTCCGTACGCGAGGAGCATGGCGGCCGCGGTTTTGCTGCGCTTCCACAAGCAAAGAATACCGAGCGGCAGCAGAACGACGATGACCAGCGCGCCCATCGCGTTGTCGATCCAGGTTCCCGGAATCGCCGGAACGGAAAGCGCGGTCGGCAGTTCATCGAGTGTCAGCTCTTCGGCTTTATACCTGACGCGTTGTACGAGTGCACCGATGGCTGAGTGTTCCTCCAACGCCGCGACCTTCTGCAAATCGGCGACGTACAGCAGGCGCTCGGCAGCCTGGGGAGCGCGAGCTGAATTCCAGGCCCAGAGACCCCCGCTGAGCGCCGTCAAAATTGTAAGAGCGGCCGCCGCGATCCAGCGGCGTTGAAACAGTCGGGCGCCGATGAGTCCAACCGGAATCGCGAGTCCGGCCGAGCGGACCAGTGTCGTGACTGATGCGGCCACTGTCGCCCACGTCGCGCGCTCAGTGGTCGCGCTCTGCGACTCGGCCCAGAGCGTCAGGTAGACGAAAAAAAAGAAAAGGGGTTCCGAAAGAATCTTCCCTGAGAGGAAGATCAGTTCGGGGTTCAGAGTTACCAGTGCTGCGATCGCAAACCAGGTCGGCGACGACAGGTTCCGGCAACCCCAGACCAGAAACAGCAGTAGTGCACCGCCGCTGAGCAACGCGTTCACGAGGAGGTACGCGGCCTCGCGGTCTCCGGCCAGTGCACGTACGCCAGCAAGGAATGCGGGATAACCCGGTGGATATCTGGCATGCATCGGAGCATTGACGTCGTGCGAATCGCGATAGTTGCCTTGCGCGATTTCACGCGAGAGCAGGATGTACTCGGCATCATCCTGTCCGGTGGTGACGATCGGGGTTCGGAGGCTCCACACGACCGCCACGTGGATCATCGCGACCAAAAGCACGAAAAGCCGTGTGCGCGCTGTCCAGGTTCCGGGAGTTAGTTCCCAGCGGTCCGAGCGAAAATGCACCGTGGTGTGGAATTGATTGGAAGACGTTAACGCCCTGACCAAGCCGCGAACCGCCCTGAACCTTAACGATAGGAGCCGTTGCCGGGAAACGCCTTCGTACGTCGCCGAAGGGGAGAATGGAGGAAAGAAGAAGCGTCCACGTGCGCAAGACCGGCTTTGGTCTACATTCACAGCGAGTCGCTTGTTGTGAGTTGGCAATCTCTGGTCTCATTCGCCCCTGAGGTTTCTCCTATTACCGATTTAGTGGCCTCCATCTCGGCATCCGATGCAAGCCGATCGTCATGGCGCCTGACGATTCGGCGACTCGCTATCGTCGGGCTCATCGGAGCCGCCACGCTGACCATGCAGCAGTGGATCGGCGACGTGACCATTTACCAACCGCTCAACCGCGCCAAGGCTGAGACACTCCACCGGTCCATTCTCGCGAATCAACCTCCACCCGGCCTGACGTGGGACAGCCTCGGGGCGAACGGCACGAACATTCGACTTGGTGCCGTGTTGATTGCCGAGGGCGTCCATCGTGCGGTTGGGCTTTCGATCCCGCGGTCATACTTGCTACTGGACACGCTTTACCTCGCGTTAGGCCTGCTCCTCTTTGTGCGGTATCTATCGGGCTGGTTCAGGGACGAATACGTCCTGATCGGTACGCTGTATTTCATCGGTGTCCTTCCGCTGACGTTTTTTCTCCAGAGCTATCATCCATGGGACCGGCTCGCCCTGGTTTTCTGGCTGCTGCTGCTGCTCGCTCTGCGCGCGGAACGCATGCTGATCTTCGCCGTTCTGCTGCCATTGAGTGTCGCAATCAAGTACGACTCAGTGTTGCTCCCGGGCCTTTATTTTCTCGCGAACGTTAAGCCATCCAGCTGGCGGCGGACGACGCTGATCACCGCGGGCCTTTTCGTCCTGTCGTTCGGAACGTATCTGGGATTGCAGCTGCTGCGGACAGGAGGATTCGCGTCGAAAAGCATCGTCGAGCAGATAGGGTTGAATTTCGCTGAGCTGCGCGTTCTGCTGATCTGGTATCCCCCGCTGCTGGCTTTTGGAGTTCCCTTGTTGCTGGCGGTGATCGGTTTCAGGCACGCCAATCGGTTCATCCAGGCATCCGCACTGTTCGGCGTTCTGCTCTTCATCCCGCTCTTTCTCCAGTCAATGTTCGCCGAATTCCGCGCCCAGGTCCCGATGCTGGTGCTCATCCTTCCCTGCGCGCTGCGCGGGTTGGAAGTTCTGCTTGCGCCGGCAGCGGTCAACGTGGAGGCCACGGGCACGACCTAGCGACACGAGTTACGGGTATCCGGGTTGAAGCGTAATGACAGTGCGCAGCGATCCCGCTGGGATTGCACTTTGTCCGTTCGACAGTTCGACTGTGCCCATTGACATGTCAGGCTAACTCTTTCGTTCATGACATACCTCGTGACCGGCGGCGCCGGCTTTATTGGATCGGCAGTTGTGCGAATGCTCGTAGGGCGCGGTGAACGGGTTGTCAACGTCGACAGCCTGACGTACGCGGGCAACCTCGAGTCGCTCACGTCGGTCGCCGGCGCGCCCAACTACACCTTCGAGCGAACAGACATCTGCGATGCCGCGGAGATACAGCGAGTGTTCAACACGTATCGGCCGACCGCCGTGATGCACCTGGCCGCCGAGTCACACGTGGACCGCTCGATCGACGGGCCATCGGTGTTCGTGCAGACCAACATTGTCGGCACTTCCACGATGCTGCAGGAGGCGCGACGCTATTGGAGTGCACTGCCGGCGGACGAGGCGGCGAGTTTTCGCTTTCTGCATGTATCCACTGACGAGGTTTTCGGATCGCTCGGCGACCATGGCTTCTTCGTTGAGGAAACGCCCTACGATCCGAACTCGCCGTACGCGGCCACCAAAGCTGCCGCGGACCATCTCGTGCGAGCATGGTCCCGGACCTACGGCTTGCCCTGCCTCCTCACCAATTGTTCGAACAACTTCGGTCCATATCAGTTTCCCGAGAAGTTGATGCCGCTCATCATCCTCAATGGCATCCTGGGTGCACCGCTCCCGGTGTATGGACAAGGGCTGAACGTTCGCGACTGGCTATTCGTCGACGACCACGCCAACGCGCTGATCACCGTGATCCAGCAGGGCGAGATCGGCGAGACCTACTTGGTCAGTGGACGAAGCGAACGCCGCAACATCGACGTGGTGCGAGCCATTTGTTCGCTCCTCGACGAGATGGCGCCAGACGCCGCGATTGGCCGCCGTGAGACGCTCATCAAGTTCGTCGCCGACCGTCCCGGTCACGATCTTCGTTATGCAATCGATTCTTCGAAGCTGGAACGGGAGCTCGGCTGGAGGCCACGCGAGACGTTCGATAGCGCCCTGCGCAAAACCGTTCGATGGTATCTCGAGAACCGCCAGTGGTGGGAGCGAGTGCGATCCGGAACGTACCGCGGAGAGCGGCTTGGACTGGGGATGGGGCTGTGAAGGGGATCATCCTCGCGGGAGGCTCGGGCACGCGGTTGTACCCGATCACGCGCGTGGTCAGCAAGCAATTGCTGCCGGTGTTCGACAAACCGATGGTCTACTATCCGCTGACCACGCTCATGCTGGCCGGGATCCGCGAGATCCTCGTGATTTCAACGCCGCAGGATCTTCCGCATTTCGAGGCGCTGCTCGGCGATGGGTCGCAGTGGGGGCTTGACCTCCGTTATGCGGCGCAACCCAAGCCGGAAGGACTGGCACAGGCGTTCATTATCGGGCGCGAGTTCGTTGGGCGCGATCGTGTCTCGCTGGTGCTGGGGGACAACATTTTCTACGGCGCCGGCCTGAGCCTCATCCTCCAGCGTGCTGCTTCGCGCTCGCTCGGCGCGACAATCTTCGGCTATCACGTAAATGATCCGGAACGGTACGGCGTCGCGGAGATCGACGAGAACGGACGCGTGCTGAGCCTCGAGGAGAAGCCCGCGCAGCCCAAGTCATCTTTCGCGGTCACTGGCCTGTATTTCTACGACAACGACGTCCTGGACATCGCGCAGAACATCCCCCGTTCCGCACGTGGTGAATATGAAATCACCGATGTGAACCTGGAGTACCTGCGGCGCGGCGCGCTACACATCGAGATCTTTGGCCGCGGTACGGCGTGGCTCGACACGGGAACGCACGAATCGCTGCACGAAGCCTCCAGCTTCATCGGCACAATTGAGAAGCGACAGGGATTGAAGATCGCCTGCCCCGAGGAAATCGCCTGGCGCGCAGGGTACGTGGACGATGAGCAGCTGCGCAAACTGGCGTTCCCACTACGGTCGTCCGGGTACGGGCAGTATCTCCTCAGTCTCCTCGAGGGCGGCCCACGGACGCCATATCTCCGCTCCTTGACGACGGATCGTTAGGCGACGGCTGTAGCAAGAACGTCGTTGACGGCATCGATAACCGTCTCCGACGTCTGCTCGTCCAATCCGGCCCAGAGTGGCAAGCGCACCAGCCGATCACTAACGGCGGACGTGACGTCGAGACTCCCGTGAGCGCGGCCGAATTGGCGCCCCGCGGGGGAATCATGCAGCGGTACGTAGTGAAAGAGCGCAGCGATCCCCCGCTCCTTCAGGCGGGCGATGAAACGCGTCCGGGTTGTGAGGTCCGGTAGCAGCAGGTAGTACAGGTGCGCGTTATGTCCGCAGTCCGGCGGCACAACCGGCCGTCGAACCTTGCCATCGCGCTCGAGTTCCGCGAACGCCTCGTGATACCTGTCCCAGACGCGACGACGACTCTCCGTCAACGCCGTAGAGTCCTCGAGCTGTGCATACAGGAAGGCGGCAATAATCTCGCCAGGCAGGTAGGACGAGCCGATGTCGACCCACGTGTATTTATCGACCTGTCCACGAAAGAAACTGCTTCGGTTCGTTCCCTTTTCCCGGATGATCTCGGCGCGGGAAATTAACCGGGAGTCGTTCACCAGGAGCGCCCCGCCTTCGCCGGATATGACGTTCTTGGTCTCGTGGAAACTGAATGTGCCAAGCGCGCCGATGGATCCCAGGGGCCGTCCCTTGTATGTCGAGCGCATGCCCTGTGCAGCGTCCTCGATGAGGATTAGCTCACGACGCCGCGTGATCGCCTCGAATGCGTCCATTTCGCAGGCCACGCCCGCGTAATGCACAACTATGATCGCTCGAGTCCGGTCAGTGATCGCATCCTCGACCTTCGACTCGTCAAGATTGAGCGTGTCCGGCCGAATGTCGACGAAGACTGGAACCGCGCCTCGTAAGGCAACCGCATTGGCCGTCGAAACGAACGTGAAGGACGGCAGGATGACTTCGTCGCCGGGCTTCAAGTCGGCAAGGATTGCGGCCATCTCGAGCGCAGCCGTGCATGAATGCGTGAGCAACGCTTTCGCCGTCCCAGTCTCACGCTCGAGCCACTCGTGGCAGCGGCGCGTGAAGGAGCCATCGCCCGAAAAATGGCGGTCGCTGAGGGCCTGAACGATATTATTGAGTTCGCGCCCGACGACGGCGGGCCGGTTGAACGGAATGTTCATCAGAATAGAGGCGGCATGATCATGACACAGGAATTGAACGCTCAATGATGCACAATCCGTCGCAGCTCGTGATAGGGGATGCATCCCCGCCTGCTCCGCCGGGCGACGGCTTTGCTGCGTTCCGGATGCTGACCGGACTTTCGGTCGTGGTGCCGGTCTACAACAGTCGCGAATCGCTCCCCATTCTCATTGCGCGTCTGGAGCCGGTACTCCGAACGGTTGCTCAGCAGTATGAGCTCATTCTGGTCAACGATGGGAGTCGCGACGGAAGCTGGGAAGTGGTTCGTGACCAGATCAAGGCTCATCCGTGGATTCGCGGTCTCGATCTCATGCGGAACTACGGACAGCACAACGCCTTGCTGTGTGGCCTGCGCGAGGTGCAGCATGAAATCATCGTGACCATGGATGACGATCTGCAACATCCACCGGAGGAGATTCCGATCCTGATCGCGAAGCTCTCGGAAGGTTTTGATGTTGTGTACGGCACGCCGGTGTCACATCCGCACAGCTTCGGACGCAATCTTGCGTCGCGCCTGACGAAGTTCGCGCTGCAAGGCACCATGGGCGCCGAAACTGCGCGCAACGTCAGCGCGTTTCGCATTCTCCGCAAACGAGTGTGCCTGGCGTTCACGCAATACCGGAACACATTCGTATCCATCGATGTGCTGTTGACTTGGGGTACGCAACGTTTTGCGGCTGTCGCGGTGAGACATGACGCGAGAGTAGCGGGTGCTTCGAATTACACCGTCGCCAAGCTGACTCGTCACGCGCTGAACATGATCACGGGGTACAGCACGGTTCCGTTACAGCTCGCGAGCATGATCGGATTCGCCTTTACGATTTTCGGCGTCGGCATATTGGTCTATGTGCTGGTCCGATACGTAGCCTCGGGCGGCAGCATACCTGGATTCCCTTTTCTGGCTTCCATCATCGCGATTTTCTCCGGCGCGCAGTTGTTCGCGCTCGGCATTCTCGGCGAGTACCTCGCCCGCATTCACACTCGAACTATGGACCGGCCGTCCTATGTCGTGCGCCAGGCGGTCGGGAGCGATGCCGAGTTTACCGAGCATGACGCGTCTCGCGTCGTGACATAGGCGCCACCCTGCCGGTAGTAATGCGGGTGCAGACAACTTCGATTCGGCAGCCATGAGCTCGCCCGTCGCCGGCTACGATATCCTGCATTGGGATAGCGACGTATTCGAGTTTCCGGTCGCGCGGTTACGGGATACAGACGACCGGAACGCGTTGCAAACCGCTATCGAAGCCGCGCGGGAATCGGGTGTAAAACTCGCCTACCTGTTCGCCAAGGGCGAGGAATCGGCGCAGGCCGCGATATCATTGGATGGGCAGTTGATCAGCGAGCGCGTGACATTTGCCCGCGAAGTGACAGACGACGCCGGTTTCGCGTTCGCGCGCGAAGACACTTCGATTGTCCTGGAACCGTGGCACGACACTTCGCCCTCGGCGGACTTGCTTCGCCTGGCTCGGGACGCCGGGAGCTACTCACGCTTCAGAGTCGATCCCAAAGTGCCGAAGAGAGTTTTCAACCAGATCTACGACGCGTGGATAATCAATTCTCTGAATAAGAAGATCGCCGATGAGGTGATGGTCATCCGCGATGGTTCGTCTATATCGGGGCTGGTAACGGTCGGGGCAAAAGATGGACGGGCCGACATTGGCCTGCTTTCTGTCCGCGAGGAAGCCCGCGGGCGCGGATTGGGGAAAGCCCTGGTACGCGCTGCACTCGAGTGGGCGTTAGCGAAAGGACATCGTGAGGCTCAGGTAGTTACGCAACGTGCGAATATTCCTGCGTGTCGGCTGTACTCGTCTTGTGGATACTCCGTGGAAAGCGCCGAGCAAGTCTTTCACTTCTGGTTCTAGTCAATCAAGATGTTCTCACTCACATCGGTCGAATGGTAGACGTTCAACAGATCGCATCGAACCTTGCGCTCGGCGATTCCGGCGTCTGGTTCGGTAGGGATCGCGGCAAGGTATCGTATCCGGCGAGCGGTCATGCCATCTGCCTTCAGCTCGAAGAACGATCCTTCTGGTTCCGTCATCGCAATCGGTGCATTCTGGAGCTCCTGCGCGCTTTTCCGCCGACCGGTCCTCTACTCGACATCGGCGGTGGCAACGGATTCGTTTCGTGCGCCATCGAGCGCGCCGGATGGGACGTTGCGCTCCTCGAGCCGGGCATTGAAGGCGCGCGGGCGGCACGGGAACGAGGCTTGAGCACGGTAATATGCTCGACACTCGAGGGTCTGGAGCTTCGACCGGAGTCCATCGCCGGCGCAGGGCTCTTCGATGTTCTCGAACACATCGACGATGACACCACGTTTCTGCGCCAGGTCCATGGTGCCCTGGCAACAGGCGGGCGAATCTACCTAACGGTGCCCGCACGCAAATTCCTCTGGTCCACAGAGGACACGGCAGCCGGCCATTACCGGCGATACTCTCCCATCTCACTTGCCGCACCCCTCGAGCGTGCGGGCTTCGAAGTGGAATTCCTGACGACCATATTCTGGCTTCTTCCCGTACCGATCTTCCTCTTCCGTTCCGTGCCAAGCCGTCTCGGACTTCGTCGCTCGGAAGTCCTCAAACACGGCGCGGCGGAGCATATGACCGGCGGGGGGCCGCTGCGAGCAACGGTTGAGTGGCTGCTGTCAGCCGAGCTTGCAGCCATCCGCTCCCGACGCGTTGCACTGTTTGGCGCCAGCTTACTCGTATCGGCCATGAAGGCCACAAGCTGATTGCTCCGTTTCTCCCCCATCGAGACTACCACGACCTAATGCGCGCGCTGTTCTGGGTATCGGCGTTTCTCGCTCTATATCCGTACCTAATCTTTCCGGCACTCCTCGTCGTGATGCGGCACGTGATCGCGCGCCCGCCTCGTAAGGCGCCCATCGAGCCCACGGTTGCTATGCTCGTCGCGGCGTACAACGAGGAGCACGTGATAGCGGCGAAGATCGAAAACTCGCTCGCAATCGACTATCCGGCTGACCGGCTGGAGACTGTAATTGTGTCGGACGGATCAAGCGATTCAACCAATGCAATCGCCGCGCGCTACGATGACGGAAAACGAATCCGTCTTCTCGCTTTCCCGGTGAATCGCGGCAAGCTCGCGGCCATGAACGATGCCATCCGGCAGTTCACCAGCGAGATCGTCGTCTTCTCCGACGCCGCCTCGATGATCGCACCAGAATCGCTCCGCATGCTGGTACGCAATTTCGCCGATCCTTCAGTGGGGGCCGTCAGCGGCGTGTACATGGTGCGCAACCCGGGACAGTCAGCGCTCGGCAAGCAGGAAGATTTCTACTGGCGATTCGAGACGTCACTCAAAGCGGCCGAGGCGGACGTGCACTCGACGCTCGGCGCACACGGGTCGCTCTACGCCATTCGGCGCGAGCTGTACCCCTTTCCCGAGCCCGGCATCATCAACGACGACTTTGTCATCCCGATGCGTATCGTTGCCCGCGGCTACCGCGCGGTATACGAGCCAGGCGCGGTCGCGGCCGAGGAGGCCCACGAGATGGAGGGCTTTCAGCGGCGGGTCCGCATCGGGAGGGGGAACATCCAGCAACTGGGAGAGCTTCGCCGGTTGCTGATGCCGCCGCGCCCCATGCCGCTTTTCTTTTTCCTCTCGCACAAGGTCGCGCGGCTGCTGGTGCCTCCTGCGATGATCATCTGTCTCGTCGCGAATCTGTTCTTGTTAGGCTCGCCGTTGTACCGGCCACTTCTGGCAGGGCAGGTAATCTTTTATGTCCTGGCAATCGCTGGCGCCGTCGTCCCACTGCGCCCTCGCTTTCTGCGACTTCCGTACTACTTCACGATGGTGAACGCCGGATTGGTCGTTGCGCTTTTCCAGGGCGCCGTGAGGCGCCGGCCGGTCGCGTGGGGGGACAACGCCACGCAGTCCAGGGTGGGGTAGCGGCGCACCGCGATCGACAGCCGGGCGACAGAGCGCTGGACCGCACGCGGTAGCATCGCGAAGTTGCACGTCAGCTCACTCAAACCACTGGCGCGTCTTGGCCCTCATTAACGCTATCCGCGAACTTCTGCGAGTCGTGCTCCTGTCGGCCGCGCTGGTTATGGCAGTGATCGCGGTCATCGACTGGATGGTGCGAACCCGGCGGATCGGTCCATTCAGTCCTGTCGCCCGATTCTTCCGGCAGCGGATCGATCCTCTTCTCGAGCCAGTTGAGCGACGCGTCATTCGCGCTGGTGGGCTTCCGGCGAATGCGCCGTGGTGGGCCCTCGCCGGCATAGCCATCATCGGCATCGTGCTGCTGGCGCTCCTGGACTTTGTCGCGGGCCTCATCGCCGATGTCATGGTGGGCGTCTCCGGCGGCCCTGGCGGAGTGCTCCGACTGCTGGTGTACTGGACGTTTACTGTTCTCCGTATCGCAATCCTGGTCCGCGTGATCGCCTCGTGGCTTCCGATCAGTCCATATTCTCGCTGGATTCGATGGTCGTTCACGCTTTCCGAACCGCTCTTGCGGCCGTTGCGCCGCGTGATTCCGCCGTTCCGATCCATCGACCTCACTCCGATCATCGCGTTTTTCGCCCTGGGTATCCTCGAAGCTTTCGTCCGTGAGTGGCTCCGGTAAGGCCAAGGTGCCGCGTGCAACACGGATCGAAGTCCGGGTGCAGCCTCGGGCGTCGAGCAACCAGGTCATCGGATATCGCGACGGCGTGCTTCGCGTTCGAGTGCAGGCGTCGCCGATCGATGGCGCCGCCAATGATGCACTCGTCCGACTACTCGCGGACGAGTTCGGCGTGGCGCGTCGTCAGGTTCGCATAGTTTCGGGATTCGGATCGCGAAACAAGATCGTTGAAGTCGGGCCGTAGCGCGGCTGGAGGCACGCCGGAAACAAGTCATTCCTTCCGGAGCACAACAATCAGGCTTGACCGCAGGTGCCGGAGCGAGTCGCGCTGGATCGTGCGCAGCCACAGCAGCTCGAGAAGCGCCAGCGGCGGAACGACCGAAAAGAGAGCGGTCGACGACTCGAATGACACCTCGACCGGAACCAGCCCGGCGGCCTGCGCGCAACGCGTGACGTCGTCGGCAGTATTGCATCGATAGAACGTCGGAAAGACGTCCTCGGCCTGGCGCCCATCGAGCATTCGCGCCAGTGGTGCCTTGACCGCCTCGGGAATCATGCGTGCCAGGGCCGTGGGGAGGGACTTCGCGTTAGGTGTGTGAAAGAGGAACAGACCGCCCGGACGAAGGACGCGGGCGACCTCCGTAAAGGCCCCTGCCGGATTCCCGAGGTGCTCCACTACCATGTTGGCCGTCACCACCTCAAACGTCCCGGAACGGAAAGGCAGGGCGTCTATCGGTCCGTACACGCGATGATGGGCGGTTGTGTTGTCCTTGAGCGACCCCAGGTCGAGGTCGATACCGACGAAGGAGGACGCCCGCGCCAGCAGCCTTCGCTCACCTTCTTCCCGCCAGGACGGCAACAACCGACGTCCACATCCAACGTCGAGCCATCGCACGTTCTCCGGAACCCAGCGCAGAAGACGCTCTTCGTATCGATGCGCGGCATATTCAAGGCCGGGAACGATCCGTCGCTCCATGCTCCAGTAGAACTTGAGCATCTTCAGGCGCACAGCATCTCCGAATTCGGCAAGTAGGCTTCCAGCCTAACATGTCGACCATGATGCGACCACTGCCACATTGCCACACGGCACTTCGAAGGCGCCGGCCAGAAGGTGCGGCTGATCAGAGATCGTGTCATCCGTTCCTGCACTGCTCCGCTGGCGACATCGTCACCGGCAGGTCACTCGCCGCGGATGTGCCGGTAGGCGGAGACGGCGAGACGGGGCGCTACACGTAGCGCCACCTGCAGCGCCCTCAATCGAATATTGGAATTCCACCGTTTTACGTTGGCGAATTCTCGCCGCGCCAGTTCTGCTTCGCCTCGACGTAGTGCGGATAAACCCATCCGATACGACAGCTCGCTCCGCAGTCGTGTCAGTCCTTGTTCGAGTGCGGCTCGCTCC
>Ga0079215_10000003_pt1 | contig 42844 bp, 86 predicted proteins | sample NCControl_FD_77004 | JGI IMG/M metagenome (GOLD analysis project Ga0079215, IMG submission 77004) | Agricultural soil microbial communities from Utah to study Nitrogen management - NC Control | ecosystem: Environmental > Terrestrial > Soil > Agricultural land | place: USA: Utah | collected...
AAATATATTTCAGATAAAGTTGCAGATAATATTATGCGATATAGGCCATATGCAAATTATGAGCAATTTAAAAATAAGGTGTTGGAAAAGGGCTCCGGATTAAACACCAGAGTTCTAGAGTCTTTGAATGCTATTGGTGGAGCAGTATTTCCAGATAATCCTATTCGTGAAAATTACAGAGATAACTTGTACGCATATCTTGGAATTCCAGCATTTGAAACAAATATGGTAACACCAAGAATGAAAGAAAATATGAGAAAGCTGGAGGAGTATACAGATGACGAAACATTTATCTGTATGGCAATGGTAAAAAGCATTCTTAAAAAAGATACTTGGGCTAGACTAGATCTAGTTGATTCAACTGGTGTTGCTTCAGTATTTGTTGATCCAGAAACACATATAGAAAAGGGAAAAATGTATGTGTTTCTAATCGGAAATAATAGTATAATTAAATATATTTCACTTAATGATTTAGACAGCATTAATCAAGCCGATGAAGCTGTTTTAGATTATTTAAGAAAATTAACATATGAAGATATTGAGCCAGGACAATACAAAGTCATTTCTGGAAAACAAAGAACTACAAAGGCTGGAAAGAAAATGGCGCATATAGTTTTTTGTGATCATGAAAAGAACCTTATGACTTTACCTGTTTGGCCCAATATGTTTATGAAGGCACGAGCTGTATGTACCATTGGTTCAATTAGAGCCGTTGATATAGGAAAGATGCCAGATGGCACTAAATTTGTAAAGGATGTATATTGATAGAAAATATAGAAGATTCTCAATTACTTTATGCGATGCTTATCGTATTAATTGAAGATTTGGGTGGTGTAGTTCAAATTCAATATAATAAAGTAAAAGAGATAGCTGAAAAACAACACTTAGAGATGTCAGCTTATATGGATGCCGAAACAAACTCCATCTTTTTGGAATTAGAGGAGGTTAAAAATGATTCACATTCCGATCAAGCTGCTGAATGATAATGCAAAAATGCCTGAGTATGCTAATGCAGGCGACGCAGGAGCTGATTTATTTTCTACAGAAGGCGTTTCATTACCCTCTGGAAGAAGAAAATTGGTAAAAACAGGAATAGCCATTGAGCTTCCCTATGGTTATGTAGGATTAATTCATCCAAGATCAGGATTGGCTAATAAGTATGGATTATCCGTGGTAAATGCACCAGGAACAATCGATTCTGGTTATCGTGGTGAAATTATGGTTAATCTTATTAATTTGGGTGATGAACTAGTTGTATTAAGAGCAGGAACAGCTATTGCTCAATTAGTTATACAGCAGGTAGAGCAAGCAGCGTTTATTAAGAATGAAAAATTAAAAGATAGTGACCGTGGTGAAAACGGTCATGGATCTACTGGAATGTAAATGATGTGGGGGTGCTTGATTGCACCCCCACCATTTGCTATACTTGATTGGTGATAGATGTTATGAACATTGACGATATATTAGCAAAACTAGATAAAAAAACAAGATCAAGAGTTTTAGCAGCACAAAACGTAAGTGTAGAAAGGTTACCACTTGCCAGTGTTGGATTAACTAGCGCACTAAATGGCGGAGTTGGAAAAGGAAGACAGACATTAATCTGGGGAAATAAATCAGCGGGCAAAAGCTCAATGTGTCTTCAAACAGTTGCAGAGGCACAAAAACAAGGTCAGAGTTGTGCATGGATTGATGCTGAAGCGAGCTTTGATCCTCATTGGGCAGAACAATTGGGCGTTGATACATCACAACTTATAGTTTCACCAATTAAAAGCATTGGTGACTTTACGGCAGTTGGATGTGACCTGATGCATGCCGGTATTGATGTTTTAGTGGCAGATTCTATTTCCGCCCTTCTTCCATCAACATATTTTGAAAAAGAAGATGAAATGAAGGACGGTCTAGAAGGAACAAAGCAAATCGGAACTGTTTCTAAAGAGTTGGGTATCGCAGTTAATAAATTTAATTATGCGAATAAAAACACAGCATTAATTCTTATTTCACAAGCAAGAAATCAGTTTAATACATATGGTGCGGTATTAAAGCCCATGGGCGGACAATCTATGCAATATTTTTCATCAACAATTATTAAGCTATGGTCTTCCGCTTCAGAAAGAGAGCAGATTACTAAAGATGTAACTGTTGGAGATAGAATTGTCCCAACAAAAGTCGGTCGTCCAGTAAATTGGACAGTGGAATATAACAAAATCGGTCCTCCAATGGAGATTGGAGCGTATGACTTTTATTATGCTGGTGATCAACTGGGGGTTGATGTCATTGGAGAAATTGCGACTATGGCAGAAGTAAGAGGGATTATTCACAAAGGTGGTGCCTGGTATTCTTACGGAGAAAATAAATTCCAAGGAAAGCACAGACTTATTAGTTGGCTTCATGAAAATCCAGCGGTAGTTGAAGAACTGTGGAGCAAGATTAATGGCTAGCATTAGTGAATATGGAAAGAAAAAGCCAGAGGCAGTTCGTTGCGAACTAATTGACATAGAAATAGTTTGTTCAGTTTGCGGTGAATACTCTGAGACAGCTAATTATTTTAAAAGCGAATCTAAAATAATTTATGAATGTTCACTCGGCCATAAGACGACTATAGAGGGAATTAAAATATGAGTGAAAAGCAGGAACTAAAAAGAATGGGTGCTAAAGCTCAAAAAAACTCAGGCAGGGGAAAGTATCAAAAAGCTGATGGTAGATTACATCCTTTCCTTGTAGATGTTAAGGAATATTCCGAATCGTTTTCTTTAAGTAGAAAAACCTGGGCTAAAATTTGTAGTGACTCAATCCGTTCTGGAGGAGAGCCAGCCCTAATGATTGCATTAGGAACCGGCCAAGAGGTAATTAGAACATGGATCATCTCTGATTCTATGTTTAATGAAATGCGAGAGGCATGGTTAGAAAAGTATGGCGAGAACTGAAGATAAAAACATCCTTGAGTTAATCAATACAGTCACAGAAATTAATGATTTGTGTGAGTTTATGAAGGATGAACAATTTGATCGAGCTATGCATGATGTTATTAAGCTTATTCTAAGACCTGATGTTCCTTCTGCAAAAGCACCACAACTAATTGTTGAGTTACAAGCATTATCAGCTAAATTTGCTATGATGTCAGTACTTTATACAACAATTAAGAAGGATCGAGCTGGCACAGAAAATAATTACAAAAAAAATATTTATTATACGGCAAGAGAGTGTTTGGACAGAATTGTTGATGCGCTCAAATACTCTGCCAGATTAGGGGCATGATGATAGACAATATTTGGTACAAAAAGACCCCATATAATCTCAAAGATTTGGCAAAAATAATGGAAGCATCCTACAGTAAAGAAAAAGTTGAAACTATACAAAAGAAAACTTTTTCACCATCTACTGTAGGATATAGTCACGGCCAGTGTCCACGTTATTGGACACTGGCCTTTAATGGGGCAGAATTTAATTTTTCTTATGATGCACAATCTTTAGATAATATGCAGGTTGGAACAGATGCTCACACAAGAATTCAAAAGAACTTTGAAGATAGTGAGCTTGAGGTTGTTAGTGAAGTAGAGATTAAACATGAAGATCCTCCAATTAGAGGATTTGTAGATTTATATATTAAAAATTTTAAAGGTAAATTTAATATTCCTGTCGAAATAAAGACAACTAGGCTTGAAGCTTATGCAATTAGACGGGCACAGAAAAAGCCAGTAGCATATCACGAACTTCAACTTCTAATTTATCTATATGTCTTAAATGAAAGACATGGATTGATTATGTATGAAAATAAAAATGATCATTCCAAGATTCTCATTCCAGTTGAAATGGATGAGCATAATAAGATGAAAGTAGATTATGCTTTGAATTGGATGAGAGAAGTTTATTCAATTTACAAGGATGGAAAAATTATTAAAAATCCATACAGAAAGAACGCAAAACAATGTAAAACCTGCCCAATAAGAAAGTATTGTTTTGAAGACGCAGAAGTTGGAACAGTAGATTTTCCTCCAATGAATTACTCGGAGGTAGAAAATGAAAAAGTGTGGTAATTGTGATGAAGAGTTTGAACCAAAAAGACATAATGCCGTTTACTGTTCCCCGGAATGTAGTAAGAGAGCTACAAATAAAAAAATATTAGAAAGGTACAAGACCAAGAAACAAAAACCCATTAAAAAGAAGAGGGTCTGTAGCTCTTGTACTGAAACAGTATTATCAATATATAACGTTGCAGATATATGTCATCTTTGTGTTAGAAAAGAGGAACAAAAAAATATTGATAAATTATTAAGAGAGTTGGGAGCAAATGTTAAGTAATTTAGCTCCAAAGGCTAACTCTGTAATGGGAATAGATTGCTCTACTCAAAGTTTTGCTTTTGCAATTATAGAAAATGATAAGTTGAAGAAATGGGGGGAAATTCAATTTGAGGGGAAAAATGTCTATGAGCGCATTTTAGACTCTAGAAAAAAAATAGATGCGCTATCAAAAGAATTTGATGTTGACTATGTTGTTCTAGAGGCAGCAATTATGGTTAGATCGGTACAAGTTGCTATTAAAATGGCTTATGTTTTTGGAGCAGTTATGGCCTCTATATTAAATAAAAATATTAGGGTTGTAGAGGTAGCCCCAATAAGTTGGCAAAACTATATTGGAAATAAAGCTTTAACTCCAATAGAAAAAGCAAAAATAAAAAAAGAAAATCCGGGTAAGTCAAAATCTTGGTATACAAATAAGTATAGGCAGGTTAGAAAAGATAAAACAAAAATTTGGGTAAAAGAAAAATTTGACAAAGATATCGGGTCAGATAATGTTACTGATGCAATTGGTATCGCCTGGTTTGGATGGAATAAGACAAGGAGATAAATGAACTTACATAAAAATGTACTATGGCTTAAAAAAAGATATGTAGAGCAAGAAAATTCAATTGCTACCATGGCTCTAGAGGCCAATGTATCTGAAAGAACTATTCGTAGGGCTTTGAAAAAGGCTGGGCTTATAAAATGAAAATAGGTTTAACTGGGGCAAGTGGAACAGGTAAAACAACATTGGCTAAAGAGTTGTCTAAAAAATATAATTTAAGGCATATTACTAACGTTGCTAGAACCTCCCCTGGTGCAGAATTTGGAATGCTTACATCAAATGCAAGCTTACAGAATCAGCTGATCATTATGAATACATTAAAATTTTGGGCAGAACAGGATGCCATAGTCTCAGACAGAATCGTGGCTGACGCATACATTTATTTGAAAATGGCGGGTATCAGCTTAGATATGCCAACAAATAACTTTGTATTAAATCAGCTCTATAGTAATCTCAGTGATTATGATGTAATCATTTACTGTCCGCTATACGAATGGGATGTTGAATCTGAAGGTGTTAGAAATCTTGATTCAAACTATCAACATAAATTCTCTGAAAAATTAGAATGTATTTTGTTCGACTACTGTCCAAATTTACCAATGGTGATGAAAAATGAACCAATTCAAGAACGTCTTATTGCTATTGATGAATTCTTGACTAAGAAGAATTTAATTTGATATAATTTGTACAGGAGAAAAAATGCCATTATATACATATTTTTGCAATGAATGCGAAAAAAATACGGAAATGAATATCCAGATTGCATTAAGAGATGATGTACATCTCTGCCAATGTGGAACAGAATTAAAAAGAAAAATTGATCGTCCCGGTGCTGTATACGCACCAACATCCAAGAAAGGATTAGCAACATGAACAAAAAGAAAAAAATATCTGAAAGAAGTACAGAAAGACATTTTGCTAATCCCGATATTTTCATTCTATACGAACTTGAATTTAAAAAGGATATCATTAAGCCGGGTGATAAATTTAAAATTAAGCATGACAGAGCTACATATAAGTTTCAATGTTTAGCCCATAATACCAAATTAGATAAAATGTGGGTTGAAGCTATGTGTGTAGAAACTGGAGAATTTAGATCTTTTTGGATAGATAAAATCACAACTGTTATTAGACCTAAGAAAAAGAGGGCTACTGTGTGAGCGAACTAGACATTATCAATATTCAAAAAGAAATGGAAAAGGTGGTTGAACTTTATGCCACTGGCCACAAGATTTCAGAAATTCAAACAAAAACCGGTCTTCCTATTAAAAGAATTAATGAACATCTTTCAGCCTTTAGAGATTATGCTTCTCAAGACAGAGTCATTAGAGAACGTTCTAAAGAGGTTGTGTTGGTGGTTGATCAACATTTTGCCAATATTACCAGAGATCTTTATGGAGCCGTCGAAGAAGCAGATTTGGCCGGAGATTATAAGGCTAAAATTACAGCATTAAAGACTATTGCTGATGTAGAATCTAAAAAGGTAGAATTGTTGCAAAAGGCTGGTCTGCTAGCTAATAACACAATGGCCGATCAGATTTTGGAGGCTGAAGAAAAAACAAAGGTGTTAAAAGAAATTTTAAGAGAGGTAGTATGTGCTGACTGTAGAAAAGAAGTAATGAAAAGATTGTCAAAAATTTCTAATACAGTTGAGCCATCAGTTATTATAAATGAATCTTGATTTTCAAGAGTTTTTCGATGTAGCAGATGATGATGAGTTTGAAGAAACTCCAGTAGATGTAGAAACTTTCGTATATTCAAAAGAATATCTGGGATTTCCCAGGCTCAGCAATTATCAAATGCAAATAGTTAAGGTGGGTTCTCAAATATATCTAGAGTCTACCCTACAAAAATTGCATGGAATCGCTGAAGGTTCATTTATGTGGAAAAACATTAAAAAAGAGCTTATAATGTGTTTAGGTAAGGGATCTGGAAAAGATGCGTTATCTACCATTATTTGTGCATATGTTGTGTATCAGCTTCTTTGTTTAAAAGATCCTGCTGCATACTTTGGAAAGCCTGCTGGTGATGCCATTGACATTGTCAATGTTGCTATCAATGCCAAGCAGGCTTCTAATGTTTTCTTTAAAGGTTTTAGAAATAGAATCAAAAATTGTCCATGGTTCGCAGGAAAGTACAAAGAAAGATCCGGAGACATATCCTTTGACAAAGCAATAACTGTTCATTCTCTTAACTCTGAGGGTGAGTCGACTGAAGGATACAATATTTTGTTAGCAGTCCTGGATGAAATTGACGGATTTGATGAGGGAAAAGAAACCAACAAGGGTGAAAGCATGGACAAAACCCTAAGTGCTACAGTTTCATCTCGTTTTCCAGATGTTGGTAAAGTACTAAAACTTAGCTTTCCTCGATCTAAAGATGGATATATCATGAAGCTATACAATGATTGTATAGCTGAAAAAGAGGTAAGAAAAAGACGCCATACCTTCGTATTGAATCCAGAATTACCAGAAGATTATGATGGAAATACATTTGATATTGAGTGGGAACAGGATGAAATAGTAGCATATAAATATGCTAATGTTTGGGCAATTAGAAGGCCAACCTGGGAAGTAAATCCAACAAAAAAAATAGATGATTTCATCATGGATTTTTACAGAGATCCGGCGGATGCCGGTGGTCGTTTTGCCTGTAATCCTGTAGATTATAATGCGTCTGGATTCTTTAGAGATAAGGTTAAGATAGATGCTACCTTTGTTTTACAAAATGGTTGGGATAAAGAAAACGATCAGATTGTTATTAAGCCACAACACGATAAAGAATACTACATCCATGTCGACCTTGCTAGGTTGCATGACAATTGTGCTGTAGCTATGTCCCATGTTGAATCATGGAAACAAATTCAAATAGGTAACAAGCTAACCGAGCCTCAGCCATTTGTTGTAGTTGACTTAGTGAGATACTGGAAACCCACAAAAGACAAACCGATTGAATTTCCGGATGTCCGAGAATTCATTATTAATTTAAGAAGGTTAAACTTTAATATCATTAAAGTTACATTTGACCGGTGGGAATCATATGACACTATTAAACAACTAGAGGCTGTAGGAATCCCGGCTGAAAAATTATCAGTGGACAGAAACCATTACAACGAAATGGCATTAGTGATGGGTGAAAATAGACTAACTGGACCATATGAAGAAGTATTAATTAGAGAACTTAAAAACTTAATTACTTTACCAACTGGTAAAGTGGATCACCCCAATAAGGAAACAAAAGACTTATCAGACGCAGTGTGTGGATCGATTTTTAATTCATCTACTTTAACTTTGTCTGCTCATACTAATGATGTAGTGACATTCTCAGATATCGTCAAGGCCACTAGAGAGGCTGCTGTACAGCCCGTAGAGGACCGCGTAATTAGAGCACCAAGTAAAGACACCCCCAAAGAAATCCGGGAGTTTTTAGAGGGCATGAGACTGCTCTGACTTGACAACATCGTCCTTGCAAGGTAGGGTAGTAACATGAAAGAAAGGGAGCAGGTTGAATGATTTGAGAGCAAAGCCACCCCGGGAAATTAGAGAAGCGATAATTGTTGCTTTAGCAGAACGTGATGGATATGCCTGTTACATTTGTCCAAAAGTTTTTGCAGATAATAGTGAAGTAACAATTGACCACTTTTATCCTCTATCAAAGGGTGGATCTTGGCATATTGATAATTTAAGATTGGCCTGTCAGCCATGTAATAATAAAAAGGGTGATGCGGAACCTAATCCAGATGGAACTGTCAATTTTTTGCCTAGAAATCTCAAAGTTCCTAAGGCTCCTAGACCAGAAGTTTGTAATGAATGTAATTCTGGTCGTGCCCTACAGGCCGGTGAATCATGTAGCATTTGTGGCTCACTTCCTCAGCCATTACAATGGCCAAACTTTAAGAAGAAAATTCCAAAGAATTGTGATCACAACATTTACCATTGTTGGATGTGTGTGGCTGGCTTTGTCGATCGCAAACCCGTACTTAATGATCTATTAGGAGAATAACATGGAAAGAACACAAGAAGAATATCTTGAAGACTATCTCAAACTGGTAAAAAATGATCCAGATTTTGAAGTTCCTCAAATTGAGGCAGAGCCAGATGAAGATCTTGTTGAAGCAACTATGAAGTATCTTCAAGACAACAACATTTTTCAAGATGGAAAAATAAATTGGGAAAGATTTGAGCAATTTGATCCCAATTTATTTAAGGTTGTTTGGGCATCAGTTGCTGCTGAAACCCAATACACATTGGATAGCCTAATTGAATTGGGTTATGTTATGCAATCTGTTAATGAAGATGGCGAATTCATTTATGCAATTACAGCAGAAGGTGAAGAGCTTGCTAAGTCTTTAGGCATATGATATTATGCACTTATAGCGTTGTGGTCATATTGTGATTGCAACTGCTGGTCTCTGTATTGGTCTGGTTTCCGAAACCAAGATGCATAAATGGATGATGTGTGTTCGAGTCACACCAGGGACACTTGGAAATTACTTACTTTAGATATTATTATTTAGATCCACCATATGATTATTGGTGTATTGACTATTCTATAGATGGACATCCACCATATAGAATACATAAATCGGCCTGGGAATTTAGAGAAATACAAAAGGACCCGGTAGAAGCCGTATGTTATCTTTTACGAGCAAATTTAAATTGTATACCAATTAAAGATGATTATAGAAAGAATAAGAAAATTGGATAAAGATGAGGCCAAAAAAATTATTCAAGATGCAGCGCGGAGCGTTGATTGGCATAATTTAGGTTGCGCGATTGATATGCTTGGTGAAATGGATCTTGAATGGGGACGCTACATTAATGGTAAAATTCCCCCAAATTATGAAAGAGTTTATCATGATCATTATTGGTTAAAAAATAATGGTGAAAAATTAGCTCAAGCACTGATGTACATGCGAACACACAAGGATGTTGACAAGCCCCGCCCGAAGTGATAGAGTAGTTCTTGTCAGCAGGGAAGCAAACAACTACAGAAAGTCCAGAGTTGACAACTAGGTGTGCTTGTGATAATCTTGCTTCACACCATTTGCGGATAGGAAGGAGTTGGTTCTCCTATCTACTCTTATAAAGTAGATCTTCTGGGTTCAAATCCCAGTGTCCGTACTTAATGCAGGTGAATGGGATCACGAATTCACGTGGGCGACGGAACATTTTAAATGGTGTGTTTTCGAACTCGACGCGGCACCAGCCTGCATATTGGGGGGTTAGTTCTAATGGTAAAACAACGGATTTGCATTCCGTAGTCAGGGGTTCGACTCCCCTACTCTCCACTCGAAAGGTTAAAAATGATAGCAGCGTATAACGAGGGCTTTGATAAGCGTATGATCAAAGATCATGCAGAAAGCCTAGCAATGTTTCAAATGCGTAATGAAGACTATAATAAATATGATTTGTATATTTTGACAAAAGCAATTGAAACGGATCTAAATTACTTAATAGATCAATCAGATTAAAGGAAAATAATGACACTTAATACAACTGTTCTTATTGGCAAACCATGTGATGAAAAAGAAGTTTTTATGTTTTGCCGAGAATTACTAAATTGTCCAAAAGATATTCCTTTTACACATGATGAAGATTCAATTCGTAATCCCGGTGGCATTGGATTAGATGCCTGGCTTTGGATTAATTATGATAAAGATCCTAAAGCACATGAATGTGATTTTGAATGTGATGAAGATTGTTATTATGCAGAATCTCCAAGACACAGTGGTTATTCATATGTAGATGTATCTTTTGATACAGCCTATGGATTTCGCGGGAAAGATGGAGAAAGTTGCTCTGATCTTCATGCAAAATTAGTATATAAGCTAGGTGAATGGCTAGATTCAAAGGATCTACCATGGAAATGGCAAAATGAATATACTGGCGAGTGGTTTGATCGATATGATGGATTAGAAACACTCGGAAATTATCACGATAAAAATGTCAAAGAGTGGTTTGACAATGTTGTTCCGATGATCATGAAGTCAGCACTTGACAGCAATGAGCAAAGCTGATACGATCATATCAGTGTTGGACATAGGGCCAACTTTAACTAGACCTTCGGGTCTAGCCAATCTCCAATAGCTCAACTAGGCAGAGCAGACGACTGTTAATCGTCCGGTTGAAGGTTCGAGTCCTTCTTGGAGAGCTAGAAAGAATTGAATAATAATTCAACAAACATTATAATTATAGGAATTAAATTTCAATCTTTCTCAATTTTTATATGTTACAATTAGCATATGTGGAACACAATTACAGATTATGTATCTAATCCAAAATTTTTAAAGAAATTTCATGGATGGATGACCATATTGTGGATGACATTACTTATTCCGTCTTTAATATGGTGGAAAGAAAGTGTTCCATGGGTAGTAACAATGAGTGTTTGGGCAAATATTGCTGGGCACTGGTCAAGTTGGCAAGCAAGTCGAGTTGAAGTTAAAGAAGACAAAAGGGAAGGGTAAGCTCCGGTAGACCAATCGGTTAGAGTCACCAGCCTTTCAAGCTGGAGGTTGCGGGTTCGAGTCCCGTTCGGAGTGCAAGCAATCAAAAAGAAGGATCAAAATGCACAAGTCAAAAAGAAAATGGTTCTGTGTAGACTGCTCAAGAAATACTCAACATGAACACTATTTCGTAAAAAACGAAGTGTGGTTTGGTGAAGCAAAGATGCCAGAAGCAGGAATGCTCTGTATTCTTTGTTTAGAGGCAAGAATTAAAAGAACACTAATTCCATCAGATTTCACTGATGCATTTATTAATGATCCAAAGAAAAATACAATGTCCGATATTCTACGTAATAGAATTGTAGGTACAAGTGAGCTTCAATTGGCATGAGCTTGAAGAGGGCTTTAAGAAGTGGATGGTTGTTAATTTAATTTCCGGAAAGAACAATGAAAAATTTGATGATCTATCAAAAGCTACTGATGGATTTAAAAATGTTGATCTGGAAATCAGTATTAATGGAATCCCGGTCGAAACCGATTACTTTGTAAAACAAGTTCATGAAAATATGAAATGGTACGCTGATCAATACGCTAATGAAAAAGTGGCCAATGAATTGGCATCATTTAATGATGAACTTAATGCTTTTCAGGATCTCATGAAAGAGCGTGCACAAAAAATTATTAAAGACGCTGGCATAGAGATTCTTGAGGGTTATTGGTAAAATTAAATTAGACGTTAATATATCTTAAAGATAATAGATTGCCGAATTCCTGGTCTATTATCAGGATATATTGGGATGAGTTTAGCGACTCAAAGTGACCAAGAGTAAAGGATCGTGAGGTCAGCGTCTAATTTATATGGTCCTATAGTTTAGTGGTAGAACATCTGACTCTCTATCAGAAAACTGGGGTTCAATTCCCCATAGGACTACATGACAAATGGTTGGATTGTACCAGAAGCGACAGATAATAAGCCAAAAGAAACTCCTAAAAAGGGGGAAACTCCAATTTATGACGAGCTTCGCAAAAAGATATATGGCGATAAATAAAGTATAAATCAAAACTAATCTATAGTGGAGAGTAAATGGGATTCAAATCTGATTCATACAAAGTTGAATCAATAGATATGCAAGGTAAAGTTAAGGCGAGACAGAGTTTCAAAACTAGAACTGGTGCTGAAAGTTTTGGACTTATTGAACTTCGTAACGCCAAAACTAAATTGGTTAAAATTAACGGAAAAATTTGGAAAATCAAAGGTCAGAAATAGCTAACGGGACGGCCTGCAAGCTGCCTAACTGATCCGGAATATAGCCCGTACAAAGGCCGGATACAGCGTCCGAAATTGCATTACAGTGCAATTGCTGATATACTAGTAGTTACATAGGACTATTGCTACTAGATTTTATGCTCGCGTAGTGTAGTGGTTAGCACGAGAGATTGTCAATCTCTTAGGGCGGTTTCGAATACCGTCGTGAGCGCTTATATGTTATAATACAATTATGACAACACAACGAAGTTTAAATTTTCTTAATTATTTGAAGCAACTTCCTTCTCGTAAGGATAAACGTGCTCTTTCAGGACAGCATTTACCTGAATGGGCAGATGCTCAAACAGGCATCGAGAGATTTGTTAATCCTTTACCTGCTAAGCCTTCGTTATTGGGTGGCACAATTAGAGTTGGTGAAGATGATGATAAATCTCAAATTCAATCACATATTGATGCATTAAATGCTCACAGTCAAGCCGGAGGAATTGTTTTATTGGATATTCATCCTCCGTCACCATGGGCACCAGCAGGACAGAGACATATTGGAAACGCTTGGGTAGATGGATCTTTACCTAAACCTGACTTAAGTAAGCTTCTTCTTGTAGCAGAAGATTCTGAAGCAAAAACTGTATGGTGGAATTTTGTTAAAGAGGTAGTTAAATTCTTTAAGGCATTAAGATCAGATTCAATTATTATCTTTAGACCATTCCATGAAGCCAATGGAGAGCATTTCTGGTGGGGCTTTGATCATCAAAATGGAGCCGCTCAAGAGCAAAAACTTAAAGCTTTGACAGACGATTTAAGAAGAGTCTTCGAGTATGAGAATTTGAATAATGTTTTATGGATGCATTGTGGTGCTGCTGCCTCTTGGTATGCTCCAAATAAATGGGGTAGGGTTGAATGGGTAGATATTGTAGGCGCTACAGTATATCATAACGAATTTAAGTTTGTTCACCCTGAGGATTATCAAGATTTTCTAGCAACAAAGAAGCCAATTATTTTAGGTGAAGTTGGTCCAGATGTTTCTAAGCCTCAACCTGGCAATTGGGATAGCTCAACAATTACTAGAATGTTAAAAACAACTTATCCAAAAGTTGTGGGTTGGCAAGGATGGCATGGTTGGGATATTAATGGCACATTCTTACATGTTGCTCCAACAGAAAATCTAAAATATACAGAATTATATAATAACACCTGGACTGTCAACTTGACAGACTTACCCGACTTCTGATAAGATGACTGTGTCTTATCCGGGGGGTGTTAGATAGGTGATTTCTTTATCACTATTGCTTTTGATCTTACTATAAGATAAGATAAATGTAACGAGCCGGAGATAATCGGTTATCAACTATTATATGAATTGTTCAAACACCGATTTTCATTACATGTTCGTTCTTGCCCGATTAGTTTAACGGAAAAATATTGCTTTTACACAGCAAAGTCAAAGGTTCGACTCCTTTATTGGGTACAATTTAAAGCCTAAGCATTTGCTTAGGCTTTTCTCTCTTTAGAAAGAGAAATTATGGAAAATAAAGAAATTTATCGAATCATGACAATTGATGGTAATTTTCCTCGTAGGGCATGGGGGCCATATACAGAATTATTTTATGATGAATCTCATGCAAAAAGATGTAGAAATGCCATTAAACAATTTAATAAGGACACAATCTTAGTAGTTGAAAAGACTATTACACAATGGTCTATTATAGAAGAAAAGTAGGAACAGAACATGATGGCACAAGGACATTCATTAAGTGCTGTTGCTATTGGCCTTGGTGTAGCGTCCTTGCCATTTGTTGGTTATGATATAACATATAGTATATTAATATCAATTTTATTGGCCGGTGCTGCATTACTGCCCGATTGGGATCATCCTGGTGCAATAGCAGCAACCACATTTGGTTTTGTCAGTCGAGGAATAGCAAAACTTATTGACTTATTAAGTCTTACAGTATATTTGTCTACAAAAAAAAGACATGAGTTTGAAAAAACAAGTGGGCATAGAACATTTACACATACCGCAGTTTTTGCTATTATATGTGGACTATTATTCTATTCTTTAAGTTTTATATCAATCTGGGTTAATTATACATTAACATTCATTCTTGTATGTTTAGCTCTACGGGGATTGGCACCAAGATTTTCTAATAGAAACGGAAAGCCATTTTTATGGATATTGGGTGCTGGCCTTATAGCAGCTATGCATTTTCAGTTAATTAATCCATTACCAGATTTAGTTTTGGCAGTTATATTAACTATTGGAATGATTATACATGTATTAGGTGATTGTATTACTAATACAGGAGCACCACTTTTATGGCCCATTGTTATCGACAGTAAACGCTGGTATAGAGTTAAGTTCCCATTGAATTTCGAAACAAATTCTGATTTTGAAAAGTATACAATGTGGAATATATTTAGAATTACTATTGTATTAATATTATTGTATAGGACTATATTATGATTCCAATTTATCGACATGAATCAAAAAAAGAAGATTCGCGAATGCTTGCACAACGTGCAGAATTTGGAGTCTGTGAAACAGATGTCTGGTCATTTGATATTTATATGGCTAAAGTCATGTCAAATGGGCTAAAAGAGTTAGCCCGTGTTGCTCACGGTTGGCCCAGTAAAGAAACATGGCTTGGTGATTTTGGATTTGAGACCTATGAAGAATGGATTAGTGAACTCAATCGAATTGCCAAACTATTAGACTTTTATAGCGGCATCGATGGTGAAGAGCAAAAAATCTGGGAATCAATTGCATGGACTGACAAAGATCATCAAGAAATGCAGTTTATTGATAATGGTGATGGAACATCCACATGGATTGATAATCCTACAGAAAATGAATTAAGGTGGCGTGAGCTTCACAGAGATTATGATGACCGTAGAATGAAGGCTAAAGCTGAGGCTCTTTCCTGGATTGTCAAATATTGGGATGCTCTTTGGGATTAACTTGACTCTGTGCATGAGTGTGTTATACTTGTGCGGGGGTTGATACTATGGATTTAGGTTGGATTATTGGGATATTAATTATAATCTTATTAATTATTCTGATTGTTCGTAGAGTCTAAGCTTGACACCTAGATGATCAGATGCTAGACTGATCTTACTCGCTCAGTTCCTCGCGAACTGCCAAGCTAAGCTTGGGTCGTCCGGAACAACGATAGTTTATTGTTTGTGAGTGTTCATATAACTCTCGTTCCACGCCCGGCTGGCCCAACGGCAGAGGCGTTCCCCTTAAAAGGGAAAGGTTTCGGGTTCGAATCCCGAGTCGGGTACTTAAATTTGAATTACAAACAAACAATTGGATGGGATAGATGCCAGAAAAGTGTAAAGATTGTAATAAATTTAAATCTGCACACGTAAAATTATGTAAATTTTGTGATAATTGGTCTTCAGATAGAAAAGTTTGTTGCAGATGTAAGGCAAGATTGGATATTTATAAGCGGTGAGATGCTCGTCTTGTAATCAGATCAGCACAAACACTTATATTTGTAGTGTTTGTGCTAGTTCTATGAGGAAGATGACATGGATAAAACAATGAGAGAACTGCTAAAAAATCAAAAGACATTCGCAAAACAAGTTTCTGAATTTAAGAAAAAGCTCGATAAAGCGGGTATCCCTGATGAACAAAGAAAAAAATTGCAAATTGCGTTAAAAAACGCAGAAGAACGACTAGTAGAACATCAGGAAGCCATAGCTAAACTGAATGAAGTAATCAAAGAAGAAATTAAAAATCGTAAAAAATAACATATGAAGACATTCGGGTCGGATATTATCGATTATCTGGAAAAGTTCGATAATTATAACATACTCGAATTAAGCCCTCTTGGCGGAATGGCAGACGCGCTTGACTCAAAATCAAGTTCCTTAGGGAGTACCGGTTCAAGTCCGGTAGGGGGTACTTTACAGTTAGGATAAAATGGAAATAACAGGTTTGGTTTTAGCCAAATTATTAATTGCCCATGTTATTGGCGATTATGTAATCCAAAGCAGTTGGATGGCAAATGAGAAAACTAAATCTTGGTGGCCAGCAATAGCACATGGTTTAGCTTATACATTGCCATTTATTTTCATTACACAATCAATAATGGCTTTGCTCATTATTGGTGGAACACATATTATTTTAGATCATTATCGTATAGCAAAATATATTTGTTATGCGAAAGATTTTATTTCTCCCAAAAAATATTGGCCAACATACAGTGCAGCTGTAAATAATGGCTATTCTCCGGAGACCCCGGTGCATGTGTCTAGTTGGCTAATGATTATAGTTGACAATGTTATGCACCTTATAATTAATTTAATTGCAGTTTATATTTTGGGTTAGGGGGAAAACAATGTCTGCTAAACAAGTTGGAACTTTATCAAAAGGTAATATAGTTAAAGGCAAAAAAGTATCACACATTCACTTAGAAAAAAATGATAATGGAACTTTTGCCTGTACCGTTTATTTTCAAGATGGTTCAGAGGAATATTTTCAAGATTCACGAACATATGTTACTATAATGAAAAAATAAGATTACAATCCTGCATGTTGGTCCGAGTGCAAATTTTTATCGGACTTCGGTAGTATGGCGGAGTCAGGTAACGCACCGAATTGCTAATTCGAGATTAGGAGAAATCCTACGGAGGTTCAAATCCTCCTACTACCGCGTTCATTTTAACAAAGGAGAAGAAATGAACCTTTCAGAAAGAATGAAATCCTATGAAGATGCTACCCGCCTAGAAAAAGGGGTAGTTATTCTCAGGGTTGATGGTAAAGCATTTCATACATGGACAAAGCAAATCAAGGCTCGAAAACCATTCGACTATACAGTTCAACTTGCTATGCTAGATGCTACTAAAGAAACGGCAAAGCACATGCAAGGGTTTAAATTAGCCTATACTCAATCTGATGAAGCCACTTTTATGTTAGCAAATCTCGGCGAAAAAGAAGCCGGATGGTTTGATTATAAATTGGCTAAACTTACTAGCGTTACATCTTCATTATTTACCTATTATTTTAATAGATCATTTCTTAGTGAAGAATCCATGTGGGATTTTCCTCCAGCAATTTTTGATGCTAGAGCCTTTAACATTCCATTAGCTGATGCTCCAAATGCATTTGTTTGGAGACAACAGGACTGGAAAAGAAATAGCGTTGCCATGCTTGCTCAAAGTCTATCTTCACACAAAGAGTTGATGGGTAAAAATATTTATCAGCAAATGGAAATGTGTGAAAAGGCCGGGAAGAATTGGGATGACCTTTACCCCATTGAAAAATATGGAAGCTTCGTAGCATCTGATGAAAATGTTTATCACCAATATGCCAATTATCAAGAACTTGCTAGCCTAATGGACATGGAAATTGACATCCTTGATCCAGTTTGATAATATATATAAATGGCAGTTTATAAGATTGTAACAGATAGTAATGGTATGCTTCATATGTATGATGAAGCGCTATTAGGACCTTCATCAGGTGACACTCTTTGCAGTGTTGCGTTTAACCACTATAGCAATTATTCCAATTTGCTTTTAACATTTCATGCTAAATGTACTACCTGTGCAACAAACGCAGGTACACAAGGAAGTAAAATGTATAAAAAGACTGGCGAAGCGCTAATTGGTGAAACAGAGCCTCCTGTAGAGGGTTGACAAGCTAGCCTCTCGATGCTAAAGTAGGTCTTACAAAGTTAAGACCTCAAGCCCTCGTAGCGTAGTGGATGACGCGACTGTCTTCTAAACAGTTATACGGAGGTTCGATTCCTTCCGGGGGTGCTTAATAATAAGGATAGTATGATTAAGGCATTTGATGTTTTAAGTCATGAGATTAGAGAAGTTGAAAATCTCGATAGACAAAAAGAAATTGTTGTTAGAGCTGGTGATTTTTATGGTAAGTGCAAAAACTGTAAAGCAAAAAATCATAGTCTAACGAGAGTGCGTGGCAATAAAAATATGCGCATTCGAGTACATTTTATAGCATTATGTGGTAATTGTCGTACAACAATACAGCTAAATGCTAAAATGAAATTTTAATTGGGGTAGATATGAGTAATGGTAATTCCAAAAAAATATCTAAGCAAGTATTGAAAGCACCCGGGTTCAATTCCAATGAAAAATCAAAGCAATCAGAAATCTACTTAACGGGAATGTGCAAGGGTTGTCAAACTCCACTTTATGGAAGATTTAAAATTCTAGGTAATGTTGGAATGGGTTGGGTAGAAATTGGGATTAATACGCAATGTCCTAGTTGCAACTTTACCTGTTTCATTACCGGAAAGATTAATTTTTAGATGTATGAAAAATTCAATCCCAAAAAAATTGTAAAAACAATTATTCATGTACCGGGTTTTGATCCAAAAAAGGATTTTAAAACAGAAAAGACGCTATTTTCTGGTACATGTAAATGCAAACGTGAAGTAGCAGGATTTTTCAAAGTACAGGGCAATGTTGGTTATGGTATAGCCCATTTGGCAGTAAATGCCAGATGTGATGCTTGCGGATCACTTTGCAAAATACATGGGAAAACTGCATTTTAATAGAATTAAATCCAGCGATGCTCTAGATAAATCGCAGTAGCAAGCTACAGAGTGAATCGAGTGGTTTATAGGTCTGGCGATGTGAAAGGTGCGCAATAGTACCTTGCATATATCGAGTGGCCTGTGCTATAGTGTAAGCGGTAAGCACGGTTGACGTGGAGTCAACAGCGTTGGTTCGATTCCAACTAGCACACTTTAATTAGTTAGGAAAATACAATTAAAATAAAAGAAACTGGTAAAGGTGACTACGGGCTGCTCATTACATACTATGGCGGTCACAAAGAAATCATCTGGTATCATAATGATCAATTAAGAATTAAAGCAGAAAACATAATGTTTTCACGTGTTGCACGAGTCCAAACGACAAAAACAATTAATAGAAATTAACTAAATGACTAAAATTGAACTCTTAAAGTTACTAGAAAACATTTCGGGTGATGCAGAGATATACATCGAGACTGGTAGTGAATTCGCACGAGCATCAGTAGTTATGTTTGATGATAAAAGTTCTAGAGTTATTATTAGTGGATATAAATAAATCTTGATCTAGTTACTCCAGATTATGCTGCTCTAACTAGATTTTAAAAGAATATGCTAAAGCAAAGATTACTGGCTGGTAGCAACTAAGTGCCAAATGCGCATAAGGCCATAGATGAGTCAGCCCATATTCTTTAAGCGCCGTTAGCTCAGTTGGCAGAGCTTCTGACTCTTAATCAGAATGTCACAGGTTCGATCCCTGTACGGCGTACGCACAAAATGGCGATAATGTGCAAGGCTAAAGTTTAATTTTAAGTTTGTTTTTCATTTCGGGCTATAAATTCAGATCACGAAGCCGGTGATCTACTAGGGCCGTTAGTTTAATTGGTTAAAACCCCGGACTTTTAATCCGTGAGACTCTGGGTTCGAGTCCCAGGCGACCCACAAGGAATAGTTGCAAATGTTCCCAGTCAATATGGGGGTTCGATTCCCCATGGAAACATATTGGCGCTTGCCTCCGTAGCTCAGTTGGTTAGAGCTGCTGACTTTTAATCAGTAGGCCGTAGGTTCGAGTCCTACCGGGGGTACAATATAAATCGTCTTTGTTGTCAGTACTTTAGATGTATTAAAAGGAACTGTCTCCTGGTAAAGACACGGCGTATCCGGATCTCAAGTAGTCGTGCGAAGTGGACCCACACTTTATAGTCAACGTTGGGTGTTGATGTCAGCCAGGACTTTTACGCCTATAGTACTAATTGGTTAAAACTTCCGGCTCTTACCCGGAAATTCTCGGTTCGAATCCGAGTGGGCGTACAGTGCTAGGAGATCTGAGTATAAAATCTCAGTGTCGGATTCCCAGGAATTCACTGATATAGCTTAAGTATTTAAAGCCCTAGTATAAGTATAGTCTTGGTAGCTTAATGGCTTATAAAGCCCCGATATTGTAGTCGGGAGATGTGAGTTCGATTCTCACCCAAGACACTCTGATGTAGTTTAAATGAGATATATCGTATTATCAATAAAATTTATAAGAAAATATAAAAAGAAATATTTATGAACGCTTTATGAGTAATTCGTTTGGTAACAATCACATAGGCTATAGAACGGGGTCGGGTTAAACCCCCGACAGGCTAAACGAATGAAAATATCGCAAGTAGTATTTAAAGTAAGTTTATATGAGTATTATAAAAGAATAGGGTAATGCAATATTGATCAGTGGAAAAATACCGGCCCGCATATGTGATTATTATGCCGGAAATGTAGTGTCGAGCGCTACCATCAGTTCCTACTTAAGAAATTTTGAACGGGGGCGTCAGTTCAAATCTGACTAAAAATATATGGAATACGGTATAGAGTTTCATTATCACAATAATAAAAAAGAAAAGGTATTCTATAAGAGTCAAGTAACTAGAGACGATCTTTATGCAGGATGGCAGCAGATTATAAATGATGCTAATTCTACTACATATCACGTTAAATCAGTTAAAAAGATCGAGAGGTGAGTCATGTCTGAACCAGTAAAACATTTTGGTGAGGGGAAGTATGGCTTCAGGGAACATGATTTGATATTAGATATCGTTTCATTCAATTGGTATGATAGCAAAAAACTTCGAGACAGAATTTTTGCTAGACGGAGAAGAGAGCCTGGCTTTAAAGTTCGAAAGGTCGACAGATGATAATCACTAAAGAACTTGATGGACATAAAATAAATATTGAGATCTGGCCGGAAGCTAATTTTCGCGGAACGTATAACGCCTATGCTTTCTGTCCAATAGAAGATTGTAAAAGACAGTATGCTTTTGAAGCACCAAGAAGTATAACTGAGAAAAAAGCTGCTGGTACTGCTTTTGGTAAAGTAAAAAAGCATTATAATAGCGTTCATAAAAAATAAGAGTTGTGAGCTATGATTTTTATAGCTCTTTGCATCATTAGCTTAAAAGGTAAAGCACTCACAAATAATGACAATTTTCCATTCTCCATAAATGTTTTGACATAGACAGTCCTACCCGCTCGGCCAGTCATTAGAGTGATATGAGTTCGATTCTCATATGATGCACGTGGATAGAAATCATGTTCTAACAATTGAATGGAATGATGGCCATGTGCAGATCATTGAATATGAATCTGCTGCCAAAAGAGATGAAGGTTACAAGGCATATGGTGATACTCTACAGGTTAAAAAAGTGATGAAATCACAATTGTAATGTCTGAGGGACCTAGATTATCTAGGTCCCTATTTGTGTAGGAGTACAATGAAAGATAAATGGTTGGATTATGGTTGGTTAGAAAAAACAAATGATAATGCGTGGCAAAAGGCATACCACGATGCTTTGATGGAAAGTACATACGAAACAACACTTGACGTTGAAGTTATCTCATACTATATTAAGCACATTTTGCAGCCAAATATATACAATATTAATTTGAAAATTAATGGTATATATTATGATCAAGCTATAACTGGTGAGATGTTCGATACTAATAGGAGTGATGTACTTTGGATTGTTTTGAAAGAGGCTGCATATCATGCATACGGTGATTTTAAAAATCATGAAGATAAATTAAAAACAGTCCATAATCATATAATGAACGGGAATAAATATGGAACAATTTACTGTCCAAAACTTAAGGGAATTGAATATAAGCCTAAAAAGAGTTATGGCGAATATGTTTCATACTCAATTAATTCTGAATATATATCACATTATCCTAACGTTAAAGATAATAGTGGTCAGCAATTGTCATCGCTAAGTTCAGCTTTACCTGGTATGTTTCAAATGGAAAAGCATCCGGTAACTGGAAAAGAAGGTGCCCTTCGTAATATTATTATGGATTTGAATGATCACTATAAATGGACAAGAGATGAAGTTGCAGACTGGATTGAAACACTAGACAACATTCCAGTTTTTGAAACTAAGGAGAAATAATGAAAATAGAAGAAAAAGCCAATGAGTTAATAGAATTAAGAAAAGAGCTTGGGGAAATAGAATTAGACGTTATTGGAAACTATACTCTTGCAGATGCTATTCGTGAAGGAAGTAAAGTAACAGAGCATTGTCAGGATGGTTGGGGTAATGGAGCCAACGCTTGTGCATTGAGTGCAGCAGTTATTTCAGCAAAATCACGGGGGTATGTATGACAAATCCAGATTATACTGCTATTGCCATTCTAGTAGATAGAAGCGGTAGTATGAGTAGAATTAAGGAAGAGGCGCAAAACTCAATCAATAATTTCATCAAAGAGCAGGCGAAATTAGATGGTAAATGTACAGTTTTACTAGCTGATTTTGATAATGAATATCGTGTAGTAAATAAAACTCGTTCAGCAAATAGATTTCCAAAGTATGTGCTTGAACCCCGCAATATGACTGCCCTTCATGATGCAATGGGCAAAACGATTGTTGACTTTGGTAAAGAGCTAGACGCAATGAAGGAAGAAAATCGGCCGGGCAAAGTAATTGTTGTTATTATTACTGATGGTCAAGAAAATGCATCTAAAGAATACAACGCTGAATCTGTTAGAACTTTAGTAGAACAGCAGAAAAATGTATATGGGTGGGAATTTATTTTCTTGGCAGCAAACCAAGATGCAGTTTTAACAGCACAAGAATTTGGTATTAGTAGAGATGCAACAATGGATTTTGCACCATCGGCACAAGGAATTACTAATAGTATTCTTGCAACCGGAAATTATGTAACTGCATATCGTTCTGGATTGGCAAGTAAATTCACTGATGAAGATAGAAAAATAGCTCTAGATGAAACAACAGATATACGGTGATGGAATATTTGGTGTAAGGTATCTTCTTAATGCAGAAGAAGATATTACCAAATACTTTATAACTGAAACAGCCAGAGATGCTTTCTATGAAAGGTGTAAACAAAATCCTATGTGTTCAGTAGTTCGAAAGACCATTCGTTGATATCTACCGACAATAATGATATAATTTTATTGTGATATCAGAATATACAATAATAAGCATAAATGAATCAAGAGCACAGAAAAAACAGGCGATTAGATCTAGCCTTTCAATTAATGAAGTTTTTATTGATTGTGTCAATGGCAGCGATTCAATAGCTTTGAGAAAAGCAAAAGAAAAATGGAGTAACGTCGAATTCCCTGGTCCCTTTAAGGCTGGGGAATTTGGCATTTTCTTTAGTCTTTTAAATGCATGGGAATATGCAGCAGAAAATAATGGACTTTTGGTATTTGAAGACGATGCAATTTTAATTCATGACTTTGAGCCTCTGTTGCACCAGTATCTAGCCGGACTGCCCGCCGATGCTGACTTCGTGGCCATATGGACACCAAACAATCAGCAGGGGGACTACTACCGCGTTAGCTCTTTTAACAGCGTGGGAGAGCCACAGTACGAAGGTTCACCACGGGAATTCCATAATTCTATTTTTTATTTTGGACATGAGCATCTATCTAAAGTATGGAATGGATATGGTGGAGTTTGTTTATACTTTACAAAACAGGGCGGCCAAAAATTAATTGAATATGCAGAAAAAATGGGTATGTTTACACCAGCAGATTGTTTTATGTACATTGCTGCACATTCAGGTTATGTAAATGGTTATGGATTAAATCCAAATAGGAAATTGGTGGAATATGATTGGAATGCCCCTACCACCATTCATAAAACAAGATGGGGTAGTTTAGAGGAGCTTATAAATGAGTAATATGTTAGTAATTATTCCCAGCCGGGGCAGACCAGACAATATAGAAAGATTTTATCAATCGTGTATAAAAACAAAAGCAAAAGTTGATATCTTGGTCGGTATTGATAAAGACGATGAAAGACATCAGGATTATTTAAATTTAGAAAAAAGACTCGACGGAAACAGCGAGGATGTTGTTATTAAATGTTGGGTAAGTCCAGATAGAAAAAGATTCGGCCCGACCTTAAATTATATAGCAAAACAAAACTATGATATATGGAAATATATTTATTGGTGTGGCGATGATCACCTACCGATTACTGACCATTGGGATCAAAAATATAGAGATGAATTGGATAGGCTCGGTACAGGAATTGTATATGGAAATGACTTAGTAATGGGTCCTGCCATTCCCACTCAAATGGCAATGACATCTAATATTGTTAAAGCATTGGGCTATGCAGTTCCAGAAGGTTTTGTTCATTTATATATTGACAATTACTTTCTAGAGTTAGGTAAAGCATGTAGTATGATAAGTTATATGCCAGATGTCATTGTACAACATTTGCATCCTTGTGCCGGTCAGGCGGTAGAAGATAAAACTTATCAGGAAGCTAATTCTAAGGAAAATTGGACTAATGACAGCAAAAGATTTCATGAGTACATGGAAAATGAATTAGTGCTAGATGTCGAAAAAATTCGGGCAATCCAATGATCAAAAGACTACGCCCAAAATATACAGAAAAAGAATTAAGACAAATATATGCAAAGCCTCACGATCATACTAACTGGCACGATCATCTTATTCGTGTAGATGTTACTATTCAAATAGCAAAATGGATGACAACTTATGGCGTTAATAGTGTAGCAGATTTATCATGTGGAAATGCTGCTATTGCTAATAGCTTAGAAATTGCAGATACATATTTGGGAGATTTTGCACCAGGATATTATTATTGTGGACCGATTGAAACAACAGTTAATTTAATACCGAATGTAGACTTGTTCATTTGCTCTGAGACGCTTGAGCATGTAGATGATCCACTAGAAGTACTTAAGGCAATTAGAAAGAAAACAAAGTATCTAGTTTTGAGCACACCAGAAGCTGCTTTTAATGATACTAATCCGGAGCATTATTGGGCTTGGGATTCTGATGGAATCAAAGAACTGCTAGAAGGGGCTGGGTTTGAAGCAGTTGTTTTCAATTCGCTTAAAATAAATGACTATACATATGACTATCAGATTTGGGGATGTAGATGAAAAAAGCGTTAGTTACTGGCTCTGCCGGGTTTGTTGGAAGAAGGTTTTGTAAAAAACTTGATGAATTAAATTATAATATTACTTGTATTGATATCGTAGATGGAAAAGATGCAAGAGATTTCTTTAGAAAAGACAATACAAAATATGATTTAGTTGTTCATCTGGCAGCGGTAGTAGGTGGGAGAGCTAAAATTGAAGGAGAGCCGTTATCTGTCGCAGTAGATTTATCCATTGATGCAGAAGCATTTCAATGGGCAGTAAGAACAAGACCAGAAAATTTTGTTTACTATTCTTCTTCAGCAGCATATCCAATTGAGCTTCAACGTCCAGGAGCTACAAATAAATTATCAGAGTGGCAAATTGATCTTTATGATGTAAGGCTTCCCGATTTTACTTATGGTTGGTCAAAGCTTACTGGAGAAGTGTTGGCTAAGTATGCTCAAAGTGAAGGATTAAGAGTACATGTATTCAGACCATTTTCTGGATATGGTGAAGATCAAGATACTAGTTATCCATTTCCTGCGTTTATACAGCGGGCAATTAAACGAGAGAATCCGTTTGAAATTTGGGGTGATGGAACACAAACAAGAGATTTTATTCATATTGAAGACGTAGTAAATGCTACACTAAAAGCAGTGGATCTTAATGTTCCTGGACCAATTAATTTATGTACTGGTGTACCAACGTCTTTTAATCATTTAGCTGAGAAAATTTTTGATCAAATTCCGGGGTATGACCCTGAAATCCTTCATAAATATGAGGCCCCGGTTGGTGTACATTATCGTGTTGGTGACCCCACAAAGCTATTGAGTTTTTACACTCCTAAAATTACACTCGAACATGGGATCTGCTTGAGTCTTGACAAGCTTGGCTAGGGCTGCTAGTCTTGCTACATGTTCAACAGAGGTAAGAACATCTGCTTTAAATGTGATCATACAAAGTCAAATCACAAAAAGAAAAAATGTGATGGATGTTCTTGTAAGGGAACATTTCAGCCACTCTTTCAAAGAGGAAGGCCAAATCAAAAGTGTCCATAGAAAAACAACTAAACAATGCTTTAAAAAAATATTTAATAGAACATCATGGTCTAGATGTAAAAAAGGTAGACTATTTTGAAGATTCTATTGAAGCAAATTACGGATGTCCTACCTGTTATAGTGATACCATCGTAGTAGAAATTTATTATGTTACCAATGATGGGTATAGGGCATCATATTCATATGATGGACCATTCAGTAGATTACTTCAGATGTTGACGGATTAGTTTAATAAGCAATACTAGGGCAATTCTAAGCCCCAATTTAAAATATAATAGGAGAATCTAGTTGATTCAAACAGTTATTATTTGTATTCTACTTTTACTTGCAGTTGTTGCCTTTGTAATTAGTAGAGTAGTCGAAGAGCAAGAAGATCGAACTATGACACTAGGAGTTAGTTTTGGTCTTGCTCTTTTGACAGGTATTGTTCTTGTTGCAACATCGTTTTCTTATGTAGAGGCAAGAACAGTAGGAATTGTTACTGAATTTGGAAAGCCAACAGGAACAGTTCGTCCAGGTCTTAATATGCTTTGGCCATGGGCAAGCGTTACATCATTTCCCACATCAAAGCAAACCCTTGATTTAGATTCAACAGATGGCAATGGACCCAATGTTGAAATTAAATTTGCCGGGGGTGGCGAAGGTAAAGTTAATCTTAATATCACTTGGCGAGTAGAAAGTGATGACAAAGCAGTTAAGCTTTGGGAAAACTGGAAAGACTTTGACCGTGTAACGAATGATCTTGTTTCTAAAAACGTTCCACAAATTGTTAATTCAGTGCTGGGAACATATACGCCTGAAGCAGCAATTAAGGGTGAGAACATTGAAAAAATCAGTGATCAAATCAATGCAGCACTAGATAAAAGATTCCTTGCCGATGGAATTAAGGTAGATACAGTTTCAATTAAAACTATTTCTTTGTCTCCGCAAATTCAATCTCGTGTCGATCGTCAAAATCAAGTAACAACAGATCTTGAGACATCAAAGATCGAACAAGAACGCGCCAAAATTGATAGTGAAACTAATAAAATTAGAGAATCTTCGCTGTCTGATCGTGCTCAAGTTAATAAATGTTTAGAAATTATTAACTCATGGGATGTTGCAAAAAATGGTCAACTTCCAGCCTTGCTTACTTGTGGTCTTGGTGGAAATGGACAGGTTCTAGTAGGGAAGTAATATGATGATTGGTCAGTCAGGGTCGTTGCTATTGACAGACTGACAAAGTAGTGCTAGGCTATGTCTAGCACTTATGGTTGCTTAACCAAGGGGAAGGTTCACATACCGGTATGTGGCAGGTTCGAATCCTGAAGCAACCCCTACACAAGGAGAGTAATGAATAAACAAGAGCTAATTAATTACTTTACAGATAAATATGGTGGACAAACAAAAGCTTTTTACTATGCTGATGAAGACCTGCTTAATCTTCAAGAGTTAAAGGAAATTTCTTCTTTTGAAGAAATAGATTCGACCATCGGTGATGATCATCGATGGGGTCATTATCGCGAAGACGTATTTAAAATTGATGACTACTATATTTTGTTTATGATTTATGTGCACTCAGGAGACTACGGAGACAACTATCTTGAAGATGTATATGAAGTTGTTCCAGAAGAAAAAGTTATAACAGCCTGGGTTGCAGCTGGAAATTCTTAAAGACGGAGGTGAATAGTTTGAATGTATGGACTATTCTCTATGGAGATGAAAGCGGTTTTAAAAATATATTAGATTGTGTAGTAAAAGATTTACCCAGTTTGCCATACAGATATTTACAATTCGCCGCAATCAAGCAAGCAGATGATTGGGGCTATAAATCTAATGAAATTGTTCTTATAGACGAAGAAGAAGATTTCTTAAGATATATCGTTCCTGATGGCAGAACAGCAGCAAAGGCAATTAAATCCAAATTAATTGAAAGTCAGGGAGTATGATAAATCTCCGATATCTTACGGATAATTATCCGGATATTTTGCAGGCTTCTGAGGTAGATAAAATGATCGCAGGAGTCCAAGACATACAATTTGTCAATAAGTATGTGCTAAGTACACACAGACTTACAACAAAGTATCCCTATATTATTACTAATAAGATTGAACGTTTTGTTTATAAGGTAAATACCTTTAAGTATTTTGCTGTTGATTATGTTGAAGATTATTTTGTTTGGGAAGTCAATGAAGTGGTTCCCAATTACGGCTATGAAACGACATATATCTAGACTTGACAAGCTGATGTTGCTATGCTATGCTTAGTGACATCATATATCGGAGCCAACGGATAGGCAAACGGTCTCCAAAACCGTTCAAAAGTGAGTTCGACTCTCACCCGGTATGCGTGAATAATGTATGCGGAATTTGTAAAGGTGATACTTCAATTGTATGTCTGTGTAGGATGTAATGTACACTTGGACTTATCCAAATTATAACAGTCCACACCAATGTCCAAAATGTTTAGGCATTGCCTATATTAAACAAAATGGAGATATGCGGGGGACGGGAAAGAAAACCGTTTATAAATGCAATAATTGTATGTTAAAATGGAGATATAACTTTAAAAAGACAACTCGTGTTGTTGATTTTGAATAAACTTGGGGTTTACCGGAATGATCCGGCCGAAGAAAATAAGTGGGTTTCTAGACGCATGTAGTGAAAAGTGAATTCATGCATGAAACTATGAGGTTAAAGTCCTCAGCCCCTTTCCGGGTGTAGGAAAATGGCAATCCGTCTCATTTGGGATGAGAAGACAGGGAGTTCGATTCTCCCCACTCGGACTTAGGAGTAAAAGTGAAGTACCAATGGGAATGCAAATTCTGTTTGCAACGAAGTGGTAACTTTAAAAGTTATCGCACAATGCGTAAATCTAAAATGCATCATGCAAAATATTACTGTAATCTAATTAAAATGTATTACGGTGATATGAAGCAATATGTAAGGAGATTAAATGACTGAACCACTTTTGGGTAAAAAAGCTAATACAAGCTGGGGAACTCATTCTAAAAAGGAGTGGCGCCATAAAGAAAAAGAGAAGTGGCGGAAGGAGTTCTGGGAGGAGCTTGATTGTTTAGAGAACGATGTTGCAAATGTGGAGTTTCCAAATTAAAAAAGAATTTAATTAAGGGTCCACTTGGATGGATTTGTAATGAAAGATTGACTACTTGTAAAAAAGTAGAAAAAAGAAAATTTACTTTTAATTAATTTGTATGAATATGTTCTTGCGATGTATACAATAGGAAGCTTTGCTTTCTTGGTGCAAATCCAAGCATTGAATTGTATATGTATCGAATGGACCTCTGTTCATTTGGGGATGAGAGCCATTAGGTAGGCTACCTGACTTCCACTCAGGCACTCTTGCGAGTTCGAATCTCGTCATCCTCACTCTATTAATTGGATAGATTGGTAAATTAATGTTTGGAAAAAATAAGTACAAGTATAAGTGCTGTTACTGTAATTTTCCATCAACGAAAAAAGAGGTTGTCAAGTTTAAGGGGCATTACTTTTGCGTAGCCTTAAAAGTAAAAATGAAAGAAAGTTGCTACGAGCGAGCAATTAATATTGATAAAAAGAATCCTGCTGCACTTACAAATGGAAAGTGCAGACATCATTAAGAAAGTGCGATATGCGCCGGATTGAAGATTGGTAAGTCAATGATTTTTAGAAAAAAGCGTGTAAACTGTTGTCACTGCAAATTCTTTGGAACAAAGGACAACTTTACAGAATATAAAAATCACTATTTTTGTTTTGTGAAAAGGGACGGGAATTTTTCTTGTATTTGGCAGGTTAGAAATGTAGAATTTAATTGGCCTAATCAAATTAAGAAAATGAAATGTCACTAATTCGGGGGTATTAGTGTAGTGGTAACATAAATGATTGCCAGTCATTTGACGCCAGTTCGATTCTGGTATACCTCACATGCCATCGTTAAAATGTCAATATTGTGGCACCAATGTAATTGGCTCAAATAACTTTACAGTAAAAAGAAATCTGAAACGCCACGAAGATTTTTGTATTAGAAATAAAAAGAAAAAGAAGTAGGGCTCTAGTAGGCACAATTGGCCGCTCATAATGGCCATGACGCAGGTTCAATTCCTCGTAGAGCTACAAACATGATTTTGCCACATAATTTTCCCTGTGCTATAATTTTTGAGGGGGTCCATATGGCAAAATTTGAAGATAGATATAGTATGTTCTATCGTAGTTTCGGGTTTGATATTCGAAAAATTGAAGAAGCGGTAGAATCTCTCCCGGAAAACATTGATAAATTAGGTCAAATTGATTTAGAGAGTGCGAATGAGGGAGATGTTTTAACAAAAACTGAAGGCAAATGGGTTGCTGGTAAATTAAAGCCAGGTACAGAACCAGTGCCTTTAGGAAACTATTATACAAAAGACGAAGCTAACAATATCTTAAACAAAAAAGCTGATATTGAAGAAGTTCAAAATTTGTATAATGAAGGAACACAATTAGTAGTAGAAAATTATTTAGATAAAAATGCTGTTACTGGTCTTTTAGATCAAAAGGCACCGGCAGAAAAATTACAAACTTTAGAACAAAAACTCAATGCTATTGATGCAGAAGAAATTGGAGCTGCACCATTAGATCACGATCATAACGATATTTATTACGAAAAGTTTGAAATTGATGACTTTATAATTAATAAATTTAATGCCTTATCAAATAAAGTTGACGGAATTAGAACTCCAACTTTAGAAGACTTGGGTGCAGCCGATGCAAATCATAATCATAATAGCCTTTATTACTCTAAAGCTGAAGTGGATGAATCTATAGAGACTATAGATAATAAAATATCAAATTTACAGCTACCAACTTTAGAGTCATTGGGTGCTGCACCAACCAATCATAATCATGATAATGTATATGCTAAAATTAGTGATTTAACATCAAAGGCTGAACAAAGTGACTTAGATAGTATAGAAGATAATGTCAATACGTTATTAAATAAACCAAATCCAACATTATCTTCTTTGGGAGCAGCCCCGGCAAATCATGATCACAATGACTTATATTATTCCAAATCATTTATAAATGACTTACAGGCTAGAGTTGTTTCTGTTGAAAACAGATCGATTATTGATTCACCCGATGATATCGGAGCAGCATCACTCAATCACAATCATTCTATTTCTCAAATAACAGGACTACAGGATGTCTTAACATCTAAGGCAGCAACTACAGACCTAACATCTTTGACAAATAGAGTGGTTGTTGTAGAAAACAGAGCTGATTTTGTTCCAACCTCATATTATACAAAATCAGAAGTGGAAAAATTGGTGTCTGGATATCCTTTAAGTGAATATGGATTTCATACCATTACTAATCCACTACCAACAGCAACAAATTCATTATCTATGACCAATGGTAAACAATTTTTAACAAAAATGTATGTGCCAGCAGGAAATGCAATCAATAAAATATTTTTTAATGTTAGAGTTGCAGGAAGCTTGCCCGGTGCAGCAACTTCAGGTGTTGCAATTTTTAATGACACTGGTACAAAATTAGATTCTGTATTAAATAATGCGCTCTTTACAAGCATTGGATGGAAAACAGCAACATTAACAGCTCCTATTGCTGTGCAATCAACTGGTAAGTTTTATTGGATAGGAGTTGTATGTAATTTCAGCACTATTCCAGCATTGTATAGTAATGCGGACAGTGGATGGAATGGGGGAGGAATTTCTACACATAGACGAAACATTTCACTTACTGCAACAACAACATTTGCAACAAGTTTTACACCGGCATCATATGGTACAAATGAAGCTGTAATGCCATTGATTGCATTGGGGTCATAAATAATGGGGGTGAATTATGGCTAATAGAGATGACGCAGAAACAGTTATTGTAAATTACTTTACTGGTCGCGGTGCTGAATTGGCATTACCATTGGAAGATCATGCTTCTAATATTGTAGATGATTTAGAAGCACAAAATCTTTTAGCACCTGATCAAGCTTGACAAGGGCTAGCTAGTATAGTATGATAAGGTTTCGCGGGGTGGAGCAGTTTGGTAGCTCAGCGGTTTCATGGGCCGAAGGTCGAGGGTTCAAATCCCTCCCCCGCAACTATGGAGGAAATGCAATGAATAGTGTTTGGGTTATTGAATATCCAAGTTATAGTGAAACCTCTGTAGCATTTACAGAGGCTAAAATGCAAGAGATTTTAAATAACGGTGCACAGAAATATACAGAAGCAAAAGTCTTTAAAATTAATAACGATCGTTATGTAGTTAATTATAAAGATTGTGAAGAAGCAGATATCGCTGACGATAATGATCCAATGATTGTTGCAGTTCGTCATTATGATAAATAAGATTTATGCCGCTTAAGTGTTAATGGATACATGCCGAGTTGAAGCCTCGGAGTTCAGGGATCGTTACCCTGGGGCGGCACGTGAGTATATACATAGCTAAAACCAATTTGGATCGGCGACTATGAAGTCAATTAATTACGTTTACTATAGCTCTGATGAACAGCTTCTCAGAAGACTAGAAGAAGAATATAAAATGACGGGCAGAGATGTACAACGATATGAAGATCGAATTGTTGTTTTTGCTCTACCAAGAAAAACTAATAAAGGCTATACCACTCAATCTAAGGATAAAAAGTGGACTGGAAAGAAGAAGTTTTAAATTATATTAATGAAGAAGGCGGCTTAATAGAGGCCATCAAATGGCGTGGACCAATTTCAACTTATATTCCAGAGTCTGAAACTATTTTTCTTTCCGCAATGCAAAAGCTTGAAAAACAAATTCATGAGGTTGATGAGACAGCAGACAAGCTGCATCAGTTCCTGCTTGACTCTCAGTTCAAGCCATGATAGACTAGGTCTTGTGAGTCGGAGAGAAACGGTTATCATCCTTACTATGAATAAAACCCCGTTTCTCACAACATATTCACCTCTTAGGAGTTAAAATGGAACATCTGTTTATTATTTCTACAGAAAAATATGACCAGTTATTAGAGGAACTGAGCAAAGAACCAAAGTATCTACCAAAAATGAAAGCTCTTCTAGAGGGAAAGTATTTTGAAGATGAATGATCCATTGCTAGTAGATTATTTGGAATTAATTTGTCAGTTCAATCGCTTAGAAAGAACAAAGCGCATATCTAAAAGAGATGCAAGTCTTATCTACTTAGATAAAAGAAGAATTATGGAAAGTATTGAAGAATTACAAATGAAGTCTAATGGCCCAGTTATTAGAGGACATTGCAATCAATAGCTTAATTGCTTGCGTAGCCCAATGGTAGAGGCACAGTGCTAAGAACGCTGGTAGTGCACGTTCGAATCGTGTCGCAAGCACGATACAGAGTAAACTGTATGATAGCGCCGTTGGTCCATTGACTATCAAAATAAATCACTTGCCCCGGTGGCCCAAATGGAAGAGGCGTCAGATTTAGGTTCTGAAGGTTGAAGGTTCGAATCCTTTTCGGGGTACGCAAATAATATCAAATATAGGAGAATAAATGCGTTGTAAGAATTGCAACGGTGACGGTGGTCGAAAAGGCAACCGTCATGTTAAGTATCGCAGATACACATGCTCGAATTCTTACGGTGGAGAAGATCTAGCTGTAGAAATTTCTCTTCCTGATTTCAATAGCTATACAGATTCAGATTACGGATCAAGTAGCTCAAGCTATTCATCAGATAGCAGTTATTCTAGCGGTTCAAGTGATTCGGGATATTCATCCTCTTATGACTAGGAGTTGTCATGGGTTTGTTTTTTAATTCTAAGCCAAGCAAAGTTCCAGAAGACAAAATTATTAACAAAAAGACCCCGGTTGGCAAGGCATTGGCATCTGTTGGGTATAAGCTTGATGTTCGTAGAATTAAAGAGCTGCCAGATAATGTAAAGAATAGAATTAAAAAGCATGAGTGTGGTCATTGCGGAGAGCCATTGTTTCGAGCAAGAAAAGATTCAGTGGCTTGCAAATCCAAAGCATGCATTAACGCTATTAAAGATATGGTTCGTGATTTCGAATCTATCGAAAAGATTAAAAAGCAGCGCGAACGCGCACGATACACTCATGATGGACAAAACAAGAATGGTATTACCTATTATTCTTGTGGATGCAATACAAACAATCTTCTTCATGGATCTGGATGCGCAGCAGCCGGGTACAAGATTAATAAATAAGACTTTGGGTGAGTCGGAAAATTTCGGTTATCTTTTTGGAATAAAGACGATGCAGGTTCGATTCCTGCCTTGGTTTGGGAACTAGTAAACTCGAAATTTATAACATATTCACCTATTTATTTTGGAGCAACATGAGTTTCTACGAATATTACAACAAAAAGTCTAAAGATGAATTAATAGAAAAATTGCGTAGAACATATATAACATTATCATATATCGAAGAATCACTAGCAGAAATTTTAGGCTATCCTAAAAGTAGCGGCGATTTAAATGATCCCAATGGTGGAAACTACATTACTGGGGATCATAGCGCAGAAACTCTAATAGATGAACTGAAGACAACTTTAAAAAGAAAAGATATTTGGCTAACTCGGAGCAAATGCCCTGGGTATCCACATGAAGGTCATGCTAGTTCTGACTGGAGTTGTCCTTTAGATTGATAAATGCTATAATGGTTTTCGGTCCATTTAAAACCGAAATGGAGAGGTCGTCAAATTGGTATGGCAGTGGTCTTGAAAACCACCGGGGTAAAACCCATCAGAGTTCGAGTCTCTGTCTCTCCGCTTATTGAGCCGAATAATATCGATTATCTTAGGCAAACCGCATGTTCCGGGTTCGAATCCCGGGCAACAATGTTGCTAGTTCAACGGTAGAACAGTGGTAATTATTTCGATGTTAACAAACATGCTCAATAATTACTTGGATATATTATGGAAACAAAAACAGAAAAAGTCTATAGAATACATTTGGATGATCCAAAATATCGTTTGGGCGATATAAGATCCGGCGGAGCTAATATAATTGCTCTGCTTAAAGATTTTTTCGATAGCATGGTAGATCAACACGATTTTATAGATTGGCCTAGCCTATCAATAGAAAAAGATAAATATAGACCATATGTACTTATTGTTAAAGTTTTATGCTATGATTTTAATGGCGAAATGAATAATGCCCAGTAGCACAATTGGCAGTTGCACTTGACTTTGGATCAAGAGGTTGAAGGTTCGAATCCTTCTTGGGCATCGTAGTGGTGGAAGATTGCATATTTGCTTGCTGAAAAGCTAGGAGAAGAGGCAATCGAGTTCGATAGGGGCTGAATCGAACATTTAATGCCCATTAGGGGAATTGGCAGACCCGCCTGACTCTGAATCAGGATTTTTCTAGGTTCAAGTCCTAGATGGGCAGCATGGGATTTTATATGAAGGATATGAGCTATTCTGTAGTGTCCGATTTTAATTTTGAAGCATGTCCAGTTCCTACTTTTGGAGATGCACCATCAAAAACACATTATGAAATTAATATTACGCATGATCATGATGGTGGATTTGCAGAACTTTCAAAAGAAGAAGTGCAGGAGCTAATCGTAGCAATGACTAATTGGCTAGCATATACGGAGGAATAATGTCTCTAGAAAAAGATTTAGAAAAAGGCTATGAAGAACTAGCCAAATCAAATCTCAATGATCCGGAATTTTTTGGCAACTATCGTAAAGTCTTAAAAGAAGAAATTAAAAACTATAGATATTTGCTAAATGTTGCTCTAGCTCAAATGAATTCAGCAGCTGAATGGATTAATGAGGACGCAGATCCAGGAATGGCAGCACATATGTTGCAAAAAACAAGAAAAGAAATTCTAGATCAATTGCCAGAAAATCATGATAAATAAACATCAAGTATTCTTATTGGCGCATGCATTAAATTCAATTGATCTTACCTGGCCTTGTTGCTCAAGGTGTTGCGCTGCCTGCGAAGTTGTGGTAAGCTTAGCAACAACAGGAGAGCTTGACGAAATCCTTAGAACTCATACTAAAAACTTTTTAGGTGATGAAATTCCATGGGTGGCAGGGCATTCGTGGTGGGTTGATAATCAAGTTGATAGAAATTTTCTCTATCAAAATATTACAGAGAAATGTGAGCTTTGCAACAATGATGATCTATAATAACGCAAGAGAAAAAGAAAAGATCTTCGCAGAATTAGATCTAAAAAAAGAGACTGTTAATTTAACAGTCATGATTGATGAGAATGAATACAACATTCCAAAATTTTATAAGAAATTTGTTTGTAAGTTAACAGATTTTGATAATTTAGAATCGGCACAAGCAGTAATCAATGCTAAGTTGGAAGAAACAAGAATTGCTAAGGTAGAATATGAAAACGATTCTGCTGGTCGAGCAATTGAAGTTTTAAATTCATTGCATAATGCTGTTAGTATCGCTTATGGCGATACTAGATGGAAATAAAGTAAGACATGGTGGCTAAACGCAAATGGTGCGCGGACTGACTGTGAATCAGTTGTTAGCTCGGTTCAATTCCGGCTAGTCACCCCAAGGGAGTAAGCGTAGGCTGTGTCAGCGGGTCTGTAAAACCCTACTGTGAGAGTTCAAATCTCTCTACTCCCACATGAATACAAAACAGATAAGGGCAGCAAATTTGTCTGGTAATGATGTTTTGATCATTAAGGGAGAACCACGCAAAATTAAACACCTTACTTTAGCTTTTGGAAAAGCCCATGTTACTTTTTTGAATGGAGTTGAAAAGTCGTTTGATTATGAAAAGTGGGTAACCATTAGAGCATAAAATAAATAGTAATATTGGGAGAGTCGCAACTGTAGGTATGTTGCACCCGGGTGAAAGCCGGGGATCAAAAGACGTTTTGGTCATTCATAGGTTCAAATCCTATCTCTCCCACGTGGCAGAAAGAATTATTAGTGCCTATAAAGGAATGTGTAAATGTTTTCATAAAAGAGAAGCACATTCTCAGGGAAAAACAAATTGTTGTGTACCAGATTGTAGATGTATAAAATTCCGGCCAGCGAAGAAATAATGTCTAAAACAATATAAAGAGAAGTTGATTGAGTGAGGTAATAGAAACCTATGCTTGTCATTGTGGCAAGAATATAATTGCTCCTAGTAGTAAAATAGACCAAGCAATTGATGAACATAAAAGTGAGTGCAGTCGCTAGTTGCACTTATATTTTTCTTTTTATATAATGTATCCATCGGGGGATTTAATAAGAAAGAGAGAATAATATGTCTGAAGAAGAGGCAGAACAGATTCATCAACTATACCCGGGTGAGTTTACATGTAATATTTTAGGTGCATTACGATATCTAGAAAAGCGAGGACATGACTTAGAGGAGTCACTAGAAATCCTTGACTATATTCGTAATGCTGGATATAATTTCTTTAATTTCAATGTTGCTAGATTTGAAAAAGAATTTATGGGGATGTAATGAAAAAGTGTAGTTATTCAATGCTTGTTCGTGGTTCATGGATTGAATGCAGTATACGGGCAACATACTACGAAATAGATGTTGAGGATAAAACAACACGCTATCCTCTTTGTGATGAACATGCTGAAAAAAGCCCTTATGTCGTTGTACCAATAACAGATTGGGAATATGGTAAGAATGGCTGATATTATTTTTTCAAGTGATGAATATCCGGCGGTAATTGTTGTAGATCAATGGAAATACGCCGTTATTATTGCCGCATTAAAGTCGGTCACACCGGATAAAATTACTGAAAAATTACCCGAAGATTATTCTGCATGTACTCAATGGGATCTCAATCGTCTGCTTGAGGACTTGAGTTGACACCTGTTGAAGCACATGCTAGACTGTAAAGGTCCCGGTAGCTCAATGGAATAGAGCGTCTGCCTACGAAGCAGAAGGCTGAAAGTTCGAATCTTTCTCGGGATACGTTTTTATGATTTACCTGGCTTCGTATAATGGTTTATATGTCTCTCTGATGAAGAGAAGATTGATAGGTTCGATTCCTTCAGCCAGGACTTAAGGGGGTTATAATGAAAACCGTTCTTTTTAAAGTTGCAAATATTGTTGTTAATAGGTTAATGAGTTTAGTTGCTAAAGGGTTAGCTAAAGATCCTAATAATGACATGCTACTAGTAGTTCAAAAAGAGTTAATTAAGGCTAAAGTTGCTTTAGAAAAAGCCAGATTCTAAGGAGTAATATGTTTTTATCAAAAACTTATAAGATTAAGTTTGATAACAATAACAAATTTTATATCTTAGCTGATGGAAAACAAAGCAAAGATAGTAGAAGACTTCAGGCTGAAACTTGTGAAGCTCTAGAGAAAGAGCTAAGAAAGCTAGGCGTAAAGTATAAGCTTTCAGCAAAGGCTGCTGAAATGAAGAAAAAGTTGGGTTAACATGTTTCAAATCAAATTGAAGGCAAAGTATCGTAAAGGCGGAAAAGGCCAACAGGGTTATAAGCCTAATGCCGGAAATGGTGATTCAACCAAACGCCGACCTAATTACAAAAAAGCAACAGAAGTTCAGCGTAAAATTATTCAGGCCAGACAACCTAAACGAGTTATGGTTCTCATGCCTAACATGAAAATCAGGATGGAAAACGCGTAGTTGACAGCACGGGTTCAGTCGTGTAAGCTTGTATCATCCGCTGAGGGCAGGCGGAATAAAAATTGGCCCATTTGCCTCATTAGTTTCAATGGTAAAACACCGCTCTTGTAAAGCGGATTTGAGGGTTCGATTCCTTCATGAGGCTCTCCAAAATAAAAAATCTATTTAAGGGTAAATCATGGGTATTTTTGGAAATAAAAAGCACAGACTTATTGAAGAGTATTATGCTCAAAAGGGCTTCATGCCCAAGGACAAGCCTCTTAAGGGTCCAGAGAATAATCTTCCTCTTCGATATAAACTCAATGTAGCAGCTCTAGCAAAGAATCAAACTTTGCCCTTTGATCGTAGAGATGATATTGCCTATGCTAAAAAGAAGGGTAATTCTAAGCTTGCCAAAGCATTAGAAGCACAAAAATAGCAGTGTGGCCTAGTAGCAGTTGGATTGCGGTTTGCCTGCAAAGCAAACAATAAGTGGGTTCGATTCCCACCTAGGCTTCTTATAATATATTCGTAAACAAAGAAAGCGAGTCGAAAATGTCAAAAGCACTACGTAATGTTAATGTCCACCAGACTGTTCAAACTTCACAGGCAAAGCCGGAACAAGTTAAGAATAGTGCAGGTGGATTTGTTTTTAAGGTTTCAGACCAGTCTCGTCTAGAGCGATTCCTGATTATTGGAACTGATGGGGGAACCTATTATGTTGGAGAACAAGAGCTAACTCAAGATAACATTGATTTCATTACTGAATTTCTCCGCAAGGATGCAAAAACAGTAATTGATACTGTTGTTAATATCTCTGATAATGGACGTGCTCTTCGTAATTCTCCGGCTATTTTTACCCTGGCACTAGCGATGAATACTGTTCCTGAAGACATGAAGTCTTATGTTCGCCAGGCAGTAAATAAGGTTTGTCGCACAGCCACACATCTATTCGAATTCAATCAATACATTGAAAATCTAGGTGGTTGGGGTCGAGCAAAGCGTAAGGCTGTTGCCGAATGGTATACTTCAAAGAGTCCTTCTAAGCTTGCTTATCAAGCAATTAAATACCGTCAGCGTAATGGTTGGACTCATCGGGATGCTCTTCGAATTTCTCATGCTAAGCTTGGACCAGAGTACGCTGGTACTGTGAATTGGATTCTTGGTAAGAGGGGTGAATGGAATGCTGGTAATGTACCGTCAATTGTTCTAGGATTTGAGCATGCTCAAGCCACTGATAGTATTGACACTATTGTCAGCTTGGTTCACGAATATAATCTTCCATGGGAAGCAATTCCTACTCAATTTCATAAGGAACCAAAACTTTGGAAGGCGCTGCTAGAGTCTGATTCTCTAGGTCAAACCGCTCTTTTGCGCAATGTTACTCGAATGGCAAAAATTGGTGCTTTTAAAGACCTTCAATTTGCTGGTGAGTATGCAAAGCGTCTAGCCGATAAGAACAGAATTATTAGTGGTAGAATGCACCCAGTACAATACCTTAATGCTGCTGTTACTTATGCAGAGGGCCAAGTTGACCGTAGATCATACTATGGATACCGTCAGGATAGAACTTGGGATACTAATTCTAAGATCTCTGCTGCTCTCAATGAAGGTTACTACAATTCATTTGAAGCTGTTGAGCCTGCGAATAAGAGAACATTTATTGCGGTAGATGTTTCTGGATCAATGGCAAGCCCAGCAATGGGAATTGATCTTAGTTGTGCTCAAGTGGCTGGTGCAATGGCAATGACAATTGCACGTACTGAACCATATTCAGATATTAGAGGCTTTACGTCATCTAGCTCGAATCGTTGGGGTGGTGGAAGAGATTCTGGTCTAACAGATCTAGGAATTTCTGAAACTACTGATCTAACAGATGCTATGCGTAAAGTTCAAATGCAGAATTGGGGCGGTACAGATTGTTCACTTCCTATGACATATGCCCTACAGAATGGTATTGAAATTGATACCTTTGTCATTATCACAGATAATGATACATGGGCAGGGAATATTCATCCGTTCCAAGCTCTGAAGAAGTATCGCAAAGAAATGAAGATTGATGCTCGCCTAGCAGTTTTAGGTGTAGCCTCAACTGAATTTACGATTGCTGATCCTTCTGATGCCGGAATGATGGATTTTGTTGGATTTGATAGTTCTGGTCCTAAGCTTCTAACAGAGTTTAGTGCTGGAAGAATTTAATTGCAAAGGGGGCAGAGATGCCCCCTTTTCTTTTTATAGGAGTATTTATGTATAGAGCTGTTTTTAATAAGAAAAAGCCAAACACTCTTTCCCAAATTAAGGCAACCGCCTATAAGAAGCAATTTAGCTTTAAATATCTAAGAGCAATGGAAAGAGACGGGCTATATATTGTCGAATATGAAATGAAAACGCTGGAAGCAAATGATTTTATGTTTGGATATATCAAAGCCTTTCCTGGTTGCAGCACGGTATATAGAACTGGAAAACTTTAAATGGCTAAAGCAAAAACAAGAACCTATATTAAGCATATTCACAAATTAACAGATGATGAATATAGGCAATGTTATAAGTTAAATCTTGGTCAAATGGGATTGATGAGAGATAAGCTACTTTGGGAGAAAGAGAAAGATTACTCTACTGCCCGGGTCTTTCTGTTAAAAGATCTTGAATCCAAAAATATATTATCGTGGTCTTTAGTATTTAATCATCGTAAAGGCGAAGGAGCATATTTCTTTACTCCTCCGAAATTAAGAAGAAACGGTTATGGCAGAAGAATTGCTCAACATGTACAACGATATAATCCAAATGTAGCTGTTTTTCCTTGTAATGTCATTAATGAAAGATTCTTTGCGACTACCAAATTCACTAATTTAGATCGAGGTTATTACTAAAATGTTTCAATCCAAACGTGCTTTAGTAACCGAATCCGCCGCATTTGTATTTTTAAAGATGAATGCGGGCAAGGATGAAGCTTATATTAACTATAAAGCTATTTCTACAGCTATGCAACTTGCTGGGCTTGATTTTTCTAGTGTCCAAAAGCAATATATTAAAGCTCTAGAAGAACTTGCAGAATATAAGGAAAATAATGACTGATGCAATAGACATTTTTAAAAACCAAATTGCTATTAATGATATAATTGCCGTTGCATTTAGAAAAGGAAATTCTTCAGTTATTAGAGTGGGTAGAGTAGAAAACATCGGAGTCAATCAGTACGGCCCACTTCTTACAGTTAAATGGGAAGCCGGTTTTAGTGGAACAACTAAAATCAATGCTGATAGTACAAGAATTGTGGTGATATAATGGGATATTATTCAGATTTTTATGTAAAGCTTATTGGTGAACAAATTGATCTAGATGTTTTTATATCGGACAATCCAATTGTTCCTCAATACGGTGATAGATTTGACGAACATTTTTGGTTCGATAAGCAACAAGATAATTGGGTAAAAAGATATAGCAAATGGTATGATTATGACGAAGATATTTGCTTTCTTTCACGCAAATATCCAAATATAGAATTCGAATTAATTCGGTATGGCGAAAATGCCGGAGATATTGAAAAATATGTTTATTCTAATGGAAGTAAACATGGTGGAAAAGCAGTAATTGATTGGCCAAAGAACTAGTGAACAGGGAGTCTTGACAGGCTCCCTGTCTTGCTGTAAGCTAAGGTCTTACGAAAGGATGACGATGCGACCGAACGTATCAACTATTACAACTCAAGGTGACTTAGGTGGACAAAAAGTTGCAATGTCCTTCGATGCTAATTCACTTGCACACATTATGTCAGTTCTAACTGACTTGTATTCTGATCCTGAGTTAGCAGTTATT
>Ga0079215_10000004_pt1 | contig 35273 bp, 96 predicted proteins | sample NCControl_FD_77004 | JGI IMG/M metagenome (GOLD analysis project Ga0079215, IMG submission 77004) | Agricultural soil microbial communities from Utah to study Nitrogen management - NC Control | ecosystem: Environmental > Terrestrial > Soil > Agricultural land | place: USA: Utah | collected...
TCAAAAGATAAAATGCTATACTACACCGGAGCATACAATGAGGCTCTTCAAGAATGGAGGGCTGCAATTATTTTGCAAATGCACACTATTAATCCTATTAAACATAGGACACTATCTAAAAAGATAAATCGATTAGATAAAAGAATAGAGCTTTATCTTCTTTTAGAAGAAAAATATTGGAATGAGTGGAGAAGTTGCTTCCGCTAAATATCATTCAACAAATGATTAATTGTGGAGCATTAATTGAAGCAAAAGAAACAGACAAATCTGTTTCTTTTGCTATTAATTATCGTATAATTGCAGATGAATTTCCACAATTTTTAGAACAGCTAATTTTTTCTAATCTTAATGATGTAGAAAAGTCCATGTATTTAGAAGGATATATGGGCTACACTATCACTAACTCTGGTGATTTAATTTGGAAACCGACAATTAAAGGGAGAGATTTTAGTGGGAGATAGAATTAACGTTTACTTTAGACCTCAGCATTGGAGAAAAACTACTCCAAATGAACCAGTAGTAGCTTTTTATTCTCATTGGCGCGGAAGTGATGTAGATACATGGCTCGCTGAGGCTTTACGTCATGCTAAAGCAAGGTGGAATGATGATGCATATGCAACCAGAATGATCATTAGTTATGCATTAAAGGATGAACTTTTAGAAGAATATAGTTATGGTATCTATGCTATAGATATTAAAAATATTTCGCTAGAAGAAAATGGATTCAGAGTGGTTGATTTCAACAATAATACTGTATGGGGTAAATATTCTAGTAATGAGGATTTTGTCCCTGTGAGCTTCGAAGACTATGTGAAGAATCAACTAATTGACTAGGTTGTGCTCAAGTAGGCCACATGCTATAATTCTGTCATGGACACTTACGAAGCAGACTTATCTGCAAAAGTATCGATTACAGCCTTTACCCCCGAAGATGCTAAAGAAGCACTAGAAGAAATTATTCAGGGCATTAATTCTTTAGGCGGTAAAGTGGAAGCGTGTGATATTGTTGTTAGAAAAGTTACGTAACTTCTTTCTTCAATTACCACGAACAACAAGTCTTGTAATTGTTATTTATAGTTATTTTACAACGTTATACACAGGTATCGTTTATTTGGCCGGTACTGCACCTTGGGTAAGTAGGGCTATTCAAAGTCCTTGGGGCTTTCTGGTATTTATAATGATAATACCAATGATTTATGGAAGTGTCCTACTTGTCGGGGTTTTAAAAAATAAAATAAGCTGGATTAAAAAGGGATTAGCTGCAACATGGATATTTAATTTGACACTATCTACTTTAAACATTGCTTATTTTGCAGGAAGAGGAACAGCCTGGACATCAACATTATTTGTTGGTCTAACGGCTTTGATGATTTACTGTTATTATGTTCTAGTTGACTGAGCTAGCCTACTGTGGTAGGCTAGCTCTACTTAGTTAAGGAGACGAAAGTGAAATCACCGATGGATAGCTACGTTGAGTTTATTCTTCAAGCCATTCCTCAAGAAGAAAGAGTTAAAACGGCAGAAAAATATATGCTGATTAACTTAAAGGATGCCATCAAGTCATTGGAAATGGCTAAAGCTTTAAATAATAAAGCAACTGCTCTACCTCCAACCGTTCAAAGTACAATTAACCAAGCAATCGATGAGTTTAACAACAAAATTGCTGATGCAGCACTTGAAATTTTGAAATTCGAATTGCCAGATATGCTATAATTTAATAAGGAGGTAGAAATGAATATTATAAAAGAAACCGTGGCATTATTTACTACTCAGGATAGATGTGACAAGTGTAATGCACAAGCTTTGATGAGAGCCACCAAGGGAGGTTACGAACTTCTTTTTTGTGGACATCACGGAACAGCATTTCTATCTAGCCTTGAGCAACAAAATTGGTTAATCGAACGATCTAATTAGGAGAGTACTTTGTATACTCATGAAGAACGTAAGATTCTCAGAGAAACCCCGCCATTTGACAATCGTAATATTGCAGATGAATTTAAGAATATGTCAACTGAAGCCATTAAATCAGAGATGATTTCTCGATCTAAGCCAATGATTGTTATTTTAGAAAACTTGGTTGGAGATTTTAATATTTCTTCAGTTGTTCGATCTGCTAATGCTTTTGCCATGAGATCAGTTTATATTTGTGGCCGGAAGCAATGGGATCGTCGGGGTGCAGTTGGAACACATCATTATATTAATGTTCATCACGCACCAGATACAATTTCAGTCATTAAGGGTGTACGTTCCGCAGGATACAAAGTAGTTGCCGCTGAATTAACAGAAGATGCCATTGCCCTTCCTAATTACAATTGGGACTCACACACTGCCGTGGTATTTGGAGAAGAGGGGCGTGGTATTTCCCCTGAAGTATTAGATTCTGTTGATGAGGTTGTTTATGTTCCCCAATTCGGCACAGTGCGAAGTATGAATGTTGCTACTGTAGCTGGAATGTTTATGTATGACTATAGGATGAAAAACACATGATAGGAATTCTACTAGCTCTATTATTTATTGTTCTCATTTTTGTAGCTTTAATATTACGTGGTGCAAGCAATATTAGTCGTATTAACAAAATGGATTTCAACAAAATCATTAGAGAGTCTTTGTACAGAAAGATTCCTTTAGAATGTGTGTGGGAACTTAAACGCACAGATAATGATTTTAACTTTAAACTTGTTAATTATATGACCGACGATTTTGTAACATCCACCATTAAATACGATCCAAAAATAAGAAATTCAAAAGTAGAGTTTTACAAAAACGTTAAAAATCAATCGAAAGCATTAGCTCAAGCGTACGTTAAAACTAAAGAAATTGGTGACAGCTATGGCGGAATCTATAGTAGTGATTCTTAATGTTGTATTTGCCCTTGCTTATATTGGGCTCATTATTTTTGCTGCAAGTGAACGAGTTCAGCAGAAGGCAATCAGTTTGTTTATTAAATGGAGAAAGAAGAAGGCTAATGGATCTAAATCCAGAATTTAATCACAAATCAATGCTTGAGTTCCAAGCCGGATTTTATTTGGAATTCCTATTTGATGTTGTAATGAATCCGGACGTTTATCCCGATTTTCAGCTTACCGATAAAGATGTAAATGCTATTGAACTTGCTTTAAGTTCATGGCATAATAAATACGAAACAGAATTTCAAATCTTTACGGAGGCTTAAATGATAGAAAAAAGACTACTGATTACAGGTAGTCGAGATTGGGATGATTATGGAACCATTGCTAGAGCAATGGGTATTGCAATAGCTGATCTAGTTGATGTTAGTAAGACAGCTCTTAAGCAAGGAGAAATTAAACAAAAAATCATTGTAGTTCATGGAGCTTGTCCACCAAAAAAAATATATGACGATAGTGGAAATTTTGTAAAATACGTCGGTGCAGATTATTTTGCAGACGAATTTGCTAATAAAATTAAGACATCTATGCATAGTAGGGGGGTTCTTATTGTTATTGAAAAGCACCCCGCTGATTGGAATAAATACGGCAATGCAGCTGGACCAATTAGAAATAAGCAAATGGTCGATTTAGGTGCAGACAAAGGTCTAGCTTTTAATAAAAATAGAAGCAGAGGAACCTCTGGAACTATTAAATTAATGCATGAGGCAAAAATTGATGTTGCCGTCTACACCCGTTGACAACAACGCCAGGATGTAGTAAGCTCTAGGTACACCAAGCAAAGGAGACAGACAAAATGTCCAACACTCAGATTCTTCTCACGCCGGAACAGGTTGCTAACTTCATTCTTAAGATGTCACCAAAGGTTGATGGCACCGAAGATACCTTTTTGGCAAGGCAGGCGCATAAGGATATTGCCCATAAGGTCAGGGGATTGTCTGATCCGAAGAACCTAGCGGAAGTTATGAAGCCTGGTACTGTTGGAGAATAAGTAGAAGCCAGGACAAATGTCCTGGCTTTTTCTATGTAAAGGAGAATAAAAATGTTTAAAGGTGCGTACAGGGATTTCGCTAACTAAGCGAGATAGGTCCTGGCTGAATATTGCAATTAAGCTCGCTGAAACAAGTGAAGAGACGATGAAGCACGGGGCCGTTGTGGTACGTGGTGGCGCCGTACAGAGCATGGGAATTAACAAGCGTACCAACAACCCGTTTAGCCACCCCGACTTGCATTGGCTCTCTGAGCACGCTGAGATGGCCGCTCTGCGGCGGGCAACGCGAACCAAGGGGGCAACAGTTTATGTTGCTCGTGTAAATAAGCGTGGGGAACAAATGATGAGCAAGCCTTGTGCCAAGTGCACCAAGTTGCTTATTGAGTCTGGAGTGAAGCGAGTTGTTTATACTATTAATAGAGAGGTATTAAATGAGTCTTAGTAAAGATGAAAAGGATTATTTGATAAGATATCATTTACAAAAGATTTTTAGGGCAACTGGTATTGATGATGCTAGATGGGAAAGAAAAATTAATAAATTTCTTCATGACCATGTTCCACCTAAACATCGTAACAGAGTTAGAGCCTTTGCCACAGAATGGCGTGAAGAACAACTGAGGGGTAACAAATGAAAAAAATTCCAATGCTCTTCCAGAGAGAAAATGGATATGCAATTGATAAAATAAATCCACAATGTTCCTGGGTGTTTGAATTTCGATCTATTCCCTATCAAAAATGGGATGGAACATGTATGAAATTTGATGCTGATGGTTGGTGGAGCAGAAGAGAGGTCAAATCGGGAAAGCAAATTCCAGATTCTTTTGTCTTAGAGGAAAAAGATAACAATACTGGACATTTGTTTGGATGGATTCCTTATGCTGAAAGTTCATTTGTTAGGCTTGCAAATGAAGCATTAGAGCATCCACCATACTCGTATACTTTATTTGGATTTCCCCGGGAATATGAATATGGTACGTATGAATTAATTGGTCCTAAAATTAATAAAAATGCTGAAAATGTAAAGCAACATAGGTTAATGCCGCACAAAAACAGCCCCATTATAGCCGATTTGTCCATATATGAGCCTGATGAATTGAACTTTGAGTTACTAAAGAACATTCTTTTGTCTCTTCCTATAGAGGGTGTTGTATGGTATGGTGACGACGGACAAAGAGCAAAGCTTAGAAGAAAGGACTTTAATGAAAGCGAGTCGAAGAAGTAAACTTTGTTCTTGTGGTAAAGGAACAATCAATAAAGATTATCCTGTTAAATTAAATGATGGAACAATTGTCTGCCCTGATTGCAAATTACGTGAAATTTGTGCTACCATGACTTTATGCAACCCGGAGCAGTCAATTGGAAATTCATTGTCAATGGAAGAGTCATCTATCGAGCAAGAAATTCCGATGCAATAAAGCTATTTTCTAGAAGTGTTCACAGAGATAAAATTCAAGTCTATCACAATTACCCAGGATCAAAAACTTGGGATTTTGTTGTTGATAGAACACCAAGTGATTGGTGTGAATGTGGACGCAGCTATAATGATACCTTTAACGGGGTTGAGTTTAAATGGATTCGCAAACCCGACAATATGAAGTATTATAAAAATATATTTAAGTATTTTCAAGCACCAACATTGTGTCAGCATTGCTATTACTTAGAAGAATTTAAAAACAATAGATGGTGTCCCAAATATTGGAGACAGCAGTTTGAGTTAATTAAATAGCCATGCTATAATTTTATTTGTCAAGGAGGTTATAGCATGGCTGAAACAGCAGCACAGCGTTTCGAACGTAAATGGGGCGAAGTTGAACAGGATCGTAGAGACCGTGGACTAAACGCACAATCAACAGAAAGAAAACAAAGATTGTTCGTTGCTCCGGATGGTTCAACACCCGCAGACGATGAAACTTTTGATCCAGAAGCGTAAATAATAAATTAAATAGGGGGCTTCGGCCCCCTATTTATATTTTCATTGACAACAAAATTTTTATTACGTATAATGAAAGGAATATAATGAAAATTAATTTAGGTCATGCAGAGAAGATTGTTGACGAATCTCAATATCTTATGTGGAACGGATGGGATATTGTTGTTTGGATTCCTACCAAAGTTGCCGAGTACAGAGTAAATGGAATGTACCACCAAGGTAAATGGGGTCTCAAGCACACCATTTCTCTGAATGACAATGGAGAGTGGGAAATTCCAAAACAATATGAGCGACTTTTTAATTGATCAAATTAATTTAGAAGATTTTAACTGGAAAAATCTTGCACTTTGTCGAGAAGCCGAAACAAATTTCTTTTTTGAAAATTACGAAAACAATAAAAATGTGGCAAGACAAATTGATTCAATGTGTCTTGCTTGTCCAGTTCAAAAAGAGTGTTATGAACGAGGTGTTTCAAACAAAGAAACTGGAGTTTGGGGCGGCTTTTATTTAATAAATGGTGTTGTAGATAAAAATAAAAACTCTCATAAGACGAGAGAAGTAGTGGATATTATGTTGGAGAAGATATTTCATGAAGATATATAATGATCAAATAAGAGATATAGTACACAACACCAGGGCTCCACACAAAGGCTTTATTTTTGATATTGTTGAGTTAGAAATTTATCCAGGTTTGCTATGCTTGCAAGTATATGATGAAAACATAACAAACTTTAGTACAACTCAACAACAAGATTTAAGTATCTATTTAGGTGGTATAAGAGATAAAATAAAATCATTGGGAATTCAGTGTGAGATAATTGGAGCGGAATATGTGCCAAAGTAAATACATTTATGTCAAGTACCCGGGTGTCATTGGATATGTGATTCAATATCATGGAAAGGTTGCTTATACACGTTTTTATTTAGATGGTATTGCATATACCATGTCATTAGAAGAGGATGAATATGATATTTTTGACCCTGAGGGTGATTTTAGTTGACGGATAGACTGGTATGTAGCAGTTGTTCAATTCAAAAGGCGGAATTACGAAGCTTCAATTCTAATTTGTTACCAAATATGTGTTTCAATATGTGTAAAACATGCATTTCTAAAGGATTTGAGCCCAGATTTGCAGTAATTCTTGCCTTTAATCAGTTTGGATTTAAAAGGGTGGCAACTTATATTAAAAACAAACTGTATGTTGGGGCCGACATTCTAGCAGGTGAGCTGCTACCAGGAAAGGTTGACAAATAAACTTAATTCAGTTAGAATTTATTTGTGAGAAAAAAGATTTTAAAAATAACTAACCATATCGCAAAAAATCCAATAGAATATGTGGAATTTATTTTGGCGATAGGTTTGGTTATTTTTGGTCTTTATGCTGCAAGTCCATTTTATGTAGTAACTTCAAGTTCAACATTATCAATGGTTTTTGACCATCAAACATACAGAATAATTACTGGGGTCATACTAACACTTCCCGGAATTCCTGTGGTTTATTGGCAATTAAGACATAGCATAGCAGATTATGTAAGAAGACAAAAGCAAAGAAAAAATTATATATTCTATATGTCTCTATGCTATTTCTATTTGACTGCTCTAAGATTAGTAACTATTGGAATTACCCCGGTAATCTGGTTGTTTACATTAGCCTTAAGTATAATAGCAGTCATCTTATATTTGAGGTTGATTCGATGAATAATTTAATAATGTATAGGTGGGATAATGGTTGGCTTCATGGTCGGACATACTTATAGCCATTATTTCTGTATTAGGTGGAGGATTTGGTCTTAAGATATTAGAAAACTTTCTTAATAGATCAAAAGCAAAGGCTGAACAGGCTAAACTATTAAGAGACGAACTGAAATCTGAGGCTGGTCAGTTGAGAATAGAAATTGATGCTCTTAAAAAAGAAATTAAAGAGCAAGAACTAGAGCTAGAATCTTGGAAAGAAAAATATTGGAGTTTGTATAGAGAGTATAACTTCTTCCAAATTTCAGTACAGAGAGTTTTAGCCAGTCATAATATAGATCCTATTCCTATTTTAATGACACAGGAGACTAAATTTTATAATAATCCTCAGAGCTGACCTTACTGTACCCCCGTTTTCGGGGGTACAGTTGTGTATAAGGGCAGAACATGTTACCATCGTGGTATGAAGATAGTTGTATTTGAACAAGAGAAAACATGTATGCCATGTAAAAGACTAAAGCCACAGATTATTTCCGTTGCTGAGAGACTAGACATTCCCTTAGAGTTTTGGGAAGTGTCTAATAATTGGGATTTGTGCGTAGAATACGAAGTAAAAAGCACGCCAACAGTATTTCTTATGGATGAAGAGAATCATGTTCTTGAAGAAATTTATGAAAGAAACGCTGTTCCATTACTAAAAGAAGTGAGAAATTATGTTAACAATTAAATGTGGCAATTGTACTTCAGAATGGACGGGGAAAACTCGATGCCATTGCGCAGCTTGTCATAATACTTTTGGAGGACTTACCTCCTTTGACAAACATAGAAGATCATACAAGTGCTTAAACCCAGAAGATTTAGATCTACATTTAAATGAAAATGGTATCTGGGTATCAGATTATATGATGGAGGCAATAGATGAAGATTGATTTAAGAATAGGTGAATGGGATTACCAAGGCTACTTGCCTGAGGACCCGGCACTAGACGAAGAGTTGACTTCTCTCAGGAAGTTGCCTAAGATGAAGAGCAAGAGAGCCAAGCGTGTGGTGATCCGAATTAACAAGAAAAACTAACGGATTGCGAGTCATTATGGATAGTAATATTGTTCTTAAAGAAAGGCATATCAACAAAACAGTCTGGTTTGACCCAAAAGCATTAATCGCAGATAGCAATTGGGTACCGGGCGATTATGTACCAAGTATTTTGCTTTGTTCCTGTGGTGAATATCCATACCATTTGTGTGGACCATCAAATCCCGAAAAATTTGAAATAGTGCTGGACAGTGCAAGAGATGACTATTTCTATCCCGATCTATATAATCAAATTAAAAATCAAGGGTTTAGGGTGCCAATTGGAGCAATCGTTGGCAAAAGATATGAACATATCGCATTAGTTGATGGACATCATAGATTGGCTGTAGCCATTGATTTGGACATTCCCATTCCTATTTGGGTGTCTAAGCCGAACGTTAGTCTGTTTGACCTAGTGGCCTTTGATACTCAGCACTGGCAACCAGGAAAGATTGATACTCCGTTCGAGTGGGTAGCTTGACAGTAGCCATGAGCCGATGATATGCTCATGGCATGTTAAAGATGAGTCCGGAGCGACTAAGAGAAGTATTGGAGCGTAGGCGCTCTAACTCAACTAGTCGACATAAAAACAAGAAAAAATATACCCGAAAGGTAAAGCATGCTAAATCGGGTTATTGATATGAGCCAGGTAAGTGCTGAGGAATCTTTTCTTACTCTGGCCATTATTATGATTACTATTTCTGTTACAATTATCATTGTAGGAATTTTAGGAAAGAGAAGAAAATGATTGAGCAGCGGTATACAAACAAGGCCGGATTCGAGTTCATTCTTTATGAGGGAAATCCATTTGTAGAGGTGTTTCGTAAAGGAGTGGATTCAAGAGATTGTCCATTTGAAGTCATTGCTCTAGGATCTATGTCTCGTTCAGAGGGCAGCCTGAAGACAATGGCAAATAGTTGGTCTGAATATTCGAAAAAGGTGTAGTGGTGGATATCTCTGTTCCGATTGTTCTTGGTAGCATATGGATCTTTTGTATGTTTTTTATCTTTTTCTTGGAGCCTCAACTAAAAAAGCATGAGCATTTGAAGGTATCCGGGTTTAAGAAACTAAAAGAACATTATTCCAAAATGTCTAAGGTGGATCAAAGTCAATACAAGAGCGCTCTCAAACAGATTAGAATCAATCTTATTGATTCGGAATATGGAATTTTGGCACTCAGAGAAGTAGAATTGGCACAGAAGCTGTTTGCAATGCGAGAAATGCCCAAAAATTCCAAGGTGAAGAACTTGCGAGACTTCCTTGAGAATGAAATTGAAATTACTGAGGGTGCACAAAAAGTTGTTGCAATGATTACTGGAGAATAATATGGTCGACTGGCTTAATAATGAAACCTACAATAAAGTAATTCAGTTTATTAGACAAAGTGCAAAAGATCTTTCGGGTGCCTCGGTCTCTGCAAGAGATAATGTTGGTGTGCTTAATCCTAAAATTAAGTCAGCCGTTGTTGAATCTCTTAACCGGGCAGCAAAAGATCTAGAAAATTTCAATAAAATCAAAGTTGATGTAACTAAGAAAACGAAGGAATATCCTCGTAGTTAATTTAATAGCCAGGCTTCGGTCTGGCTATTTTTATGGAAACAATAAAAATATGAAAAAGAGACAAAAGAGACGTGGCCCAGAAGCTATGTGGGCATATGTATACAAGCATAGGATGCGTGAAGGACTTGAATATTGCAGATTGTGTGATGCAAAAGAGGAGTTGACTTTTGATCATATTATCCCCCGATGTTTTGGCGGAACGAACGCCATTGAAAATATTACAATTCTTTGTAGACCATGTAATCATTCAAAGGACAATACATTTAAAACAGATCTATTGGACAAACATTTAGTTTATCCGCCTGAAGATGCAAATGTAAAATCTGCGGAAGAATTAGAATATGGTGATGTAATTATCCAAGGTAAGGTTATTGATGTGGTACCTGATCCAAAAAACAATTTGGTGGTGGTCAATTTTGAAAAGACGGCAAGAGACTTTCGAAAAAACCATCTCGTTGTCGTTCTTGACAAGGCGGCGTGAAGGTGGTAGTGTAACGAACATAGTTGCTGGTGAGGTTACTGGGAAGGTAATCCAAGCCGGTGAAATTAATAAGAACATTGATCTGGGAGATTAAAATGCGTAGTCGTGAGTATCTAGTAAGCCTGGGCCTAGCTAAGCCAGGTAGGGGACGATTGAGTCTTGAAGCTAAGGAAGCTCTTCGCAAGGCTGTTGCTAATGGCATGACATTTGATGATATAACGACAAGTCAGCCGAAGCCAGAAACTAAAATCCAATCCAATATTGTGATTAAGTCTCGTCCACAAGTTAGTATGCAAAGGGCTACGCCTCCTAATAGTAAAACATCAATTGTTCGTAATGAAAACGTAATGTACGGAATTTCTAAAGCAGAAAAGCCAGGGGAATCGAATGTTGTTATTGCTCTGGCTGCCTGTGATAGATGCAGTAAGTCAATTAATCGTTGCCCATGTGTTGGTGGTCCGATTCTTCCCAAATTTCTTGGAGGAACCCCCGGAATGCTAACACGTCCTAATGTATAAAATGATTGGAAAAAGTTGAAAATCAAGCACGGACACTCAATTGAAGATTATGGCCTCATCTTTGTCTATCGAGGCAATGCAATTGATGTTATGCAGCATGGCGGTAAAGTAATTCATTCTTTTGATATTGATGAAGATAGAGTCAATACCGAAATTGATTTCCAGCAAGAAATTGCATGGTATGGATACAATTACAATCTTCAGAGTTTAACGTGAAGTTTCTCTTAGGATCGCTATTTATTACCGGAGCTGCTGTAATTTATTTAACAACAGTAGGATTAGTTCAAATTGTTGGAACAATTTTGTTTGGCATTATTGGATTAGCAATTTGGCTAGGAAAATATTTCTTAAATGTACTGGAAGATATTTCTGACATTATTGGGGAGTAATTCATGTATCCTGTTGATTATGAGCTTGACGAAGATTACACCGATTATCCAGAATGGCTAGAAGATTGTTATGAAATCGAATACGACTGCGAATAAGCCAATCGTGTTCATCGATATTGATGGCGTCTTGAATCCATTTGCTGAGCCTAGGTTCTTAAAACCATTTGGATTCAAGCGTCATCGTATCCTTGATGACGAATCCAACAATAAATACACAATGTGGCTAAATCCACAACACAAAGATTGGCTAATGAGCCTAACAGATATTGCGGATTTGGCATGGGCAACTACATGGAATAAGCAAGCCAATAGTAAAATTGGTTGGCGAATTGGTTTGCCAGAATTTCCAGTTGCAGAAGTGACCATTGTTACTCATGATGCAGCGGGCCAAAAACTAAAAAATCCGGTGTGGTGGAAAGCCCAGGGCATTATTGATTTGGCACAAGATAGAAAATTCATTTGGATTGATGACGATCATGATCAATGTATGGCTACTGGTAATTCTGAAAGAGAATATTTTCAGATAGCTTGCAAAAATGATTATGCATTAATTCATGTGCCCGGATTTCACGGTTTGCAGCCACATCATATTAATGATATCCGAAAGATAATTGAATTGTGGAAATAATCGAATTTACATTTGATCAAATATTTACATGGCAGTCTGTAGATTACCCAAATATTGATGGTGATTTTGTAGAATGTCAGTGTATGTATGCTTGTTGGAAGCATGGTGATTTCGATTGCTTCACATGTTGCCATTTTCATCGGGTTGAAGTCCGACCAATTAATTGGTTAGAGTTGATGGATAGCAAGCGACAAGATAAGCAATATGACGAATTGGTCAAAAGTATCGAATACAATGGAATTGTTAGACTTCCAGCAGTTGCTTTTTATAAAGACTTCTTTATGCATTATGATGGTCATCATAGAATGACGGCGGCGTATGATTTAGGATTTACGAAGGTTCCTTATCACGTCATTGGAATGAATGATGACGATAAATGGGAAAAAGAAGTATGGACCACTCACGACGATATACCCAATGCCTGGGTATGGAGAGATGGGAAATATCGTGCGGTTGTTGGTGTTACAGCATAAAGTAAAAGATTTTGTTTTCTCTGAGATTAATATTTGGCACAAAGGTTACAACAAAATTCAAATTCGTTTGTTTGTAGACGTGTGCAAAACTGATAATACAATTAGAACTATGCTAGTTTCTGAAGAAATTGTCACAAAGAATATTAAATCTGATCTACTTGCTAAAACTAAATCTTTCTTATTTGAAGAAGGCAAGAAAAAGCAGGTAAACAAAGATGTAGAAGACGCCATTAAGTCAAATTACATGTTATTACTAAATTTGACTAATAACATGTAATTTGATAAACTCTGCTTGGGGTCAAGCCCTGAGAGGGGGTTTAACATTGGCTCAAAGAAAGTCAAAGGGAGTAGTTACTTCAAAAGATTTACGTGACGAAACCAATGAAGAAAGATTAGAGCGTGAAGAACAAGAGCGCAAGGAAGCTGAAGAACGTAATAAAGAAGTTCAATCAGAAGAAGATCCAGTATTAGCGCATAGACGTCGTCACCTCTATGGAACATTGGACTCTAACGAGTCCAGAGAAAGCAAATAATTAAATGCGTGGCCCCAATTGGGGCCACGCTATATTTGTAAGGAATATAATGAGGTTAACAGGAAAAGTTGATGATGGTGAGTTTCTTGTTCCAGCATGTAAAAAAATATTAACAATTAATTACTCTGGCCAAGATGTAGATCTAGAATGTTTTATGATTAGGGGTCACGATAAAAATCATGGTGGAGAATTAAGGTTTCTCGATGGTAAAAACACCTGGATTGAATTAGCTAATTTTTATTGGAATGACGATGAAATAGTTCAAATATCTGAAGCTCGAAACGGATTTGCAATAATGCTGGGAGACAAAATTCCTGCGCTTCGTGAAGAAGCAATGTGGCCTTGTAAATGTTCACACTGTTTGTATGGAAAAGCGATGCCAGAGGAGCCAATGAGAATTGGTTCTATTATCATTAACCTTAATGATAAATGCGGTTGGGGCCGAGTACCCGAAGAGAATCCAGAGAAAAACATTATTGATTGGTTGAATTCACTGGATATAGATTTTGAGGTTAAGGAATGAAGCTTATTGGAAAACACCAGTTTTATGCCGATTATCGATCATGTGGCTCAACAATAAAAGTCAATTGCAGCGGACAAAACGTTACAGTATATTGCTACTCTTATCCTGACCATCTTGGTGATCATGAAGGAACGATATCTGTTGAATATGCTGGTGACAATATTATTATACAAGAGGTAAACTGGTCAAGGCATGGTGATTATTTAAATGTTGAGGAAAATAGAGGCGGAATAGCTAAATTACTTTTATTAAAAATTCCTCAAATTAATGATGTAACTGTTGATTGGCCCTGTAACTGCGGTCTTTGCAAAGAAATGCAAAATCAAAAGTGGTCAATACATACAACAATTGTTACATTAAATGACGAATGCCATTGGGGAAGAACTCCTGAAGAGAATTCAGAACGAAATATAATTGATTGGCTAGATTCACTTCCCTTTGATTTCACTATAAAGGATTGAAATTATGGCAAATTATAAAGAAATGGCAAAAGGCTATTTAAATATAGCTAAGGATAGAGATTGTACAAGCAATCAACGATCAGACTTGTCCGATGCTTTGGAATATATGATTAGCAACGACATCTTACAACAATTTCCATGCCCGGCCTGTTCTGATGAAAGCCTCTTGGGAATAATAATTATTCATTTAAATGATGATCACAAGTGGCGCCGGTGCGAAACCGATCCTGGTGATGGTCCAACAATTACAGAATGGCTTGACGAATTAGAAAAGTCAGGCTATGATTTAACAGTAAAGTTCACTATTGAAGGAGAAAAGAATGAGTGATCTATCAACTAAGGCGGAACAAATTTCCGCCGAAAAACTAGAAGAAATTACTAAGGCTCCAACCCTACAAGATTTTATTCGTATTGGTGCTTCAGTTACAGAACCTGCTGAGGGTTGGGGTGAAGGCGAAACAGCATGTGCTCTTTCCGCTGGTGTTATTGGTGCAATGGCAACTAAATGGCTGCCAAAGATCTAATGTGATTGCCCCCAAATTTTGGGGGCAATTCTTCTTTATTAATGGAGAATGAAATGAATGAAGAAGTCTTAGCTCTTAGTTTAGCTAAGGTTGATGAGTACGAATATATGATAGCTCGATACGATTCTGATGAGCCAGTATTCAATCCAGAATTTCCGTTCTATCTTCCGATTCTATCGTTTAAAGACGAAGGCTGGACAGATTGGACTGGTAAGGAAATTGAAGAGATTCATGTTGATTGTAATTGCTCTGAATGTTCTGAATATACAGAACTTCATTTCGTGAGTGAAACATTTACCGAAGAGGAGTGGATGAAGTATGGAGAAGCATACCTCTAAATCAAGATGGATTTTTAGAATCGTTTTATTTTTATCGGTTCTGCTTTTAGCATTTATTATTTTTAGTCCATATGTGTTTTAACAAAAATCCCAGGAATTTTTATGATATATTCGTAATGCCCTGGGATTTTTGACACCCTTTCGTAAAGCACTATTTTTGAGCAATCGCATGTCGCCGGTTTCCTAATGCAAAGTTGATCTTTACAAATCTGTTATCTAAATCACCCATTTGGACTATTGTATGATCATGGTCTTCATGAGAAGTTGTTGACACAACAGCACAGAGGACAACGGAGGTTGATCATGTACAAGCTGCATTTGCATCGTGTACGGGGTGCTCACTACTTCGTTCAAGAGTTCAGCTTTGACACGGCTGAGGACAGGCAATTTGCTTGCGACATGCTGACCGCGTGCGGCGAGTCTCCTCAACCGATCATGACTGAGGCTGAGAAGTGGCAGCGGAACATGAGCGATTACGCAAAGTGGTTGCACAAGGATTGCACTCACATTGGTGGTGGAAAATACAATGGATAATATTATGAATCAAACGGTTCGAAGCACCGATGATGATATGCTTGGAACTGTCATCAATTACAAAACGGCTGGATTTCCGGGAACCATTAGTATGATTAAGGTTCGATGGAATGATGGTAAAATTGATTGGCACATTCCGGGCCAATTTCAGTTTATTAGATAATTGGTAATTAACTTTGGGTATATCTCGCATATACCCATTGTTACCTATCAATTGACTAGGGAGTCAAAATGAAGGTGTACCGAGTTTGTCACGTTGAGAGAACTGTTATTATTGCCGGTTGGCTCATTTACAGTGGCCCCTATGTGATCGACTCCGGAGAGAATTCGGAATACTACCAGAAGGTTTGGGACATTCACCACGAATTCCTTACCGATGGTGGTCATCCCACCCCTGATGATGAACGTCTGCCGATTCGAACTCACGAGGTTTGCGCATTCGAAAGTCTCCATCAATTGCGTAAATGGTTTACGCAAAGCTACATGGACTATTTGATGGATTGCGGAATGGTGATCCGTGAATACGATGTTGAAACCGTCAAGGCCGCTGAGCATCAGGTGTTGGTTCCGGCCGGTGAGATCCAATCAGAGGGACGTATCCTAGACTTCCTTGAGGTCTACGGCGTCTGAGCCTGGGAGCCCCGAAAGGGGCTCTCTTTTTGTCCTCAGACATTTGCTAAAGTTAATTGTCACGATTAGGTTACAACGGCTTGACTCGGACGTGCTCTACGGGCATATTGGTGTCAGAACAACTCAACACGGCACGAACCGCCCCGGGAAACCGGGACTTGACAGCCTTACGGCTAGCGGGTAGGTTCGAGTCATCAAATTCCATAGGGTAGTCAAGTGGGAGCGACAAGGGTCTACGTGGTCGCGAGAGTCCCCACCACGACAGGGAAACACTACACTTGACAAACCCAACGGAACGCGATAAGGTTCCACCACAACAACTAAATATCCGGTAAGCGAAAACAGCCGCTTGACACACCGGAACGAAGTTGCTAAGCTTCAAAGGCCAACACGGGAAACCGGAAAGGAACCCCCGCGATACGGGTTCTGGGCCACCTGATAGACGATGATCTTTGAGAACCGAATATCAGCCCTCCTAGTCGGGAGATGACTAGGGGCGTACGGGTAGCTAACCTGCGAGGGGACCCGCCTAGTACGTTGCCTCCGTGATGCAAGCAACCGGGCAAATTGTGAGACAGTTGGGTTAGACACTGTTGCCGCAATGATGAGATTCTAGGTTGAGCCTCGCTCCCACTCATCTAGCAAGGTCATTAAAACCCAACTTTAAAATTCTCTAGTAGCTTTTTTGGCAGGCAATAATTGCTTGCCTTTATCTCTACTAGAGGAGAGAAAATGTCTAAGTTCACTGGTAAGCGTCACCACGTTGCCCCCGGGAATGGATTTCACCCGAACAACACCTACCAGGAAATGACCGATGGTCTGCATTCCGATGGTGTGAGTGTTTGGTCTATCTCTCAGTACCCGCTAGTTGAGTGCAAGGCAAAGAAAAAGACCTGGACTGACGAATACGGTCAGGCATGCGAAAGCTTGGAGCGCTGTTCTTACAAGAGCTGTTCGGCATTGGAGGATGAACCCGTGAAGGTTCGTCACGAGAACTACTTTACTACCTGGGCTGACTACGAGAAGAACGAGTGTACTAGGTGCGGTTGGGGTCCGAAGGATCACGGGCACGACTGGGACAAGGGACAGGACTACTGCGTGTACCTGCGTGCTGGTGAGAGCTAAGCAAGGCTGGGCAGAATGGTTGAACAAGGGTTCGATTCCCTTGCTGCTCACGCGGAGAGATAGGGGAGTGAAGTACGATAAGGCATAGTGGCCGGACTCGTCCCTAGCAGGAAACGGACCACCTTCACAAAATTACCCGGTGATAAATGAGCTATAGGCGAAACACCGAATTGTCTCACGTCAACTACCTGATGGTAATAGGGTTGGAAAGGTTGACTACATAGGAAAAAGCACTGTGGAGTCGTTTGCACCACAATGTGGAATTGTGGAAGACTGAGAAGCGTAAGGTGCTAATTCGCCTATATTGAATGAGTCGGTAACCGAGTATCGGCCATTGAGGGGTCACAAATAAACAAAAGCCCCTCTTCTTAGGAGTCGCAATGCAATTCGATTTGGTTGATTCCAGCCTTTGTGATCATGATCGTGATATATGTCATGATTGCAAAACGACTTGTCGGATTTGTGACGGAAGATTCTCTTCGCTTCAAGCATTGGATGACCATGTGGCTCTAATGCATGAGCTTAATGAAGAGGATTGTAAGTATTGTGGTCGACCCTTTGGTCACTAATTGTAAGGCATAGTCCCCTTAGTACACCCGATGAATAGAGATCAGGCGCGATCCTTTGGGGACTCGGTTCGATTCCGGTTAATGCCTTTGTTGGTACAAGGCTTGCCCTTGTACCGGCATGGGTGTTCCAACCCAATCGAAAGGATGATCATGTTTACCCTTGCAAATATCGAGTCCTGTCGTGAAGACCTTCAGGACGCAATGAATGCCCTTGGTGAAGCCGTTGAGAGCTTCCGAGAGGATGAGATCTCCGAGTCTGCGGTAGATGAGTGCTGGGAGACTCTTTCTCAGGCCCTGGTGGCTCTGAGGGGCATGCTAGGGGCTAGGGTGGCAGACGAAGACGCCACCTGTCAGCAAGCACGAGACATGCTGAATATGTATGCTGGGCTGAACGTCTAGAGTGATATTGGTGCTAGATTTGTCTAGCACCTTTATGGCTCTATGAGAGGATGCCGCAATGAAGACTGTTCCTGTTTCTATGAGCGCTCGAATGTTGGACCTGTTTTACCCGGAATGGTGGATGTTTATCAACACCGAAACGCTTGACATTAACGATTGCGAGTTGTGCATTCTTGGACAACTTTACGATGGTGTTGCTGGATATTGGTCGGGATATGATTACTTCACCGATTTTTACCGGCGTAGCATTGATTGGACAGTAAAGTACAACTTCAACATTCACTTCAACGATCGCGACATTGATCACCTCAATGCCTTGTGGCTGAATGAGATTTACAAGCGTGTGAACGCTTAGAATTCAGGGCGAATGGTTATTGATAGGTTCGATTCCTATCCGCCCGCTAGAGCAATTAACTTGCTCGAATTCCATTCAATGGAAGGAATAAGATGAAGCACAATGTCAAATTGGGCGCTCGGCTAATGGATATCTTCCGGCCAGGATGGTACCGGGAAATAGAGCGTCAACATTTCGACATGGCGTTGGGTTGGGATTGCATTCTTGGTCAACTCTACAAGCGGCAGGCTTGGGGGTGTCAGGGAGTGCTTAACGGTTATGAATATTTCATGAATGCATATGGTCGCTCAATGAACTGGGCCACAAAATATGGTTTCATGATTCCCTTAGGTACTCCAACAAGGGATTGTGAAGAGGAATACAAGTATCTCACCGCTTTGTGGTTGAATGAAATTCATGACCGCTTGAATGCTTAATTGAATAGAGGTAAATGGTTGGGTGAGCATCCTAGGACACCCGAAAGGTTCGATTCCTTTCTACCTCGCCGGGGCTAATTGCCCTTATACCACCAATGAAAGGAAATAGAATGTTTGTTATCAAGACCCTGAACCCGGACACCGGCCGTATGCGGAACTTCCGGGAGTGCAAGACGTGGGGTCACGCCAAGGTGGTTGTTGCCAAGCTGACCGGTGCAGTTGAGGTTAAGCAGGGCAAGGAACTGTTTTTCAAGCGGGACAAGAACGGCGTTGTTTCGGTCGACCTTTTCAACTAAGGGGTAGTCATGGAATTGTTCACCAAGAAAATGGGTTGGTGGGTTCTCCGCGACATTCTGAAGGAAAGGAAAGAGTTTAAGAATTACAGCAAATCATTTCGCGGTTCTGCCGATGTTCCGATGAGTATTAGCAGCATGGGAACATGGTTGGAAGACGGGGAACTGAAGCGACTGAATGAATATCTTTCCAAAAAGCTCATTGATTACATCGTGTGGAGTTACAATACTCCGCTCTATGTTCATTGTGGTGGATTTTGGATTGAAGTAGAGCACCGAAGCAATTCAAAGACCACCATGTACCACCGTGGTCAAATGCAGACTGCTGTCAGTCAGCTTTAGTTAGTTTGGTTGCCGACTTGTTCGGCAACCTTGCTAGCCAAAGTGGCTAAATAAAATAAGGGAGAATAACCATGTCTGAGTTTCAGCCTGTCGTTGTCAACGTGACCAACCTGGACGAACTTAAGGCGCTTGCCGCGCGGGTCGGTGTTACCTGGCCCAAGGCTGGTGTGCACCCCAAGAACAAGGTTGTCTTTGAGGCTACCAAGCAGGGCATCTTTGTGAACATGAGCAACTACCAGAGCATTTCTAAGCCTAAGGCGGCTGCTGAGAAGTTTGTGGAGATCACCGCCGTGGCTGGTGGTAAGCGCTACTCTGTGGTTGCCAGTGTGTCCGAGGTTCGAGAGGCGAACGGCCTTACCGGCAAGCGAGGTGCTACGTCCAAGAACGTCTTTCGTGAGTTCGCACTGAACCAGTGGGGTCTGTCTGAGGCTGACCTTGTGAGCGGTGACGTTCAGATCTGGCCTGCGGAGGCACCGAAGGATGAGGCTAAGCCCTCTGAGACGGTTGCTAAGCCGCGTAAGGCTGCCCGCAAGGGTAAGGACACCAGCAAGGCGTCTGAGGCTGCTAGCGAGCCTGTGAAGGCTGAGAACGACACCGCGTCTGAGTAGTCAATGTGGTGGGGGTCTATGACCCCCACCTATTTGAACACTTAGATTGGAGCTAATATGCAAGATTTTGCAATGGGAATGCTTTCAGCATCTTTGGGATGGTTTTTCGGAACAATGATTTTTTGGCATGGAATTCATGCTAACGAAAAGCCGGTGTTTGTTCCTGATGATGCCAATCAAGTATGTGTTGTCACACCGGCTAAGAATGGCCAGGGTGACGGATATGATTGTAAGGGCCTTTAAATGGGATGGATTTTAGTCTATATCCAAATACCATGTTTGCTTGCCTCGCTTCACTCTGGATTTATGTACGGTAAAACGAGCAAAAGGCAGTGGCAAAAACAACAGATATTTTTCGCTGCTGTTGTTCTATTGATCACTGTGCTAATCATTATCTTCTAGTTTTGTTGGTGCACAAATATTTGTGCACCTTCATTCCTAGAAGGGAAATGAAATGAACATTCGAAATCTCATTCAGGAAATGAACGAATTGGCTCAGGAAGCTCGAAATGGTGACGGTTATCGTCGCTATAATCAGCGCAAGCTGTGCGAAAAGTTCGAAAAACTGAGTAGTGAACTTGGAGGTTTGGGCGACAAGCTTCGTGAGGCTATTCACGATGAGCGAATGAAGGCCGATACTCGTTATTACTTGGATGGACAGAACGGAACTCTCAAGGCTCATGCCGATGCTGAGAGGAATACGGATTCATTGATCAATCAGCTATCGAATTTCGACCAGTGAGAGGCATTATCGTCGGAGTAGCAATTGGTATCGTTTTGTGGTGCATAATTCTATTGATCGTTTTTGGAGGATAAATGCGATTCATTATCACTGAAGTTGTTAGTTCTAATCCGGAAGATAATCGGAGCACTGTTCCCACTCCGGATTTTGAGCATGTCTCAGATCTTGTCCATTGGCTTTCTACCGAGGGTGGCGGAGCTGGACAGGAGTATTGCCGCTCCGTAGCTGACTGGTACCTAGCGGGTGCTCATGGCTCGCTCAATGTCCCTAACGGTCCCTCTTGGCATGATGTGTGGGTGAAAGCTTAGTTGCTAGTTTGCCCGGTGTGCTGCTGAAATATGCGTACACCGGGTTTGCTGGCCATTAAGTTCAATTAGGGAGAAACAATGCGTTTTATTGTTAGGGAATTTAGGGATGGCGATAGTGTTCCTCTGTATACCGATCATTCAGAGGAAATTGTTAATGCGGCAGAACTAATTGATTATCTCGTTTTGCAAGGTGCAGATTCAAAGTATATGGCCACCGTGCTTGAATGGCATTTTAAGGGCCACAAGAACGATTTGCTTGTTGGTGATGGTCCCGGCTATTGCGATGTTTGGCAGGTTGCCTAGTTATTAGCTTGCTAGCTGTCTTGTACAGCTAGCTTGCTGATTGCTAAGGAGACTAATATGGAAGGATATAAACGCTGGCAATTGGATCTGCCTAAGCGTTCAGAATTCAATTCTGAGCAGGAATGGTTAGACGCAGTTGAACGCCATTTAAATGAAGACTAAATCAGCTATAATTAGTCCAGGTGAATAAAATGGATGAATGGTTTAGGAATTACGAACGTAGAAACGATGCACAAGTTGTTTCCCCCGATTTTCTCATTGATGAAGATTGGAGGCTAGGCGCAGAATGAAACTGTGGGTTGACGATGAACGCGACCCGGTCCAACACAACCATGATGGTTGGGTCTGGGCTAAGACATGCTCAGAGGCCCTAGAAGCGCTTAGGTCTGGTGAGGTAACACATCTCAGCCTTGACCATGATCTAGGCGGCACAGAGACTGTCAGACCGGTTGTGCTTTGGCTCTGTGACAATCTCGCCTGGCCAGGATTTGTTAAAACGCATAGCATGAATCCTGTTGGTCGTGAATGGATCAACCAAATGATTGCACGTTACGGCCATTGGAATTGGGAGAACAAAAATGCAGGCACTTAAGATTGAGGCACCAAACGATTCGTCTAGAAATCCCCGGCGAGGCTGGATTGTTTACAATGAGAGCGGCAATATTGTCTCATTTGTAAATGAGAATTATAATTCAAACGCCCTGAAGAGAGCTTATCCGTTTATTCGAATGACGGATTTGGGCTGCATTCCAACAACCGCTAAATTTTACAATCAAATGATGAGGGATTATGCACACAGAGTGCCACCTGTGCAATAAACCAAAAGAACAAACTCCGATCACCAGGCTGGATAGCATTATTCATGACCGGCAAGAAAAATTGGATGCTATTCTGACAGAAATCGAAAGGCTTAGGCAAGAGGCTCAGGCAGTAGGAAAAGAGCTAGGAATCTTTAGACATATTCGATATGGTAGTTAAACGTTGATTACGCTAGCCTCAACTGAGGCTAGCTAAATGAGTGTTTAACTCGGGAGGAAAAATGATTTGTGACGCATGTGAATATGGTGAAGAGGATGGGCCTCTTTCGGGTTACCGAGGTGGAGCATATTTTCACGACCATTGTGCAGAAGAATTGGGCATTTCTGAAAGCGAAATGAACTAGTTCCATTGTTCAATAAAATTATCCGAGGTGACTAATCATGCTGGCAAGCAGACGAAACCGAGCAGTGTGGAACGTTGACAACCCAATGGACGACGACGGGTTTTACATGTACGCCTGGGACACCAAGAGCAAGGCACCCCGTCGAAGGGCTCTCAGGCGTAAGGAGAACAACGCTTGGAGGCAGGAAGCTCGAAGGTACCTGAGCTGAGGATTGATCTTGCTAGGCTCGATCTGAGCCTAGTTTGATGGGTTCTCAACGAAAGGATGACCCAATGAAGATAGAAGATCTTGATCTGACACAGGTAAACATTAGTGCGGTTCAAGAGTGGATTAATGCTTTGCGTTCTGGCAATTACCGGCAGGGCAAAAATGCTCTTGCTAGAAGCACAGCAGAAGGAACCGAGTATTGTTGCATGGGAGTTGCATGCGAAATTGCTCCCTTTGAAGATATTAAGGGTTTGTTTACTACAAACTTGCTCTTTCTTTATGATAATGAAAATATGGTGATGCCTCTTAGAGTCAGGCAATGGCTTTTTGGTAAACAGGAGGTTGTGCTAGGGAATCCTTACATCACTAGTATGGATGTTGAGCATGAGTTTTTCGACAATGAATCTTCTCTTGCCGAACTGAATGATGCTCACGGCTGGACCTTTGATGAAATTGCTGAGGTAATTGAACAGGCAATTTTGGAGCCTGCCAAACTGGCACAAGCCAAAAGTTAGATATGTTTAGTGTGATTGCAGCTCGATTTGATCGAGCTGCTTTCGGGTTAAACGTGCCTAGAATAATTTCGGGGTACAATCACCCACATGTTTATTCAAACAAAGTGGTAGTGACGATTATAGGGGTAGGAATGTATTGGCAATGCTTTCTTTTGACGCTCATTTTTGCGGGTGCATCATTGACTGCTAGTTTATCAACAGGATCATTTAAGGAAGGTGGATACTTTATGGGCATTGTGCTAATGATTGCTACCTTCTTTATGAGTTCCGCCGCCATGATGCAACTATTGCACATTCTGAAGCTTACTTTTAAGGGGTAGCAATGGAAACGGCTATCGCTGTTGCTGCTAATGGGCATTTGATGGAATACGAAGTCAAGCCCAATGGTGAATACGTTGAATGGTCGGCAAGGTGTGTTAAAGAATGCCGGGCTTGTCGTGATGGTGAATATCTGCCGGATTGGTAAAACTGATCATTGATTACGCTACCCCCAATCCCGGGGGGTAGCTAAATGAGTGATTAGGAACAAAATGCATTATGTAGAACATTGGTTAGAATGCCAAGAGTGCGGAGATCGATTAAGGCTGCTTACTCAACAGCAAGCACAAATGGTAGCTCGAAATCCGTATAATTACGTTGCTTATTGTCTTAAATGTAGAAAAGATATTATCAAACAATTAGAAAGAGAAGAATATGGCGGATTCAGCGAAGGAAATTCTTCAGAAAGAGATCGAGGTTCTTGATGGAGAAATTAAAATGTATGAGCGTGAAATTAACGGATTGCATGCTAAAATTCGTTCAAATCAAGATTTAATTAGTATTTGTCGTCAAGCTAAGGATGCACTGAGCAGGGCGCTCAAGGCTCATGGCTGAGAGCCACGCTAACAAGATCAACGTTGTGATGCATGTCTGTACCTACCCCGTGAATAGTTCGGGCGGTACAGACGTTCTCAGCGTGCAAAGCGTACCGCTAGAGTTCGAGTCTGCACATGAGCTAGTACGCTACATGCGCGGGCAGGGAATATATAGGCCCAGCAGTTGGCCCGGTTATCAAGCGAATTGTTGGTATGACAGTAAGCTAATAAACGGGGTGCAGAAAACAATAGTAAGAATAGAATCTACTAATAGAGAATGGCATAAGGTATGGTTAATAAACGCGGACCTAGAACGGGAAAGTGTCAGCACATAAAGCCCTGTAGATTAAAGCCATGTGATTTAGCATGGGAAGAGAAAGTGGATAATCTAGAGGCTGATATAGAAACATGGAATAGATGGGTTGCTGCTAAACGCAAATCTAAATAGATAGCCTATATGCGTATCGTTTATCGATATGCTTTATATGCTGAAAGACGAATAAATAAGTGTAATTGCAAATATTAATTATTGCAAATTTTATTGCAAATATATCGATTTATTAAACATTTATTGCAAATAATAGCGATTTATTGCGCATATTGCTTAATTTACGCAATATTATTGCATATCTACAATAGATATATTCAAAGGAGAATCAGAGTGAATAAGAGATTGATTATTGGAAGGGTCGGAGCGGGATGTATGTCTATGTTTCTATTTCTAGTACTAGTATTTGTATTGTGTATTAGCATATGGCTTATTGGTACATGGATGATATCATGGATTGTTGTATAGCCCCCGCTTTTAACACATATTATATATTAATTATATATATATTTGTTTTTGTATTCTCTTATTCATTCTCTATTACATAGTCTATGCTATATAGGCATTGGCATATCAAACATGCACCGGCGCACGATGCATTAAATTTTCCATATTTCATTTCTCTTATTTATTCTGATATATATATTTGCATATAAAAGACATACAAAAAGCCCAGTAGACAAACCGCGTCTACTGGGCATATTTTTTTTGCAATAAATATCGAATATGAATTGAACCTCTTAGAGCATATTTTAAATGCGAATCGAATTAATCGATTTGATATTTATGTGCGCACTATTCTTTTTTATTTTTTTTAAAAACACCACATCGTCTATTTTTAAAAAAATGTGACATTTTGATTTGAAATAAAGTTGATCTTGAAATTAGATCATCGATTTAATGTTTGTCTAAAAGCGATATTTTTCAGTTCTTTTTTAATTTCTTTGCGAAAGTTTCTTAGAGTATGCTTGTATAAACAAAAGTATCCTAGTTCTTCTTTTGTTAGGCTATTATAGAATTTATATATATTACCATCAGCAACTAATACAATCACCCCGCCGGGCTGAAATTCATCTTTGACTAATCTATAACTTGTATATTGGCTTACCGCGAATGTATCTTCGCTTATCGTATTCATTCTACTCTTTCTTATGTTTTCATAAAGACTTTATTGTTTGTCAAACCATTCATTAAATCTTCGAATTTGTTCATCTGATATTTCTACATCAGTAAAGATAGATAGTTGTGGACTTGATCTTTTTTGTATATCTTTATATATATTATCTGATACTACAATAAATTCTTCTTGAATCCCCCGGATTATCCAATCTCCGCGATAAAGATTCTGAAAAACTCCGGTAACATAATTCCATACTTCGGCTTTGCCGACATCTAATTTTCTAAAACAATGCGTGTCTCCATGATCATGATGTTGTGCAAATTCATGCACTTCATTATCATTATCGAGCCATTGAATTGCTTCTAATTCTATATTAATCTTCAATACTTAATACCTTTCAGTGCGCACAAACCGCGCTCGATGATATTTAATTTCTCTTTAACTTTTTGCATGATTTCTTCTGAATCTGGTTCTGAAAAAGAAAAGAAGGGATGCCTTTCTATTTTGAACATCCCTTTCTTATACTGCACTACATAATAATGTTCACCACACTGAAATACTTTTATTTTTCTAGGATCTATTTCTTTGTAGTTTTTCAGAAGCCGATTGAAGTTTTCTTGTGTAAATCTCATTTGAATCTTTCTTGTGCTGTTTGTTGATCGAATACCTGTATTGTACCGTCATAGTCAAAGATATAATCTGAAACGTTAATTTCTAAAAGATTTTTCTCGGACACCCGGCGCAATTTGATATACGTATTTGATTTGTCTATTGCTACCGTTATACAATCTGGATGCTGCGCAATCCAATCGTATACGTCTACTATATTTTCTCGTGTTACTTGTGCTGCTCGAACTACTTCAATAAGCACATAAGGTTTCCACATCATTCCATCCCATAAAAGTCCATGGGTCCTACAGGAGTTTCGCTATCTTCTACGATAGTGTTAAAAAATGCTTCACGCTCTAATTTAGCTCTCAGTTCCTGTATAACAGAATTAGCAGCCTGTCGTATTTTACTTTCTAGTTCTGATTGAGAATTGTTTTCTAGTGAAAACAGTCCAGAGAACATACTGAAATTACTATCATTATAAATTCTTACTTTAAAATTACCGTTACCAATAGCATCATCCATTAGGCATTCTAGTTTGATTCCTAAAGCATCTAGCTCTGGTTGAATTGCTGGTGTTGCTGAACTAACTATCGAATCTTTTATCTTTTTCATATCTACCCCGATTTTTCCATGAAATTTGTAACCTAAATCCATCTGTCCAGTGCCAGTATAAATCTTCCTGATATTTTGCATCAGAAAGCGCATTATGTTCAGGAAACTTATTTAAGTCTCTTTCTAGGACTTCCTGCTCATTGCGAATAGTTTCAAGATCATTGGTGAACATAGGAATAGGTTCAGGTAAGTTTATCATAGGTCCATAGATTTGTGCCAATAGCACATGATCATATGCCGAATACCAACCCCATAATTCTACTTTATCCCTTGATTTATATTTTCCATTTTTAGAAATGAAGGTTTGAATTATTGGACCCCATTTTTCGTATGGTACTCCAAATTTTTCTGTATCTTCTTTGGAAATTAATTGCAATACATTCTTATGTAACCAAGAGGAGGGCTCTGACTGAATGCCTCTCCATTGATAAGATTCTAGATTGTAATAGGTTGACATGTATTCTCTATTAATCAAATAGAGTTCTCTGCCATCTTCAGCCTTGATTCCCAGGCTGACAGGAATAATTGTGGTTCCATTTTCTTCAAACTCAGTATCAATAAAATATTTCATACATAATCCTTTCCAAAGTATACTTCTTCAAACACAAAGCTATCTAGCTGACGTATAAAAACTTTAGCTCTTCTGTTTCCCTTTTTGTATGTTATTTTGCCTTTAGTCTGGCCAATGCTTCGATAGGCACCGGAGTGACTCCAATTATTTCTAGAGTATTCAATATAAATAATAAATTCCGCGTATTCGGCTTCCGATTTATATACTTGAATCCATTGCCCATTTCTAAAAACATAAAAGTAACTTTTAGATTGAGGTTCTGGTAAATTAAATCCGTTCACTCTGTCATATGCTTTCTTTTGAGTTCAGCTATTACTTTATTTGATATTTCAGTGGTAGATCCTAAAACATTCAATTGATTTCTAATATTCTGAAGCTCTACCAAAATCTTTTCTAGAACTTCAATAAGCTTGTCACCATCTCTACTTACATTCCAATTAGCCATTTTTCTCCTTTCTATTCTTTGTTTTGTTCTAATGACAAAGAAAGCCCTACCTTCATCAGATAAGGCTTTCCAAGTTTTCTTTATTTCATCCACTTTTAGATTTAAATTATTACGTCTATGTTATTTAACTTCTCTAAACTTTTGTACAATCTCTTCTTCATAGGGCTCTACGATTTTGAACTCCGGTTCTTCATCACCTTGACCATAGGTATCATAATATTCCACTTGTAGATAACTACCGTCTTTGAAATGAATTACCTTTTCAATACAAGCGCCCTTCCATGAAGCATAGGTGATTTGCTCTTTGATAATTTCTCCATCGGGACTACCATCCCAAATAAAATTATCTAAATCTTCTCGCCATTGATCATAGTCTTCATCTTCGCCGTAAAAGGCGGCAAATTGATTCACGTAGTTTTGAGCTAAAGTCATTTTATCTCCCTATGTTTCACTTAATTCTCGCTAGCGATCGACATCCCATGATAGATCCATTTTCATTTCTTACTAAATCATAAGGAACTAAAAGGTCATCTCTTTCTGGCCTTGCCTGAGCTACCAATACCGACACAATGTAAAAAACACCCTCCTGGGATTCCGGCAAATTATAAACGTAGTCATACGATAAATCTACTACTTTGATGTCACTGCATTCATGTTCAAGCAATCTCATATTACTTACTGATTCATGACATCTTGCTGCCGGGTTTGCAGCTGGAATTAAAACAACTCCCTTATCTATATTCCATATTTGAACTGGATGTGGAGTCAAGTTTATTAATTTCACTCTACTACTATTCCCTTAAATATTGTTCCTGCTCTGGACAATTCAACATCAGTGACATTGATTTTACACACATTTGCAATACCTAAAACAAGTCTAAGCTGTTTTCCGATATAATCTTGCTTTTCTTCTTCGCTCATTCTTGGAAGAGCACTATAGGCAATAAAAAATGAAGTTTCCATTATCGTGAAAAATTCCTAAATACAGTTGTGACGTAATCACTTAATGCTGTTAAGTTTTCTTTTTCATCTTCCCAGACAATAACTGTTCCGCCGTTATGTCCATGAATTGCTTCAACATCATTCATATTCCTATAAAAGGCAATAGAAGTGAATTCAGAATTCCAATTCATTGATGCTGGACCACCCGGAAAAAATTCAATTCCTTCGGCAACTCGTCCAGTTCCCGAAATTCCTGTTTCGTCGTTGTTTCGTTGCAAATAAAATTTTCTCAAAAAATCTCCTCGTATGTGTTGTGCATGTACCCGCATGTCACAGCTCCGCAGTCGTAAAAGGCCGCTTTGATCTTTCTTACAGGTCAGACCCTGTGACAGCTGGTGTAACAGGACGTGTAACAAGGGGTGTAACAAGCCCATACTACCACATTTAGAGGGGTGTGACAACTGGTGTGACACATAAAAAAGCAGGGGTGACAACTCACCCCTGCCCTTAAATTATAAGAAATAAACTATCTTCTTCCGCCAATTTTCCTTCTTCTACCATTCTCCCCAATTGCCTATGAAGCCAAGCTCTACTCCGAGGAATCTTAATAACAACATCTTTAAGATCCGGAGCAGAAAATGATCTAATACCCTTGGATTTTAATTCTTCAATCTTATCCATAAGAATTTGTTTTGCCTCTTCTGGAGTTACCTCATTTTGAGGGGCAAAGTGAAAATTATCTTCATCGGCAATAACTTCTGGTTCATCGTCTATTGATGCTTCAAATTCATTTTCACTATCATCAATTTTAGAATTAAACTCTGCATCTAAGGCAACTGATGTCATTGTATCGTCATCATCTTCCTCTTCGATATCTTCTTGTTCTTGAGGTACAGAATGGTATAGGTCACCTAATGCACCCAATGTGATTTCATCAACTTCAGGGTTGATGGCATCTTTTGCCAACTGTTTCATTAGCTCTGGCTCCATTTTGAATGTTCTTAATGGGGTTGTCCATTTGCTTTGATCGATGCCGGGGGCAACTAGATATGCATATCCTTGTCTTGCATTTCTCCATACTGCCGGATTAGCACCTGCATCTAATACTTCATCAGGAAGTGCAAATGATGCATCTCCTATATCCGCAACTCCAAAACAAAGAACTGAGGAGAATTGTGCACGAGCCTGGGTATCTACAGATCCATGGTGTGCTCTTTGTAAAGAGGCTGAAATTTGAATTCCTGTAGATCTTGCCGTTTCCATCATTTTTACGAATGCTGGATTATTGGCAATAAGTCCCGAAGCTTCTTCAAGATGCAAATGGATAAATGTTAATCCACATCCCTTTACCCACTTATCTAGATCTTTTTTACCTAGATAGTCCGCTCGTGCTTTAATTAAGTTTTTAAATTTAACAAATAACGCCGCTGCTGTTGCTTCATCTTCGATGAACCAGTCAATTCCCGGACGAACATTATTCATTGTTTGAGATCCCTTAACGGTATCTATGACCCAAGAAACAGCATCATTTCTCTTGAACATTTCTGCAAAGATAATCTGTGCAGCCATCGATTTACCAGACCCATTCATACCCTGAATAAGCAAATGGCTTGCGCCAAGATCTCTAGTTTGAAGTGGTAAAAGTGCTGGCTCTCTATCTTCATAAATACCTATTTGCAGAGGATCGGCAATCGACTTATAATCGTTTGCATTTGGATCATATAGTGTTTCTTGCTTTAATGCATCTCCTTTAACTACAACAATTTCTGCTTTGGATGCATTGTCAGGGTCAGGGGTAATTCTTACATTATTTATTGCTACTCCCATAAGACTAGCAAGCTTACCTTTAATACCCTGTAAGTCAGAGGCCGTATTCTTACCCCGGCGGAGTTGAATTCTACCTCTCACCTTATTTTTAGTTTGCTCTATAAATTTTAGTCTTGCTCCCTCAAGATTATTATCTTTGAAGAAATCGGCTATCGGATCATCTCTTTCTGATGGTTTAATGCTAGTTCTTAACGACCAACTTCCGGCCAAAATAGATCCAACTAATAACCATATATCTATAAGAGGATGATTAAAGGGTCCCAGAGCAGTTGCAGCTACTAGCCATGATCCGGCCATTATCATTGTCATAACAGAGTGTACTCTGCCCAAATCTCTTCTGGATCTGGATATTATCCAGGTAAAGACAGACAATATTGCTACACCAATTCCAAGACCCAACAATATTAATTTAAGGTGGGGATTGTGTCCCCAAAATCCATAGAATAGAATCCCCACCAAGAAGCAAGCTATCATAACTAAAAACGGCTGAAGCCCAACTAGAGTTTTTGATGTTTCTCTTTCTATAACTCTTCGCTTAACCGCATTCATTCTCTTGCTCATATTATCACTCACTGAAACTTAAATTTTTTAACAGGTGCTCTCTTTTTAACATGAGCCATTTCTGTCTCATATTTAGCTTGAAATGTAGCCCAAGCTCTCATTGCAAGACCGCCATTTAGTCGCATTTGATCTGCCAATTTGACTAATGGAATTCTTACCATTTTTGCATCATGTCTTGCTGTTGATCTAGGTAAAGCCGCAAGCAATTCATACACTTGATCTGAAGCATAGTGTATTTCGAGATACAGATCTCGACACATATCTCTAACCTTCATGCAGTATTCTTGCAAACCCTTGCTTGAGCTAACATCTATGTCTTCAAGTTCTGAAGCTATTTTAGATCTTGACATGTCCCCTCCTTTGGGAATGAATTTTCATTGTAACATGTTAAAGAGGGGTTGACAATGCTACTTTTCTAGTTTCTCTAAGCTATCAAGCAACTTTAAGATTTCCTTCAGGATCTTAATCCTTAACTTCAGCCAATTAATTACTGGATCTCTATTTTTGTCTTGAGATTTTGATTTAAAGTGATCCATGTCACTTTGATGCTCTTTAATCATTAATCTAACATGATCTTTAAGATATTTGAAATCTGTCATTCTTCTACCCACGGATCGGGGGCAACAAACTTACCCTGCTGATGATTACTAATTAAATTATTAAATGAATCTTCACCATATTTTTGGGCATGATCAATAACTAATGTATCATAAATTCTCATTAAAGTTATTAATTGAAGTCTTAGTAGATCCCCTAGTGTAGGTTCTTCTTCAGTCATCCATTACCTCAAATTCTATATCAACTGAATTTTTAGCCATTTGTTCTGCCTCTTCTTCGTCATAAGCAGAAACATACTTGACTAAAGCTAAGTCATCGTCCACCCAAACATTAACTCTATAGACCTTCATTTGGGTACTCAATTCTAGCCTTATTCTTTGTAGGAATTGTCCACTTAAATCTTTGCCATTGCATTTTATCTGCATCTATTTTTAATGAATAGGTAGATTTGGTCAAAATTGGTGAATTATCTTCCCAAATCCATTCATTATCAGATCTTGTAAAGCTTAGTGGAGATATGTGGCCTTCAATAAATACTTTATGATCTCCAACTTCAATAGTAACTTTGGCCGGGCCTGACCATTGACTAAAAATTTGTTCTACGTCGTTCATGCTACTCCTTAAATATTGCCTTGAATGTAGCATTCAGGCGTGTTAATGTCAAGCTCTTCTAGCCTTCAATCTATCTTTTCGTTGACTCGATGTAGGTTCAATCCAAGTATGCCATTTGATAACTGGATGCCAACGCTGCAAGTGAACATCTTTGTCAATTCCACACCAACGACAACCATTTGGATTAGTCATTAAAAATTGCCTTAAAGGTTGAAGGAAATAATGGTTCAACTAATTTTCTCATAGCTTTAGCATATTCATAGATTTCTTTTTGAGCATCGTGTCCTAAACGTTCTTTTAAGAAGTGAATTAGCGCAGCTAATGACATAGTGGTTCTTACTCTAACATACATTCCATAGGCTGGTAAAAACAATCTTGCTTGTTCCGCACAAACGTCAGAACGAAGGGCCTGGTTATATAATTCTTCACCCTTATTAATGTATGACATAAGTTCTTCAGTAAAGATTCTTCCAAGTCTTGGATCTAAAACTTCACCAGAACCCTGTTTAGAATTTTCGGGGGCACCGCGCCACTCTGTTATGTCCGGAATATAAAAAACGGGCTCCTCTGTTATGTATCTACGTGAGGATTCATTCATACAAATACCATCGGACACGTTGGCAACACCCACGATGTATTTCCAATATTGACGAGCGACCATTAGGGGCATATATACTTCAAACTGAACAGTTGCATGGCGAAAAACTGACCAATGATTTTCTCTAACAAGAAAATTGAGAAGTTTTTCATCTCTTACTGCTAGAGTACCGTCTGGGTTGAGCACACATTCTTTATCGTATGATACACGGGCGGCGTCAACAATTGATTTATCATCACCCATATAATCTACAATACGAACATAGCCTTTGTCTAAAACATCAAGCATTTCGTCTTCAGCATATTTCACTTAATTTCCTCCCAACTTATGTATTCAGTACCATTAATCTTTTGTGTCTTTTTATAAAATCTTTTTCCGCACGAACAGATGCGAGCCTCAAATTTTGAACCATTTTTATCTTTTGGTTGCTGCTTGGCTCGCTTCATACTTGCTCGATCACAGCGATGTTGAATTTTTCTACTCATCTTCTTTCCAACTTATATAAAATTTTCCGTTAATTCTATCTGTAATTCTCATAAACATCTTTTGACAATCACATTTATAAAACTCTATTCTACATGTATCGCCATATAAAGTTTTATATTTACCATACTGCTTGTGCATTTTTTGCCTATCGCAATGATGATTGGCATCTATCTTTTTTTTCATTTTTGCTTCTCAAACAATAACTTTGCAGATTCTATGCATCTGCATATCCATGTATATTCTCTTAATCCAATTTCCCGGCGGAAATCACAAAGAACACACTTAATTACTAATTCTAAACTTAATGGATCAGCGAGCAAGAAGGGATGATCTTTATCATTACATTTTAATGGTGTAAGATAACCCCTTCTTGCCCAGTTCTGATATTCAGTTATTTTCTTATGCTCCATATTTCAACCCAAAACCTTTCTCCGTCATTAGTATGTCCTCCTAGCTCAACCTGAGCAAAGACATCATACTCTGTCATTCTATCAGCTAGATCAGGATAATTTCTACTTAAACCAGAGAGACGGAAGAAAAAGTTTCCTAAAGTTTCTACCTTAATCGTATAAATTGATTCAATTTCAAAAAATTCTGGACCCAAGCCTTCGTGCACCTGTGTTTCTAGATGCTCCACAACCCATTTCGGAAACCCATTTTCTGCCGGTACAATGTACCTACCAAGGGCAGCAAGAAATGGTCGCCTAGATTCTGCCTCCATTAATTCTTTGATAATATGAAATTCATAGCAATGCTTACAGTGGCTCATTTTAACTCCAAATGATCAATTATACCTCTAAGACAAGTAAATGTTGCTGATGCACTATGAATTGCTAATTCGGTATTACCTTGAATAATATGAATTATTGTATCTAATTGTAGGCTTTCAGCCTTAAGTGCCCTCTTCTCAAGAGAGTCTTTTGCATCCTTTATAAGATCTAATGTATATTGTTGCTGATCCTTTAAAAACTGAAGGCTATTATTCATTTTCCCATTCTTTCAAGAATACTATCAATAACAACCGCCCAAGATTCGAATTCTCGATAGGATTTATCTCCATACCATTCATCTAATCCTTTAATGCCAGTGGCGTAAATAGATCGTAGCTTTTGGTTTCTACAATTCATTACTTCTTCAAAGTACCTTTGATTATTTGGATGATCAAATTCATCAGGGGCTTCGATTGGCGTTGTATCACTACATTCACAATCTGAAGAATTATTAGAAATAATGAATTGTCGACATTGCCCACAAAATTCTGTCTCACATTGTTTGTAGCTACAATAAATAAAGATGTTGTCACCATCTTCTGTACTTTCTACACAGCAGTCAGGCATCTGTTACATCTCCGTTTCTCATCGCTAACAAGCCTTCTTGAACTTCCGGTTTCAAGAAGAGCTTTAAATTATCATTTTCATTTCTTAGTGCCACGTTTTCTTTAAGAACTTCAACTAGTTCAGACTTAATCTGACTCCATTCCTCATTTGTAAAAATTTTACAATCCAGCCATTTATCTAATTCTTCGCGGAATGAATCATAAGTTAATTCATATTTAGAATTAGAGTTTACATATTCCTGTCTGTTAATTAAGTTAACAAACTCTTCCCATTTTGCATCTGA
>Ga0079215_10000005_pt1 | contig 34745 bp, 49 predicted proteins | sample NCControl_FD_77004 | JGI IMG/M metagenome (GOLD analysis project Ga0079215, IMG submission 77004) | Agricultural soil microbial communities from Utah to study Nitrogen management - NC Control | ecosystem: Environmental > Terrestrial > Soil > Agricultural land | place: USA: Utah | collected...
CCTGAACGCGCTCGGGAACCTGGGCAACCTCCTCACGTCGGCCGGTGCCGACATCGTGCGGGGCCTGATCAACGGACTGACGTCCAAGCTCGGCGAGCTCAGGAGCGCTGCGTCCAAGATTGCCGACACAGTGTCCGGAACGGTAGGGAAACTGCTGGACATAAACTCCCCCTCCCGGGTCATGAGGGAGCAAGGCAACGACACCATGGACGGTTACGTGCTCGGCATTGCCGATCGCATCCCGGACTTGCGGCGCCAACTCCAGGGCGTGGCATCGCTGGCCCCGAGCTTCGCCCTCCCGGGCGGTCAGACGCTCAAGCTTCCGCAGCTCGGCCAGCAGGCGCCCACGGTCCAGGTGTTCATCGGCAACGAACAGCTGAACTCGCACTTCGACACCCGGATCGCGCAAAACAACCAGGCGCGCGACCGACTCGCCTTCCAGGGGGTGCGCCGCTAATGGCGGACGGAATCGTCTACCTCACCGCCGACTTCACCGCTGCGCCCGGCACGCAGACGACCGCTAGCATTGAGAGGGGGACGTCCTTCTCCGGCCCGTGGACCCTGATCGGGTCCGTCACCCTGTCCGGAGAAGTCGGTGTCTTCTACGACACCAGCGCGCCCCTGGACACCAACGTCTGGTACCGCTGGACCGGTGACCCGGGCGGGACCACGATCGTCCAGGGCCCGTACATCGAGCCCGGAGACGGAACGGTCCTGCTGAAGGACCCCCTGCGCCCCTGGGCGAACCTGGTCCTGGAATTCTGCGAGACCACCCAGCAGGCTCTCGCCGCCGTCTGCGAACCGGCCGGGCCGGACATCGTGTGGGTGGGGTTCGGGGAGTTCGTCCGCCGCGCGGACGCGAACCTCTTCGACATCTACGACGCGGAGAAGCCAGCCGACATCTACGGCCGCCGCAAGCGTCTGGACGGCTCGCTCCGCATCTTCACCAAGACCCTCGTGGCGCGCGACGCGGTCGAGACTCTGTTCACCGCAGGCGGTCCGCTCCAGCTCCAGATGCCCGCCATCTACGGGTGGCCGGACGCGGTACTCCAGCCAGGAGACCTGAGCGAGGCCTACATCTCGCGCGACCAGCGCCGCCCGTACCGGCTGTGGGAGGCGCCGTTCACCCTGGTCGACGTGCCGTTCGGCCCGGCGCAGGGGACGGCGTGCGCGAACTGGTGCGCGGTGGCGGAGGAGTTCGCCACGTTCGCGGACCTGACCGCGTCCGGCTTCACCTGGGCGCAGGTCGCCTCCGGCGAGGCGGTGTGCGGCGACGACCCGGACTGCACGGGCGGTTTCGGCGAGTGTGCATTCGGTGATGGCCCTTACGGCGATGGAGGATAAGACCCATGGCATATGTCCCGTACTTCCCGGCGATCGCGGTGGGCTCCCTGAACTGGGGAACCCCGCTCAACACGGCGATCGCCAACCTGGACCGGGCAAACAGCTCCACAGCCCTGGACCAGGGATTCATCTCCTGGCAGTTCGACCCCGCCACCAACATGGTCGCCACGGCCCTGACCTCGGGGACCGTCACCTGGTCCAAGCTGTGGGTCCGGCAGCCGACGACCATCACCAACGTGTGCGCGTCCATCGGCGTCGTAGGCGCCTCCCTGACGGCCGGGCAGAACTTCGCGGGGCTCTATGACTCGGCGGGCACCCGGCTCGGCGTGACGGCCGACCAGACCGCCGCGTGGGGCACCGCAGGGTTCAAGGAGATGGCGCTCACCGCCCCGGTGGCGGTGACCCCGGGCTACTACTACGTCGCCATCCTGGCCAACGCCGCTACCGTGCCTTCGTTCGCGCGCGGCAGCGCACTGACCGCGTCCATCCCGAACGCCAAGCTGACGGCCACCGACGCCCGGTTCGCCACCGGACCCACCGCCCAGACGTCCCTGCCCGCGTCGGTCACCATGTCCACCCGCACTCTGGTCGCGAACGCGCTCTGGGCGGCGGTGAGCTGATGCTGGCCGCGTCGGCCACGTACAAGACGGCCATCCACGCCCCGCACAAGCTCGCCTTCGAGGTCGACCTTTACGCGGGCCCGGGCGGGGCCCTGCTGGAGAACGACGTCCCGATCTTCGGCGGGTCCATCACGGCGAACCTGACGCACCGGGTCACCCGGTCCGGCACGTTCTCGGTGGGCCCCGAGTGGTGGCCGACGCTCCCCACAGACGCGCTCACGCCCTACCAGACGGTGGCCAACATCCGGGCGGGCATGCGGTACGGCGACGGCTCCAAGGAGATGTTCGACGTCATCACCGGGCGCGTCGGGGACCTGACCCGCAACGCCACCGGCGACGTCACCGCGCGCATCGACGACCTCGCGGCCGACGTCATCGGGCTGCCGTTCGAGCAACCGCGCAACTCTGAGAACGTCACCATCGTCTCCCAGATCGAGCGTCTCATCACGGAGGTGCTGCCGACGGCCACGTTCGGCGCGCACGACGTCGACCCCGACGCCATGACCCCGAAGCTGACGTGGGATGAGGACCGGGGCAAGGCCCTGGACGACCTCGCAGCGGCCGTCGGCGGGCGCTGGTACGCGCTCGGGAACGGGGACTTCGTCGTCCGGGAGATGCCCTACGACGTGGGCACCGTGGTGCAGGAATTCGAGGACGGCCCCCAGGGGCTGCTCATCCGGGGCGTGCCGAGCTTCAGCCGCGACCGGGCCGCCAACTCCGTCACGCTCGTGGTCGAGCGGTTCGACGGGGGCACTCCGTTCCGCGTCACCGCCCGGGACACCTCGCCGTCCTCCCCGACCCGGTTCGGCGGACCGTTCGGCAAGGTGGGGGAGGTCATCAAGGTACAGACTCCGCTCACCCTGGGGGAGGCGACGCAGGCGGCCCGTGACTACCTGAACGCGGCGACCGCCCTGTCCTCGCGCTGGCAGGCGGACGTAGTCCCGGACTACTCGATGGAGCCTGGCGACACCGTGCGCCTGCGCTCGCGCGGGGTGAGCAGCGTGCAGCTGATCGACTCCATCACCTACCCGCTGTCCCCTGGGACAATGGGCCTGTCCACGCGCGCGTACGTACGCGCGCAGGCGACGCTCACCTAGAAGGGACGGCATGGACACCACAGACTGCCTGGGGCTTCCGTTCCCTCAGTGCGATCCTCCGCTCACCAAGGACGCCTCGGACATCACCCAGTTCCAGGCCCTCGCGGAGGCCACCGACGCGGCCGTGCAGGCGTACGCCGACGACGTGGACAACCTGTACACGTCGCCCGACGCGGTGGCCATGCTCGGCGGTACCAACGTGGCCGGTCAGGACGTCGTGCACTTCTTCGGCGGTGGCGCCGAGTTCGACAACGCGGGGATGGCCGACACCACCGCCCAGGTGATCCGCGTCCTGGAGACGGGCTGGTACATGGTCGGGGGCCACGTGCTCATCACCACGGCCACGGCGGTGTTCGTGCGCGTCGAGCCGCTGGTGAACGGCGACCCCCCGTCGTCGCGGCAGGGTCCGGGCTTCGCCACGGCGGGCACCGAGGCGGTCTCGTTCGCGGACGTCCTCTTCCTCCAGGCCGGGGACTCGCTCCAGATGATGACGCACCACGTCGCGAGCGCCGTGACCGTCAACACCTACTCGGTCCGCATGTGGGCGTTCAGGATCCTGGTCAATGTCTAGCCCCCTGCCGTTCGGGCCCGCCCCCTCCGGCGCCTTCACCGAGTCCCGCATCGGCGTGGTGGTCCTGGCCACCCCGAACTCGATGTTCGTGGACGTCGGAGGGACGACCATCGAGGTGGCCTTCGTGCTGCCCTTCACCGCCACCGCCGTCTCGCCGCCCGCCGCCGGGACCGTGGTGCAGCTGATCCGCCAGGACGCCTCGTGGGTGGCGCTGGGACGCCTCGTGGGCGCCGGGTCGAACTCCATCCTGAACTCCAGCTTCGAGGCCTCGGTGCCGGGCTCCTTCCCGTCCTCGTGGGAGTCGGCCAACGTGTCCGGCTCCAGCACGGCGACGGTGGTGGACATCGCCGGGGCGCCGGACGGGGACCTGGCCGTGCGCGTCTTCTCCGCGCAGGCCTCGGTGCACTACCTGTACAGCTCGCCCATCGCGGTCAACGCCGGGGAGGTCTGGTCCCTGAGCGCGTTCGTGGGCGGTGACTACTCCGGCGTGCTGCCCACCGCCGACGCGGCCCTGGTCGGCCTCTGGTTCGCCAACTCGACCAACCTGTACCCGACTACGTCGTCGGCGGACACGGTGGTGGTCACGGCCGTGGACGTCCCCCAATACCCGCCCTTCACGTCCCTGTACGGCAACGTCACGGCGCCCGTCACCGGCTACATGCGCGTGGCCCTGCGCTCCACCCTGGCGGCCGGGCAGGCGCTCGTGTGGGATCAGATCATCGCCCGGAAGGTGTGACATGCCCGCGAATACGCCCCGTGGCTACACGTACCCGCTGCTGTCCGATCAGGCGGACTTCCCCACCCAGATCCAGGACTTCGCCCAGGACGTGGACACCGACGTGCAGGCGCAGGTGACCGCGACCACGGCGGCCCTGAACGCGCCGTCCGCGCGCGCGAGCCACAGCCTGAACCAGGCGATCAACCCCAGCACCTTCACGTTCGTCACCTTCAACACGGAGGAGTACGACAACGCGGGCATGGTGAACCTGGGCGTGAACAACGACCGGATCACCTTCACGTCCACGGGCATCTACCTGGTGGAGGCACAGGTGAACTTCGCCCCCAACGGCAACGCCGTGGTTGGCGGGCGGAAGGGGGCCATCGTGCAGAACCTCTCCGGCGTGAGCGAGTCGCACAACACCATCCCCGGCATCCAGACGTTCGCCACCGAGCTGAGCATCACGTCCCTGATCAACGTGGTGACGATCGGGGACTACGTCCGCCTGCGGGTGATCCACGACTCCGGCGCCGCGCTGAACGTCGATGCCCGGTCCATCTCGGCCACGAAAGTGAGTGCCCTCTGATGCCCGCGAATACGGTGAACCGGGGTTACCCGTACAGCCTGCCGACGGACCCGGCGGACGTGGCCGGGGCGCTCCAGTCCCTGGCGGAGTCGATCGACGCCGACGTCTGTGCGCTTCAGGACGGGCTCACAGGGCGGCCTGTGGCGCGCTTCCGGGGGACGGGCTCCTACGCCTCCCCATCGCCCACGCACCCCGTCAACAGCCCGCCCACGCCGTACACGGACCGCATCCCCTTCAACGTGGAGGACTTCAACACGGCGAACGTCGTGATGCTGTCCGCCGACGTCGGCCAGCGCCTCATCTGGCCCCAGGACCCGGGGTTCTACTTCGCCCTCGCCACGGTCGCGGTGCCGCCGCTCACCACGGCGGGCGCCACGGTGGTCTACCTGGGGTTGCAAATCCGTCTCGCCGACGGCACGAACCCGACGTCCCTGGTGCCCGCGCCCCGCCTGGCGGGTATCAGCAACTCGGCGCCGGTGGGCGGGGACGACCGGAACATGAGGCTCATGGCGCTGGGGTGCGGGACGTTCATGAACGGCACCACGGACGCGTTCAGCGTCGAGTTCCGCGCCGACACCACGCCCGACGTGGCGGAGTACGTGATCAGTGAGCGCACGATCACGATCCTGAAGATGACGACCAGCTGAGGAGCAGACATGACCGCGTACCTGAAGGACCTGGCCGAGAGAGTCATCGGCGTGTTCGTCATGACCCTGGCGGCCCTGGCGGCCGCTGCGGCGCCGTTCGACGTGCTGACCTTCGGGTGGGTCCGGGCGTTGACCGTGAGCGGTTCAGCCGCTGTCCTGGCGCTCCTGCTGGGGCTGGCTGCGCGCTTCCGGGGGGACCCGGACTCGGCGGGCCTGACCCGGTAACCGAACCTCACATCGATGTCCGTTTTATCACCTCATTGGGGGCTGTGGATAACTACCGTCAATGACGAGTACATCGATGTCCGTTTTATCATCTCATCGACGGCACGTTAGGTAGCTCAACTAAACAACCTGAGGGCAAGGGGAAGGCCCCCTTCCGGGGGCCCTTTCCTCAGAGGATCTGGTAGTCGATCCGGTAGGTCCCGGTGGCCGGGGCCGCTCCCAGGTTCTTCACCCAGGGGATCAGGTCCCCGTCCGCCACCCTCCGGCTGTGGGTCCTGGAGGCCTTGTCCAGGGCCCCCGCCAGGTCCGTGGCGACCACCGCGTAGGTGGTGCAGCGGCGGCCCGCCGCCCGGCCCTTCGGGCTGGTCTTCGTGTAGTCCCGGATCTCGATTTCGTAGGTGTTCATTTCGTCTCCCTTGTCCCTGGCTGATGTCTCAATTAAACAACCTATCCAGGGTCGTGTCAACCCCTGACGGAAACTACTTTCTGTAGTTATCCACAGCCCACTAAGAGATGATAAATCGGACATCCAAGTAGGGTCTGATCACACAGAGAAGCCCCTCCCGGACGAGAGACGGGAGGGGCTTCGACCTCAACCCCTACACCGCGCCGTCGGGGAGACGATGCAGGGGGAGCGGTGGGGTGCGGCTAGAACGGCGCCGCCTGGCCGGGGGCGAACGGGTCGACGTCCTCCGGGGCCTCCTCCAGGAACGCGGCGGCCGGGGCGTGCGGGTTCTTCGCCGCCGGGGTCCAGATCACGGAGAAGGTGTGCTGGCCGTTGTGTCCGCGCTTCTTCGGGGGGAGGTCCTCGCCGCGCGTCACCTCGATGTACGCGCCCGCCTCCAGCTTGCCGCCCGCGAGCTTCATCGCCTTGACCATGGCCACGTGGAGACCGCCCTTGACGAAGAGGCGCCGCGAGCCGTCGTCGTCCGGGACGGGCTTCTCGACCCACCGCTGGGAGACCCACTCGTAGGTCTTGCCGGTGGCCTCACCGCGCATGTCCATGATGAGTTGCATCATGGGCTTGCCGTCCGCCCAGAACTTCAGTGCGCTGGTCTCCAGGTCGGTCTGCTGGCCCATTTCCCAGGACTCCAGGGTCCCGCCCCACTTGAACCCCGGGTGGGGAAACTTGACGGAGATGCCTCCGCCGGAGAGGAACTTCTCCGCCGCCTGGGCGCTGAACGGGTCGTATGTCATATCCCCTGATCCTTTGCTCGGTGATTCCTTTGGTCCCGGTACCGTCCGGCTGATCAGGCTCGCGGACGGTACCGGGTACAGGGTGCCTACCCCCTGCGATTTGCAGCCATTCGACGGGGGTTCTTCCGGGGGGCCGGATTCTTCCGTCTCATCTGCGGGCAGTGCGTAAGAGGGAATCGAACCCTCTCGGCTCGTCAGCCGTCCGCCAGAACACGCGCCACGTTTTACGGCCGCCGCCAGGAGTCTCTAGGCCAGTCCCGTATCCGGCCGTAAGGCCTTCGTCGCCAACTGATCATCGTTTGACTCCTGTGCGCATCCGGATCGCGAATCCGGTGTTGGCCAGGGGTCCTGTGCGGAACCCGTCCATCTGCGCGCCACCCGGATTACCCGCCGGGCCGGGGCCCCAGGCCCGCGATGGGTTCTGGTAGGTAGAACTCTACCGGCCTGGGGCCTGGTGTCAACCCTTGTCAGCCAAGCTCTCGCAGGCGCTGCTGGGCGAGCGCGACCAGCCGCTGAAGCTCCATGCGGTCGACACCAGCGGCCTTTGCCTGCCGCCACAGGGCGGACGCCTGATCGGACGTGGTGACGCGTGAGAAGCCGTCCTCCCAGGACCACGCAGCCGGTGGTACCGGGGTCACCGAGGCCCGGACCTCCCAGTCCCCGGTGAAGTCGATGACCGGCTCCGGAGGCGCGAGCGGGGCCGGGCCGTCGCCCCAGGGCTTCATCTTCCCCTTGGGCTGGGACCGCACGGCGTAGCACAGCTCGGCGTGCTGGGCTCCGGCCTCCAGGTCGGCCCACAGGAGGCTCACGGTGCCCTCCAGGTCGCCCTGGACGGGCATGTGGATGACCACGCCGACCTTCTCGGAAACCTGGGGTACCTGCCACGGGCCGGTCTCCACAGAGTCGCCATAAGCGCCCGGGGGAAGCCACGTGTCCGTGTTCCAGTCGTAGATGCCGTTCTGGTTCACGCCGTGCGCATACGCCCAGAGCTGCGCTTCGATCTCGTTCTTGCCGTAATCCATCGTCTTGGCGGTCTTCAGGTCACCGATCACGTACTGGCCAGAGGGCCGGTGAAAGAAGATCCGGTCGAACGTGCCACACACCCACCCGAATTCCCGGATGATCGTGGTCCGCTCGATCAGGGACGTGATCGGCTCCAGGCCTGCCTTGCCGAGTGCGTCGGCGTACAGGGCCAGTGACCGCCGGAATTCCTTCGGCGCGTCATGCCACGTCTTCAGGCCCGCGTCCATGAATTCCGTGAACTCGTGCAAGTACGTCCCGAGATCGCTGCCTACCTTGGCCCCGGCCGCCGCCTCCAGCTCCATCGCGATGGCGTTCAGGCGGTCCTTGTCGTTCTCGTGCGTCAGCCCGTGCGCCTGGAGGAGGAGGTCCCGGCGCCGCGCCGCGCCGATGACGACGTTGCGGGCCTTCCACTCGCCCAGCTTGATGGTGCTGGACGCCTCCTTGATGAACGTCGTCACCCGGGTGTATCCCCAGGGGTTGCCGTTCTTGTACTTCCGGTATGTGGTCTCGCCGGGCAGCGCCACGGCGTACCGCTTCATGTGGTCGCGGCGGACCTTCTTCGGCTGGCCGTTGACCCCCATGACCGGCTTCACGTCCTCGGTGGAGGCCGGGTCCATGAACTGATCGGCGGTCACCGTGGGGCTGAACGTGCCGGTGGCGATCGTCACGCCGCGCGGCGCCGGGTCCAGGAACTGGTCGGCCGCCGTCACCCGACGTGCCGACACCGGGTCGGTGCCCTGCACCTTGGTCAGGGTGTCGGTGACCGGGATCGCCCGGTGGGCGATGGGCTCTTCCCCAGCGGCAGGGATCGGGTCCGCTCCGCCCATGGAGCCGTGGACGTCCGCCAGGTGCCTGCGCGCGGCCGCGCTCGCCTGCGCCTGCCAGTCGGCGTTGGGCAGCGCGTCCGTCACCGCCTCCTCGGTCGGCTCCGAGTACAGGGCCGCTACGGACGGCTCGGCGGGGTCACCGGCCGGGAGCTCCAGGCGCCCCGGGACGTCGGTCATGTCTTCGTCCCCGCAGTCCTCGCACTCGTACCCGCCCTGGCCGTCGGCCCGGATGCGGTCGCCCTCGTAGATCGCGCACTCGCCAGCCGAACAGTGGCCGTCGTACATCGCCCCGAACCACGGGCCCTTCTCGGGCATGTCGTCCCTCTCCACCGCGTCGTCCCTGTCGTCCTCCACCGTAGGGGCGGGGTCCGACACCGGGCCGAACTCCGTCGGGTCCAGCCCTTCCGGCAACCTGGCCGGGTTGACCAACAGCGGGCCGGACGGGTCGGGGGTGGGGACCAGGCACAGGTGCTTGTACGGACTGCCGTCCTTCTTGGCACGCACGTTCAGGTCACAGTCGGGGCACTTCACCGAACTCATGTCTCTCCTCTATCCTGATCGGAGAGGCCCGGCCCCAATTCTCCTGGGGCCGGGCCTCTTGCTGCTCTACTTGCGGGCGTCCCTCATATCCCGGATGGCCTGGAGGTACCCCTCCGTGGTGGCCGGGGCGTTGACCGTCTGGCCGGTGGCCTGGTCGTGGACGTTGACCGTCCCCGCCGGGGCCCCGGTGTCGGTGACGAAGATGACCGGGTAGGTCGGTGCTCCGGTGTCAGCCATGTCAGTGTCCCCATGCGCCGGGCGGGATGGAGACCCCGCTCTGGTCCAGTGCTGCCTGTGCGTCCTTCAGGGCCTGTGCGGCAGCTGCCGCCTCCACCCTCCGCTGTTCTTCCCGCTGCGCCGCTTCTGCGGCGAGCTGGGCTTCCAGATCACTCACTGCTGTTCTTCCCTTCTCTGAGGGGCGGGGCTCCACTCTCCGGAGCCCCGCCCGCTCGGTCAGTGTTCGAGGGTCCTGCTGCCGATGTGGATCCCGGCGGCGGCGGGCGCCTCCGGGCAGTTGGCCGTGTGGACTCCGCTCAGGCCCCCGGGGAAGCTGACCCGGCTCGCCGGGCAGGTGCACTTGCTGACCGGGGCCTGGGGGCAACCGCCGTCGTGGTGGTCGTTGGCGGCGTAGCTGGGCGGGCAGGTGCAGGCGGGGGCCGCGTCGATGGCCGCGAAGACTCCGGCATTGTCCAGGATGACGATGGCCTGCGAGACGCGCTCGCTGGTCTCGTCACTGCGGACGTTGGTCCGCAGGGTGGCCAGCGCCTGGATCAGTTCGGGGGTGACCTTCGGGGCAATTTCCGGCTTGGCCGTGGCGATCTTCAGGGCCGGGGTGACCGCCGCCGGGGCCTCCTCGGCTGCCGGGATGTCGGCCGTCTCCACGTTCAGGAGGGACTGGAACTTGCCCTGGCAGGTCCCGCAGAGGGAGTGACCCGACTGCTCCTGAGCCCTCTTCAGGGTGAACGCCAGGGGGCCGAAGGCCCGGATGCTACTGCGGCAGAGGGCGGAGCCGTCCTCGCCGAACGCGTGGATCTTGGTGCCGGTCCGGGTGGTGTCCCAGACCTGGGAGGTGATGTTCATCGTGATCTCCTTTGCCTCGCGGCCCCGACGGCCTCTCGATGTCTTAATTAAACAACCCACCGAGAGGCCTGTCAACCCCTGTCAGTCACTTGCACTCTGACCAGCGGAAAGCGGGCTTGGAGACCTCGCACAGGATCGGGACGCCGCGCCACTGCCAGGTGAACGCCACCGCCAGGAGCTGCGCCCACAGCTCGGCTTCACCCTCCGGAACCGAGAGCACCACTTCATCGTGGACGACCGCCCGCAGGTACGGCCGGACGTTCTTCCCGCAGTCCTCAGCCTTCCGAACCAGCCGCAGCAGCGACTCGCACATGATGTCCCGCGCCGCACCCTGGCCCATGAGGGCGGGCCCCTGCGTGTACGCGCGCGCCGGATCCGGGCGCATCAACCGGCCGAACCCGTTGTCCAGGAGGCGGCCGGACGCAGCCTCCTCGCGCACCTCCTCGATGTACTCCGCCAGTCGGGGATACGCCTCATGCTTCGCGTCCCGGATCTGGTAGCACTTCTCCAACGGAATCCCGGTGCGCTCCGAGACCGCCTTGGGGCCCTGGCCGTAGTTCCCCGCGTGGTTGAACGCCTTGGTCTTGTCGTACGTCTCGGGGGTCGCCTCGCCGAAGTAGATCAGCGACATCTCGCGGTGGGCGTTGCGGCCTGGCTGCATGATCTCCATATACGCCGGGTCCTGGGAGAGACCCGCCATCGCCCGCAGGTCGACCTGCGAGAGGTCGGCGGTGATGACGACGTGGCCCGGGTCGGCGACCATGATGTCCCGCTCGGCCGCACCGGCGCCGCGCTTGCCCATGGTGGAGATGCCCGGCTTGACGTGGGCCCACCGGCCGGACCCCTGGGCCGCGCCGATGAGCGCGTGGACGCGGCCCTTGTCCGTCACCCACTTGGCGACTTCCGCGTACTTGCGCCGCGCACCGGTGGCCTGGAGAACCAGATCCACCACCTTGCCGAGCTCCTCGTTGCCCGCGTACACCTGCATCAGCCCGGGCTGGGACTTGCCGGTGTCCGTGTTGAACCAGGGCTCGCCTCCCAGCGCGTCCGCGCCGAGCGCCAGGGCCCCGGACTTGGTCCGGGGCAGGTGCTTGGCCCCAGCGGTCCTGAAGGCGCGCTCGATGGCCTCACGGCCGGGCGCGGTCGCCCAGGGGGCGTCGTACGGCTCGCCCGGGATCCGTTCGGCCAGCCCGCGTGCTACGGCCGCCTCGGGGAACATCTTCGTGTACCGGCAGACCGCTCGGTGCGAGTAGCCCCCTGCTGCGTCCCGCCACTCCTTGACGACCTTGAACCGGTCCGGCCGGTGAGTCGGCATCCCGTACTCCTCGGACAGGACGCGCACCGCCTCCTGGCGCTGCGCGTCCTCGTGCGCGACCCGCTCCGCCAAGAGCTCGGTGTCGGTCGCCCAGCCGTTCAGCGTCATGCGGTTCTGGAGCGCGACGATCTCCATCTCGCGGTTCGCGTACTGAATCGTGCGCTCGTCCGGACTGTTCCCTTCGTCGCCCATGCGCAGCATGCGCAAACCCTGATACGCGGCCTTCGTCGCGGCCAGGTCGCCCCGCAGGTAGTCCTGGTACTCACGCGAGTCGAGCGGGATCCGGTCGTACCCTCCGTACCGCTGGGCCAGAGCCTTGAGGTCGTCGGTCTTGCCCTCGTGGCCAAGGCGGTGCGCCACCTGGTCCAGGCCGTAATACCCGTTGGGCATGCCCTTGGCCAGTGGCGGATCGATCAACCGGGCCAGGACCTGTGTGTCCACGGCCTTGGCCGCGAGCGCGTCGTAGTCGGCCCCGTGGTGGTGTGCGAGGGCAAGGAGGTCGAAGCCCAGGATGTTGTGGCCGTAGATGACGTCGGCCGCATTGAGCTGTGCCAGCGACGTTCGGTACGGGTCCGGCGGGTAGTGGCCGGACGGCTCAACACTGCACTCGATTTCGTGGGCTTCGTCGTACGCCAGGCCCATGAGCCGCACAAACGACCCTTCATGCCCGCCAGTGAACAGCTTGTCGGCGTCGGCGGTCTCCAGGTCGAATCCGAGGGCGACGGGCGAGACAGGCTGTGAATAGCCGATCACCTCGCCACCTTCACGCACCTGGGTCCATTCACCCGCGCTCGGGAAGTCCTCGGGGCGCGATTCGCTGGTGATCTCCCACTCGTCCGGCGCCGGGGGCTCCGGCTCATCCCGGACCCCGCTGAACGGGTCCATGCCCTCCTTGTTGATCTCCACGCCGCTCCACCCCCGCTGCTGCTTGCCGCCGATGCTGAACCGGCCCTGCTGCACCTTGGCCGCGCGCACCACGTCGTGCGCCCCGAACCGGGACGCGAACGTGCGGTCGTTCCACGGCCGGTGGCCGCGCTCACCCGCCCAGTCGTTGAAGGCCTTGAGCATCTCCTGTGTCTGGGTGAACCCCTCGGGGTTGAACGTCAGGCACTCGTCCGAGAAGCCCAGGATCAGGTCCGTCTCGGCACGCCAGCTCCTGGTCTCGCGCTCCACACGCTCCGGGACCGGGAGCATCATCCGGCCGCGCTCGTACCACTTGCGGGCCCCCTCCACCATCCAGGCCAGGGCGGCATCGCGTACGGCCGGAGTGTTGGCCGCGTAGGCCAGGGTGGGGTCTCCCACGCGGTCCAGAGGCCCTTCCAGGGGCTCCCCGGCCTTCCTGAAGGTGTAGGGCCACGGCATGAGCGACAGGCGCCTCCAGGTGCCGTGGTCCGTCTCGGTGACGGTGGGCCGGTAGTTGGTGTTGATGAAGAGGCTGTGGGAGGCGATGAACTCGACCGGGTCCATCCTGATGCGGCGCGCCTTGATCGTCGGCGTGCCCACCGTCTGCTTGAGCCGCTGGACGTTCAGGTGCCGGGCCTCGGGGGTCTCCTCCATGAGCGCGTACCGGGCCCCCTTGAAGTCCATGAGCTCGGTGGGGTGCGCGTCCGGCGACGCCATGAGGACGCGGTCCGAGACGAGCACCCCGTACCCGGCCAGCGTCTTGCGCATGACCTCCATCACGGTGGACTTGCCGTTGGACCCCGTGCCGTGCGCGATGACCATCATGTGGTCCGGCGTCATGTAGCCCGTCAGAGCCTGTCCGATGCGGTCCTGGAACCACTCGCACAGGTCGGCGGGGACGGCCTCCAAGGCCCGGTCCCAGACGGCGTGACGCAGGTTGGGGTGGTACTCCGCGTCACAGATCTTGGTGATGCAGTGCTCGGGGTCGAACGGCAGCAGGCGCCCGGTGGGCAGGTGCACCGTGCCGTTGCCGACCGTGAGGAGGTCGGGGTCCCCGTCGAACTCGGCCGCGTCGCGCTGGAGCAGACCGCGCGAGAGGTCGCGCAGGGCGGTGAGGCGGCTCTTGCCCAGGATGGCCCGCCACCCGGCGATGGCGCCGGAGAGGTTGCGGGACGGCTCCTTGCGCTGCGTGGCAAGGACCGCGTCGAACTGCTCACTGGCCCACTGCCGGACCGCCTCCAGCGGCTCTACGTCGGAGACGTCACGCCAGATACGCCCGTCCCACCGCAGCCACCCGAGGCCCGAAGCCCAGCAGAAGCGCCCCTGAAGGGCTTCCGCCAGCTCCTCGACCAGGAACGCGTCCGTGAACGCCGCGTCCTTCTCACCGGCGCCTGGGGGCGTCTGCACGGCCGCCGCGCCCAGCACCTCCAGGGTGCCTCCGGCCGCGAAGAAGTCGTCGACCCCCTTGACGGGCTTCCCGTCGACTTCGGCGGGCACCACGAGGTAGTTGACGGTGGCCGCGCCCCGGCTCTTGAGCCAGGCACCCAAGCGGCTCATGGCCAGCTGGACGTTGCGGTTGCCGGACGCGTCGGAGTCGAAGCAGACGACGGCCGGGCGCCCCTTGATGGGGATCTCCTCCCAGTCTCCGAGGACACCGTCCTTGGCCTTCCAGTTGAAGACGCCCGTGAGGCCGACGCAGGCCATGCCCTGAGAGACCAGCGAGTCGACCTTTTTGACCCCCTCGGTGATCCACAGGGACGCCCCGGGCTCGTCCCGCAGGCGCTGCGCGGTGTTGGCGGGGACGTCGACCACGTTGGGCGCGCCCTTGGGGGTCTCGTACTTGATCGGGACGGGCGTGCCGTCCTCCTTGCGGCGCGTCCGGGGGACGTGCGGCTTGTACTGGTAGCCCCGCACGTCTCCGTTCATGCCGTACATCGGGATCAGGAGGCCCGGGTAGGCGTCGTCGCGGTTCCAGACGTACGGCTTGAAGCCCAGGGACTCCAGGAGGTCCCGGTCGGCGCCGGTGCCCGTGAGGGTGCGGTAGCCCCGGGCGAGGGCCACTGAAGAGTCAATATCGGAGTCGGTCATCAGCTCCGAGTAGTGCTCGGTGGACAGAGCGGTGATCAGGTCCATTCGGTACCCTTCAGGTGCGTGCTGACGGTGCGCGTTGCCGCCCCCGGTGCCTCTCTGAGGTTCGGGGGCGGTCTGCTGTGAGGGGCCCTGAGCTGCGCCTAAGTCGCCTCTAGACGGGTTAGACAGCTACTTTGGATCCCCCTCACGTAAGGGATCCTATATCTGAATTAACCAAACTTGCTGTCTAACCCGTCTAGAGGGCTGTTTCCGTAGGAACCTCTAAGTCGAAATGTCCGACTCGGCTTCAGCTCCGGAATCCGGGAGCGCCAGGGTAACCGTCTCGCGCCCGGCCACCTGGACGACCTCCTCCGCGTCGTACTCGGCCGGGCCCCAGGGTCCCTGGCGGCGGTACGTACGCAGGCGCAGGCGCGCGGCCCACCGGTTGATGGTGCGCTCGCTCACGCCCGCCAGCTCGGCCGCCTGCGGGCGCGTCACGTACGTGGTCTGGTCTTTCGTCTCTTCGCTCATGCGTCCCAGGGTACGGCGGGTGTCGGGGGTTGACATGGGTGGGCCGGTGGTTGTTTAATTAAGACATCAAAGGCCGTCGGGGCCTCGGGAGAGGGAGTCACTGTGGACATCGAGTCGAAGATCTGGAACTACAGCAACACCGGAATGAAGCTCCACGCGTTTCTGAACGGGGTTGCCATCTGTCGGTCTTCGATCCGGCGCCCGGGTGCCGAACCCACCGCCCTCGACTACTGCGAGGCCAAGTCGCACCAGATGTGCTCGGCCTGTGAGGCCAAGTTCAACGCGGCCATCGAGCGGGCCGAAGCGTCCATGGAGCCCAGCACCGGCGAGGGCGACTACCTCCCCCCGGCCGAGACCCCGGCCAAGCACGGCCACCACGTGGTGGGCCCCCTGCGTACCGACACCGATCAGAAGGAGAACGACGCCATGGGCTACAAGCAGCGCCGCATCGACGGCCCCCTGACCGCCAGGCAGCTCAACATGCTGGAGCGCCTGGCCCGGGGGGAGCGCCAGTCGGAAGCGGCCAAGAACCTGAAGGTCTCCACCTCCCACGTCTCCGCCGAGGTCCGCGTAGCCGCCACCCGCATGGGGGCGTCCACGTCCAGCGAGGCGGTGGGCATCTACACCCGGGCCATGGCCTACCTGGAGGCGGCGCGTCTCCTGGAGGTCGAAGCCAACCGGTCCGTTCAAAGCGTGGGCGACCGTCAGGTCGTTCTCGTGCTGGGCGAGTTGGCGAAGCTCCTGCGCGACCGCGCCGCCGCCCTCCTGCCGTCGTGAGCGGCCCCCGGATCTGGACTCCGGGGGAAGTGGCCGACCTTCCGGACCACCTGCGCCACGGCGGCTCGACCGCCTACGGCAAGTACCGGTGCAGGTGCCGGGAGTGCGTCCAGTGGCGCAACGCCTACGACCGTCAGTTGTACCTGCGCCGCAACGGCGGCCCCCTGCGCCACCGCGTCACCGGGCGCAGCCCCTGGTACGTGTGCGCCGACTTCCTGAGCCTCACGTACGCCTGGCACGACTACGACGCCCGGGACCTGTGCCGCCGCTGCGGCGCCGACCGGGAGACCGAAGAGCTCTGGGAAGAGCGCTGGAGACAGACCTCACCGAAGAGGAAGTGATCGACATGGACATCGCCGTATGGGTGTTCTTCATGATCGGGGACCCGACCCCGGAGGAGCCCGGCACCCCCTACGTCCAGGCCACCGCGTCCCCGTTCAAGCACGCCCGCGACCCCCAGGACGTCGAGCGCCGCTGCGCTGAGGAGTACGAGGACAAGTACCCGGGCCACCCCGTATGCGAGTGCGGCTGGCGCCAGCAGACCGTGAGGGTGATGGGGCAGTGAAGCCCGGATACGTCCGCTGCCCGCTGTGCAAGCGGCCGGTGAAGCTGATGCGCAACGGGCTCATGCCGCCCCACCTGGCCAATTTCGGGAAGGTGGGCGCCGGGTTCCACGGCCTGGGCAATAACTGCCGGGGCGGCCTGAAGCGACCGCAGGATGTGGAGGAGTCGTGACCGAGCTGGAAGCGGCAGAGCGCCTGTGCGCGCTGCTGAACGAGGTCGAGACGGCTGGGCTCCAGGTCACCGTCGACCACAACGAGAACATCTGGGTGGGTGACGTGCAGGTTGCGGCCCCGAGCGACGACGAAGAGCCCTGGGAGGTACGTCCGTGACCGAGCTCAAGCTGCGCGACTACCAGCGCCAGGCCATCGACGCGGTGTTCGCGGCCTGGTCCGGGGGCATGCGGCGCCCGGCCATCGTGCTCCCCACCGGCACCGGGAAGACGGTCGTTTTCTCGGGGCTGGTCAAGCAATTCATGGCGGTCCAGACTCCCGTGATTCCGATCGGTACGACGCAGGTCATGCCCGGGGCGTGGGACGTAGGCCGCCGCGTCATGATCCTGGCCCACCGGGACGAGCTGGTCGACCAGGCCATCGCGAAGCTGCGGGCGGTCATGCCGGGGGTGAGCATCGGCAAGGTCAAGGCCGAGGACAACGACGTGGAAGCCGACGTCATGGTCTGCTCTGTCCAGACCCTGGCCAGCCTCAAGCGGCGCGGTGACGTGTCCGCTGGGGCAGTGCGTCAGGGCCGCATCGGCCTGATCATCACGGACGAGTGCCACCACGCCGCCGCCGCGTCGTACAAGAAGATCTACGACGCCTTCCCGGACGCGCTCCAGCTGGGCGTCACGGCCACCATGGCCCGGGGCGACGGGGTGGGCCTCGGGGACGTCTGGGACGACGTGGTCTACACGCGGTCCATCCTCTGGGCGATCAGCAAGGGCTACCTCTCTGACGTCCGCACACGGCAGATCGATCTGAAGGAACTCGACCTGGCGGCCGTCAAGGCCTCCCGGGGTGACTGGCAGGCGGGAGACCTGGGCGCCGCGCTCATGGACGCTCACGCCGACACGGCCATCGCACGGGCGTACAGGGAGCACGCCGGGGGCCGCCAGGGCATCGTGTTCACGCCGACCGTCGAGACGGCCGTGGCAGCGTCTGATGCGCTCTACCGGGCGGGCATCAATGCGTGGCCGATCAGTGCCGACACGACCCGTGAGAAGCGGCGGGAGGTCTACGAGGATTACCGCAGCGGCAAAATCCAGGTCCTCGTGAACTGCATGGTCCTCACCGAAGGCTTCGACATGCCTCAGGCCGAGGTCGCCGTCATCGCCCGGCCGACCCAGTCCGCCTCGCTGTACATGCAGATGGTGGGCCGGGTCCTGCGGCCCTACCCGGGCAAGAAGGAGGCCCTGGTCCTGGACCTGGTCGGGGCGTCGGCCCACAGGCTGCGCACCCTGATCGACCTGGAGCCAGGCTCCGTCCAGGAAGTGCGCGACGGCGAGTCGCTGGCCGAGGCGGTCGTCCGGGAAGAGGAGGAGAAGAACCGCAAGGTCCCCGCCGGATCCCTGGCGTTCGAGCTCAAGGTGCGCGAGGTCAACGCGTTCGCCGCGTCCGAGCACGCCTGGGTGCGCACACCCAAGGGCGTGCTGTTCATCAACTGCGGATACACCCGCGTCTTCCTGTGGCCGTCCCGGGACGCGGACGGGCAGTGGGATGTGTGCGTGGCGGTCCCCGGACAGCCGTGGAGGCGCGTGGAACCTCACGTGAACCTGGACCTCTCCTCCGCCATGGCGTGGGGCGAGGCGGTGTCCGAGGACTACTACCCCGGGTTCTGCATCACCCGGTCGGCGGCATGGCGGAGGAAGCCCGCCAGCGACAAGCAGAAGCGGCTGGCGGCCCGGTTCGGCATCGACACCACGGGCATGAACGCGGGCGCCGTCGGGGAGGCGATCGACGCTGCGGCGGGGGCCCGGTTCTTCGATCCTTTCGTCAAGGGTTGACATCCACCCCCGAGTAGTTCGTTAATTGAGTCATCGGGAAGCGGGTCAGGAGAAAGGGCCCGCTTCCCACCCACACAGCACCACACACCGATCAAGGAGAAGCACATGGCCAGGATGTACGTCACCCCCGAGCTCGCGGCCCGGTTCCTGGAGGCCAACACCCACAACCGCAAGCTGAGCGAGGACCGTGTCCGGGACTACGCCCGGGACATGCTCGCGGGCCACTGGCCCTACAACGGCGAGACGATCAAGGTCGCCGAAGACGGGACGATCATCGACGGACAGCACCGTCTGGCTGCCATCGTCCTCTCGAACGCCATGGTCGAGATGGAGGTGATCACCGGGCTCCCCATGGAGGTCCAGGCCACGGTCGACACCGGCCGCCGCCGCAGCGTGGGCGACACGCTCACGCTCCAGGGTGAGCAGTACTCCCGGAACCTCGCCGCCATCACCGCCAAGGTGTGGCAGTGGGACAACAAGAACTACCGGTTCTCCACCCGTCCCAGCCCCACTGCGGCCGAGGCCCTGGAGACGCTGGAGAAGTACCCCTCGCTGCGCCGCTCGGCTGAGCTGGGGCACCGGGTGGCGCTGAGCTTCAGGCCCGCCCGCGCCTCGGTCCTGGGTACCGCGCACCACCTCTTCCTACAGATCGACCCCGACGCCACCGCGCTGTTCATGGCGCAGCTGGAGACGGGCGCCGACCTCGCGCACGGGCACCCGGTCCTGGCGCTCCGCAACCGCTTCACTCAGGACCGTCTCCAGCAGCGCGCCGTCCCCTTCCACGTGGGCGTGGGCTGCTGCATCCGGGCCTGGAACGCCACCCGCGCCGGGGAGTCGCTGACCATCATCAAGATGACGGCCGACGCCACGATGCCGAAGCCGGTCTAGCCTCTTTCTTCGTCAGGGGTTGACACCCCTCTCGATGGGTTGTTTAATTAAGACATCGAGAGGGACACGGACAAGACGAAGGAGCCCGACATGAACATCCACAGCTACCGCAGCAACGTCAACGGCCGCACCGCCGAGCACAACCTGGCCAACGGCGTCCTGACCATCTTCGAGGGCGGCTCGATCCTGGTCGAGCTGGACATCCCCCAGGGCGCCACCCCCGGCGAGATCTGGAACCACATCGAGGCCGACTACGACGCCATGAACGAAGAGGCCGAGGCCATCATCGCGGCGGTCGTCATCGAGACCCCGGCCCCCAAGAAGATGAAGATCAGCCCCCGCTACAACCACGAGGCCTACGGCATGCGGGGCCACTCCGGCCGCAAGAGCGACCGGGTCACCCGGTACAGCCGGAAGATCAACGGCAAGGCCTTCGAGTTCAGCCGGATCCAGTGGGCTGCGGGTGGCACCACCCTCCGGGCCTACGAGGCGGGCACCGCCAACATCGTCCACGAGATCCAGTCCTAGGAACCCCACCGGGGCCGGGCAGGAGAGTTGCCCGGCCCCTCGGGGCCACACCACCACACAGACCCCCGCCCCCAAGGGCGGGGCCACCGGAAGGACAAGCACCATGGCTCAGCACATCCCCCTGGAGAAGTTCCAGTTCGAGGGACTCGCCAACCCCGTCCAGGAGATCTTCCTCAGCCAGGACCGGGACGGGAACGCCATCCAGGTCATGGCCTCTAACGGCTTCCTCGGAGTCTCCGTCCACGGAGACGCGGTAGGGATGCTGGAGCCGGAAGACGCCGTCGTCCTCCACGCGGCCTTGGGCGAGTGGATCGCCAGCCACAAGAGCGCGTAGCACCACAGCCCCGACGGTCACAGGGCGGGTTCGACTCCCGCCCGGGGCACTCCGCACCACCCCTCCGAGCAAGGAAGCGTGATGGGAAACATCAACTGGGCCCTCGGGCTCGTATCGGTAGCGGCCGGAATCCTGGTCGGAATGATCGTCCTGGTCGTCGGCATGTGGATCGACGCCCGCCGGGCCCGACTGGACCAGGCGGCCGAGAGGCTGGCGCACATGGCGGACGCGGCGGACACCGCCGGTGCGGCCCTCCAGGCCCTCCGCCCTCTGCCCCGCCGCACCCCGGGCGCCAGCCTGAACGACGACAGTGGCGCGTAACACCAACCGCCAGGGTGCGAACTTCGAGCTCAAGGTGATGCACGACCTGGAAGAGCACGGGTACACGTGCCTGCGCTCCTCCGGCTCCCGGGGCGCCGTGGACGTCGTGGCGGTGGCCCGGCGCGGCTGGGACCCCGTGGACGAGTACGACTCGTCCAACCTGCTGTTCATCCAGTGCAAGATCACAAACCCGGTGATTCCCCCGTACGAGCGCAACGCCGTACAGGACCTGGCCACCCGGGCTGCGGCGATCCCCCTGGTCGCCCACTGGGCGCCCGATCAGACCACCGGCCTCATGCGGGTCCACTACCGGCAACTCACGGGCCCCGGGCCCAAGGACTGGGAGCACTGGGCTCCCGGAAAGGACGAATGATGGAACTCCATCTGAACGACGACCAGGGCAAAGAGCTGGTGTTCACGCCGTATGACGACGCCAGCCTCATGGTCCGGCTGCACGACCGGGCCACCGGCTCCCTGAAGCTGGACTCAGGCGACGCCGACCAGCTGTGGGAGTTCCTGGGCAAGTGGCTGGACAAGGGCACCGCCCCGGCGGCCCCTGCGCCCCTCACAGCGGCCGACGTACGCGCCATCGCCTCCCAGGTCGCCGGAGAGGTCGTAGCCCTCCACATGAGCCCTCAGGCCCGCCTGAGCGACGCTGTGGCCGCGCGCCTGTGCACCGTCCCGAACTGCCAGCGGTTCCCCGGGGTGTCGGAGCACTTCGAGCACGACGCCCCGGCCACGTGCGAGGGGTGCCGTGGCGGCAACCACCCGCACGTGTTCCGCCCGTGCCCCGTGTGCGAGTGCGGGTGGCGGGAGACGGACCCCGAGCCCCACGACGTCGGCCACCCCCTGGACCCGGTCGGCACCTCCTGGTCCGACCGCATCTGGAACGCGCCCGAGCCCGTCCGCTGCACCATCCCGGCCCCGGCGGGCGCGCTTCTCACGGACACCTGCCCCATGTGCGGATACCTCTGGATGCTCCACCAGCGGGCACCCAAGCCGAGCGAGCGGCCCCTACGGACCCCCTGCGGACTCTGCGGGAAGCCCTGGAGCGACGTCCACGGCCAGCCCGGCGACCCCTGCACGGGTGCGCCCAGGCAGCTGGTCGGGTGCGAGTGCGGGCACCGCTGGGGAGTGCACGCTGAGGTAGGGGGTTGTATCCGGTGCGAATGCAGCACGCCCCCGCCGCCCGTGCCGAGTGCGCCATGAGTGCGCGCATCTGCGTCCACTGCGGGATGGACCACCTGGGCGTAGGGCACCCGGTACAGCTCTGCAAGTGCGGTCACTGCACCCGGGTGCACTCAGGCTCTTACGGCTACGGGAACTGCCACGAGGACGAGTGCGAGTGCACCTGGTACGCACGGGACGACCGGAAGCGGTGGTGGAAGTGAGTGCGATCAAGAGCACCGACACGATCCTGTGGGGTGCACTCGGGTGCGCACTCGTAGGCACAGCGCACTCCGAATGGTCCCTGGCCGTCAGCGTGGGTGCGCACCCGTGGATTGCGGCGGCCGTACCCGGCGCACTCGACCTCTACGTGATCCGCGCACTCCAGGTCCGCCGGGACGTCTTCCTCTCCGTACTCGCCATGGTCGCGGCCAACGTGGCCTGGTACCTCGTGCACTCGGGGGACCTGCCCGTGGACTGGCCCCTGCGGAGTGCGGTGGGTGCGGTCGCACCCCTGGTCGTCTGGCGGGTGCACGCCCTGAAGTACACCCGCACCCGCCAAGAGCTGCTGTGGGGCCTGGAAGCGGGTGCGGAGAGTGCACCCGAACCGGAGCGCACCCGCTCGCGGTCCCGGTGGCCCTGGCGCAAGACGAGTGCACCCGCACCCGGCGAGGAGCCGCACCCGGTAGAGGACGAGTGCGCACCCGCGCACGAACCGTGGTGCGGTCTGACGCACCCGGATGACGAGCCGTGCTCCGAGTACGGGTACCCGCCCGCACCCGAGCCTGCACCCGTATGGAGCCCCGGGTACCACCTGGACGGGTGCGACGGGGTGCACCCCCTGGAGGGGCCCGCCGAGTGCATCCTGCGGGCCCGGGAGCTTACGGGTGCGGTCGCACCCGACTACGTACCCGCCTGGCTCGAATCGGGTGACCTCGCGAGTGCGGACGAGTACGCCGACAAGTGGGAGTGCCCGGACGCACCCGTACCGCACCTGCGTGCCGTACCCGCACTCGCACCCGAAGACGAAATGGATCACACCCTGCACTCCAAGGAGTGCCCCGACGGGTGCGCGTGCCCGAGTGCACTTGCCTACGTACCCCAGGCCGCACTCATGACAGGCGACCTGGAGTACCTGCCCACCGCCCAGGAGTACATCGCCACCGCCGACCGCCCCACCGTCCGGGGCCTGCGCCGCTACGCGAACGTCGGCCAGGCCCGCGCCGAACGCCTCCTCGCCCACCTCGGGGTCCGGAAGGAGAAGTCGTGAAGTTCATTGTGGCCCAGAACTACCAGCGCTACCTGTGGTGGTGCCGGGAGCAGAACCCCCCGCTCAATCCGCGCGGCCCCGAGGTCCGATACGTGACGGACGCCCGGGTGCTGCGGGGGCTCAGCAACATCAACTACCTGTGCCTGAACGGCTGGATGGACCGCCCCGACTGGCGGGACATCTACCACGAGCTCCTGATTCGCGGGGGGCGGCAGGCATGAGGGACGTCATCTCCGGCCTCCTGTGGGCCATCTTCACCCTCGCTTCGCTCATCGCCTTCCTGGACTGGATGCTCCCGTGAACCTGACCGCGCCGCAGGGCATCACCTACGGCACCCTCGTGATCGGCCTGATCGCCCTCGCGGCGGAACTCGCCGACTGGTACCCGGGCTGGAAGGCCCTGAAGAAGAAGCCCCTGGCCTACCTGGCCAACCTGGTCCCGTTCACCTTCATGTGGGCCGTCGGAGCCCTCATGGCGATGTGCGCAGGGGGCCTGATCGGATGGGCCACGGACTGGTTCGTCTGGGGGGCCGGATGGCTCGGAGACGGGGCCCTGATCTACGGCCTGGGCGGGGAGCGCCAGGCGGTCGCCCAGGGCCTCTCACAGCCCCTCACGAACGGCGGCCTGGCCATGACCCTCATCATCCTCACGATGGCCGTTATCCGCCTCAAGAAGGGCGGCGTGGACTGGAGCCGCAAGCGCGGCATCATCTCCGGCGCCACGCTCGGCCTGTCGGCAGGAGTTGCGGCCGTCGTGGCCGTCCCCCTCGCATCGGCCGTCAACATCGCTGGGGCCTGGATCCCGGGAGGGGCGCTGTGAGTTTCAACTTCGAGACCTACAGCCGCTACCCCTACGGGTGCAGGTGGTGTGGAACCCCGAAAGACAGGCACGGGTGGCGGTCGGGGTGCCTCAGCTCCACCCGCCGCTGGGAAGCTCCGCAAGACTGGCTGATCAAGGTCCGCATGCAGCTCCGGAAGGCCGACTCCAACCGGTGGCAGCGGCCCGGAGATGAGGACCGATGACGCCTGAAGAGCAAGGCGCGGCCGTCCTCGTGACGGCCGCCGCCGGGGTCGGACTCGCGGTCTTCGTCTACAGCCGTGACGCGTTCGTCCTCCTGGTGTGGGCCCTCGGGGCGGCCGCCGTGTGGTGGGCCACCGAGGCCAAGCGGACCCCCAGGAAACGCGTGCAGGATGCACCGGACCACTCCCCTCCCCCACCGGGGGACCCCTCTCGAAAACAAGAACCGCAGGTCATCGCAGTGCGCGACACCACGCACCCCAACCGCTGGACCGTCACCCGGCCATCGCCGTGGATGACCGAAGAGATCGAGAAAGACAGGGACGAATCATGAACGAGGAACCCGAGCGCACCACGAAGTACGTGGACGTGACCGTCCAGCTGATCTTCATGGGGAGCTACTACGACGCGGACGAGTGCGGATCGGTGGCCACGGGGTGGATTGACGCCGGTCTCGAAGACCGGGACAACCTGCGCGGCTGGACCACCCGGGTCACGAGCACCCGTGAGGTCCCCGGCGACCCGGAAGGGTTCGACGCGTGAACGCCGAACAGTGGTTCTGGATGCTGATGGTCATCGCCAACGCCCTGTCGATGGGGATCCGGATCGCCCTCATGCAGCGCGACGGCATCCACTGGAGCGACTGGATGTTCATCTCCGGCGGCCTGATCATCATGGGCTACGCGGCGTACGTCGTGGGGTCGTCGTGACCCTCAAGCAGCCCGATCCGGCCCTGGCCAACCCGAAGTACGTCACCACCTACCAGGCCTCGCGCGGCGGGCACTACCCGCCCCCGGCCAAGCCCGTTCCCGCCACACCGAAACAGAGGGAGAACTGATCATGGGATTCCGGCCGCAGCGCCCCGAGGACCAGCAGACCGTCGAAGAGATTCAGAAGACGGTCGCCGCCATGCACCAGCAGGAGCAGAACCCGCCCCCGCTCCTGCCCGGCACTGAGAACACCCAGGAGAACTGATCATGGGCTGCTACCCCAGCGCGAGCCTGCTGTACGGAGTCGACCTCGGTCTGTACGAAGAGTCGGACTGGCCCTGGTTCACCGATGAGCTGGAGGAGGAGCACGGCAGCCCCGAGGACGTCCTGGACCGCCTGCTGCGGGGCGTCAAGGAGGTCGGCCACGACACCTACGGCAACATCCAGAGCGGCTACACCGGCCTCGCGCTCTGCACCCAGGCAGTCCACGCCACGGCCTACAAGGCCAGGCCCGTAGGGATCGACCAGCTCACCGGCACGGTGAAGGACGACGAAGCCCTCCGGGCCGCCTGGGCGATTCTCTACCCCGACCAGATCATGCCGGAGCCCACCTGGTTCATGGTCATCTCCTACGGCTGACCACTGGCTACCGGCCAGTCATGGCCTGAAGACCACCACCGCCCGCCCGGGCAGATGACGGGCGGGCGGTGTCGTCGCTACCGTGGGAAGGCTCGGAACCGTTCCACAGCAGCAAGGAGCACCATCATGACCCGCGTCTGCATCGACATCGACGACCAGGGCAACGGCAACGGGGCCGTCCCGCTGGTCAAGGCCTACGAGACCACCGTCGGAGACGGCTCCCAGGTCGACTTCTCCATCGACCACAACCTGGGCGACCGCACCCCCTTCCTCCAGGTCTACGACCTGGCCACGGGGCTCCTGCGCGCCGACGCTGACGTCACCTGGAACGGCGACAACCGCGCCACCGTCCGGTTCGACCAGGCGCCCACCGCCCAGTCCATCCGGGTGCGCGCCGTGTCGGTGAAGCCCGCCCCCACCCCGGCCCCGTAAGCTGGGACCCCTGAAGGGGTCCCATCAGGACAGCCCCCGCCACTCACGGCGGGGGCTGTCTCGTTTACGCTTGTACGAACCGACACAGGGACGTGATCGAATTGGCCATACCGCCGACCGCCGACGAACTCGTAAGAGCTCTCAGGGCCGAAGGCCTGACCGTCGTCGAGTACAAGTCCTGGCGGACCCACAACCGCAACCATAAAGGCGCCTGGGGCCCCGTCAACGGCGTGATGCTCCACCACACCGCCAGCTCGGGAGAGATGAGCTCCGTAGAGCTCTGCTACAGCGGGCACTCCACCCTCCCGGGCCCGCTCTGCCAGGCCGTCATCGCCAAGTCCGGCACCGTCTACCTGACCGGGAACGGCCGCGCCAACCACGCGGGAGGCGGGGACCCCAACGTCCTTCAGGCCGTCATCGACGAGCGCTACGGCGACGTCCCCCCGGTCACCCGCATGCACGACGGCAGCGCCGGAGCCGTGGACGGCAACGCCCGCTTCATCGGCGCCGAGTGCATCAACCTCGGTGACGGCAAGGACCCATGGCCCCCCGCCCAGGTGGAGGCCATGGTGCGCTTCTCCGCCGCCGTCTGCCGCCTCAAGGGCTGGACCGCCAAGTCCACCATCGCGCACCGCGAGTGGTCGAACTGGAAGCCCGACCCCGCCGGGCCCGGCATGCCGTCCATGCCCCAGATGCGCGAGCGCATCGCGGCGCGCCTGTCCCACAGCTCCACCTGGACCGGCGACCGCCCCGCCCCCGAGACCCCCCTGCCCGACTACGGAAACGAAGATCCCATGAGCACACCGAACCTCTCCGCCCTCGCGCGGGCCGAGAATCTGATCCTCCTCAAGGACACCCCCCAGACCATCTACTGGACCGGGGAGCACACCGACGAAGGCAGTGAACACGGGGTCGGCGGCAAGACGGTCCTGGACGGCGGCAAGTACGTCGCCACCGTCAACGTCCAGCTGGTGGGCCTGGGCGAGAACGAGACCGTACGCCTCTACCCCGTGGAGGAGGACGGCTCCGGCAACTACGCGGGCCAGGGCGAGGCCCACGAGATCGAGGGGCGCGGGGATCCGGCCCTGCCGGTGAAGTTCAACGCCACCATCACCGGCCGGGTCTACAACCGCCTCAGCTTCCAGGTCGTCTCGGACTCCAGCGCCACCGTCACCCTGACCAACGCCACGCTGTCCATGCTTTCGTGGCCCAGCTGAATTTATCGATGGACGAGCCGACCATCCCCGAGATGCTCCGGGACCTCCAGGCCGACGTACACCGGCTCCTGGCCAACCAGGACCAGTACGTGACGCGGGAGATCCTGGAGCTCAAGCTCGCGTCCCTCGCCAAGGACCAGGCCGAGGACCGGGCGCGGCTCGATGCGCTGAGCCGATGGGTGTGGTCGGCCGTCGTCGGACCTGTCATCGTGGGAGTCATCCTGTACCTGCTGATCGGGAAGACGCCGTGAAAGTCCTGCGATGGTGGGCGATGGTGGTCGTCCTGTCCGTGGCCGTGGCATACGCGGTCGCATACGGGCAAGACGTCGGCCAGCGCCTTGATGAGGCCGAACGGGACCGTACGGCACTCGCTCAGCAGGTACGGGACCTGGGCGGCACGCCCGTCGTCGGCCCACGGGGCAGCGACGGGGCCGCCGGTCAGAACGGCACCAACGGGCGGGACGGACGCGATGGCAAGGACGGGTCTCCTGGAGCGGACGGCAGCCCGGGGCCGAGCGGCCCGCCAGGACCGAACGGCGTTGCGGGACTGGCTGGACCGAATGGCCCACGGGGCGATGCAGGTGCGCCAGGGCCCACCGGACCCGCCGGACCACAGGGGGAGCCGGGGCCGCAGGGTGACCCCGGTCCTCAGGGTCCGGCAGGTCCGAGCGGGCCACCGGGGCCGCAGGGTGACGCCGCCGAGGCCTGCCCGGCGGGGTACGAGGGTGAGATCGTAGAGCTGCACGGGCATGACTACTTCATGTGCCGAAAGGTGACGTAAGGGGCGAACGGGATGGGCGAGCAGACCTGGACACGGCGTGACGGAGAGACATCCGTCGCCTACGAAGCGTTCAAGGAGTACCTCCACCAGGGCAGCGCGCGCACTCTGGCTTCTGTCGGGGAGGCGTTGGGAAAATCCGAAGCGCTCATGGAACGCTGGTCAGCCGTCCACGACTGGGTAGCCCGCTCGCGTGACTACGACAGCTACATCGTCACCGCCGACACGGACGGCATGGTCCACGCCCTGGCCGAAACCAGGGACAAGAACCTCGCCCTCATGGACAAGCTCCGGGGCCTGCTGGACTCCCGGCTCGACGACTTCATCGAGAACCGGCAAGACCCCACCATCCGGTGGACACAGGCCTGCGTCGCCATGACGAAGATCGAGGCCAACTCCCTCGCCATGGCCGACACCAAGAAGTCCACCGAGAAGATCGTCCAGATTGAAGCGATGATCGAACGCGCACTGGAGCTCCAGAACCGGGTCCCGGAGGAGGCATGAGCCTGACCCGGGCCGAGCTGGAGCGCATGAGCCCCGCCGACCTCAACCGGCTCGGCGACCTCCTCGAACAAGTCATCACCGACGCGGAGTCCGGCAAGGTCCCCTGGCGCTGCGGCCGCCAGGGCTGCGACGGCAGGCCCCACAAAGGCGCCCCCGGCCGCCACGCCCGCGCATCCCAGCTCGCCCCCGAATGGGAATGGGACGTCTGGCTCGCCCTCGCAGGCCGTGGCTTCGGCAAGACCCGGCTCGGCTCCGAATGGGCCATCGAGAAGGCACGCACCCAGGAACGCGGAGCGCTGATCGGCCCCACCGCCGCCGACACCCGCGACATCCTCGTTCAGGGCGAGAGCGGCATCCTGGCCTGCGCCCCCGCCACCTTCCGCCCGGTCTACAACCCCTCCAAACGGCAGCTCACCTACCCCAACGGCGCCATCCAGACCCTGTACAGCGCCGACGAGCCCAACCGCCTGCGCGGGCCCCAGCACCACTACGGCTGGTTCGACGAGATGGCGGCCTGGCGCTACATCCAGGAAGCCTGGGACATGGCGCAGCTCGGCATGCGCCTGGGCGACCACCCGCAAATCTGCGTCACCACCACCCCCCGGCCGCTCCCCCTCATCAAGCGGCTCGTTAAGGACGAACGCACCGCCCTGACCAAGGGCACCACCTACGACAACCTCCACAACCTGGCAGCCACCTTCCAGCGCGCCGTCATCGCCAAGTACGAGGGCACCACCCTCGGACGCCAGGAGCTGAACGCCGAGGTCCTCTCGGACCTGCCGGGCGCGCTCGTGGCCATGCGCCACATCGACAACAACCGCGTGACCACCACCCCCACCGACCTCATCGACATCGTGGTGGGCATGGACCCGGCGGGCACCGGCGTAGGCGATGAGACCGGACTCGTGGTCGTGGGCCGGGGACCCGACGGGCGCAGCTACGTCCTGCACGACGGCTCGGAGAAGCTGTCCCCCAACGACGCCGCGAACCGGGCCTGGGGCCTGGTCGAATCCTGGTCCGCCAGCCTCCTCGTGGTCGAGGACAACGGCGGCAAGGACTGGATCGAATCCGTCCTCAAGGCCGTGCACAAGGAGCGCGGCGGGGACAGGCACTCGGCGCCGCTGCGCCGCGTCAACGCCTCCCAGGGCAAGCGCCTGCGCGCCCAGCCCGTGGCCATGCGCTACGAGCAAGGACGCGTCTGCCACGTCGGATCCTTCCCCGACCTCGAAGACCAGCTGACCACCTGGATCCCCGAGGAGGACCCCACCGACTCCCCGGACCGCCTGGACGCCATGGTTCACGGCATCACCCACTTCATGAAGAAGTACGACCGTAGCGAGACCAACCTGATCTCCCCGCACGCGCTCAAGGGCCTCGCCCAGGGCGAACACCCGGCCATCGCCGCCCGGCGCCGCGCCCAGGCCCAGAAAGCCTCATGATGGGGACACACATGGACACGATCACGATCGTCATCGCCGCACTCGTCACCGCCCGCGTCACCCGCCTCATCACCACCGACCGGCTCACCCAGGCCCCGCGCACCTGGATCCTCTCGCGCCTGGACTCCGACGGTCTCGCCGCCTACCTGGTCGTGTGCGACTGGTGCGCGTCCTTCTACGTCGGCATCGCCGTGGCGGGCGCGGGCGCCTGGGCCGACCTGTGGTCGTGGCCGTGGATCGTCCCCCTGGGGCTGGCGTTCAGCTACGTGGCCGGGATGCTGGCCCGAGGAGAGGCAGAGTAGATGGGGATCCGGGAAGCATTCCGTATCGGCACCGGCGGCAAGGAGCCGCCCGCCAAGGCCATCGTGGCGGCCGCCATGCCCATGAGCGGGCCCGGCGTGCAGCTGGTCAACCGCTCCCGGCAGCAGACCAGCCAGGAGCAGTGGCAGCGCGAGGCCTGGTACTACTTCGACGCGATCGGGGAGCTGCGGGGCCCCCTGGTGTGGATCGCCAACGCCATCTCGCAGGCGGACTTGCACGCCACCGACCTGGACCCCGACACCGGCAAGCCGACCGGACCGTCTGAGGACGAGCGGGCGCAGGCCGTCGCCGCGCAGGCCCTGGGCGGCGTCAGCCAGCGCAGCGGACTCCTGCGCCTGGTGGCGCTGTGCTGGCAGGTGTGCGGCGAGGCCTGGATCATCATCCGTCCGCAGCCGAACAAGCGGGGGCGTCCGCAGCCCGACGCGTGGCTGGTGCTGTCCGGCAACAAGGTGCGCCCCCACGGGGACCGCTGGGAGTACACCGACCCGTACACCGGGGCGATGGTGCAGCTCGGACCCAACGACCGCTTGATCCGTGTCTGGTGTCCGCACCCCGACGACCAGGCCAAGGCGGACAGCGCGGTGCGACCGGGGCTGCCCATCTGCCGGGAGATCGTGAAGAGCTCCCAGAACATCGCCGCCAGGCTCGACTCCCGCATCGCCACCAACGGCGTGGCGGTCATCGCTGACGAGCTGAACTTGTCGGGCGAGAGCTTCATGGCGCAGTTCATGACGGCGGCCGAGCTGGGGCTCCAGAACCCGGGGCAGGCGTCGGCTCAGGTCCCGATCGCCTTCAACGCCCCGGCGGAGCACATCGCGGCCGGTGGCGCGTTCGCACACTTCGACCTGTCCACTCAGTTCGACGCGGCCGTGGTCGACCTGCGCGAGGCGGGGCTGAGGCGTCTGGCCGCGACGCTGGACATGCCCAAGGACGTGGCCGAGGGCACGCAGGGCGAGTCCAACCACTGGTCGGCGTGGCAGGTGGAGGAGTCCACCTACAAGATCTTCATCGAGCCGCTACTCAAGGCCGTGGGCGACGCGCTCACCGAGCACTGGATGCGCCCGGCCCTGATCGCCATGGGCCTGACCCCCGATGAAGCCGAGAGCCAGGAGATCGGCTGGGACACGACCGCGATCGTCGCCCGGCCCGACGACACCGAAGTCCTGGAGTCCCTGTACGACAAGGTGCTCATCTCGGACGAGTACATGCTCACCGAGCACGGTGTGTCGCTGGACGCCATGCCCTCGGAGGAGGAGCGCACCCGCCGCGTCCTGGAGAAGATCGTCACCGGTGCGCCCACGCTGCTGGCCGACCCGAACGTAGCCGAGGCCCTGGGCCTGGGCATCGAGATCTCCCCGGTCGCCGCAGGCGTGGAAGCCGAAGTGGGTGCGGGCGGGGAGCTGGAGCTCCCGGAGCCTGAGCCCGTACCCGACAACGTGCGGGCGCTGCCGGGTACGCAGGGCCAGGAGCCCGAGGCCGAGCCTGTGCCGGAGGGGCTGGTCGCCGCAGCCGAGCTGATCGTCTACGACGCCCTCTCGCGCGCGGGCGGGCGCCTGCTGACGAACCAGAACCGGGGTCAGTTCAAGTCCACGCCCCGGCATGAACTGCACACGGTGATCCCGTACGGGGAGGCTGCGCACGAGATCCTGGAAGGCTCGTTCCAGTTCACCGACCCGGTGGCCGAGGCTTTCGGGTACTGGCCGCGCACCCTGCGCGAGGAGCTGCGGGACTACTGCGTGCGGTTGCTGATGAACGAGAGGCCGCACGACCGTGAGGAGCTGCGTGCCGTACTGGCCGCGCTCCCCAAGGAGCACAAGCGGTGACCACGCCCCCGCTGGGCGAGGACCCGAACCTGCCGCAGCGCCTGCGCGCCCAGGCGTTCATCCGGGAGGGGGAGTCGCGCATCGCCCGGACCTGGTTCCGGGGGCTGACCCGCTTCCTGGACCGGGTGCGCCCGGACGTGCTGGCCGAGGGGCGCATCGATCCCGGCCGTGTGAGCGACCACACGGGGTTCTGGACCCGGGTGGTGGACCAGGAGGTGGTGCCGGAGGTGGCAGGCGTTCTGGCGGACGCCTGGCGCCGCGTGACCGAGCGCGGGGATCCGCCCACCGACCCGTGGGTGTCCGGCTACCTGAACGAGGTAGGCAACCGCATGTCGAACACGCCCGATGAGGTCTACGGGCTGATCGTCATGGCGGTCGAGGAGGGCATCCAGGAGGGGCTGGCGCTGGAGCGGGTACGGGACGAGATCCAGCTCATCCTGACGGCCACGGGCACGCCGTACTGGCGCAACAGGGCCATGACGGTGGCGCGCACGGAGACGATCGGGGCCGTGAACGCCGGGATCTTCCGCAGTGCGCAGCTGGAGGCGCAGGCGCGCGGCGACGTGGCGCCGTTCAAGCAGTGGATCGCCACCGAGGACGCGCGTACGCGGCCCACGCACCGGGCGGCCGACCAGCAGCGGACGCTGCTCTCCTCCCCGTTCCGCGTGGGGGGTGCGGACCTGATGTTCCCAGGGGATCCGCGCGGCCCTGCGTCCGAGGTCATCAACTGCCGATGTTCCGTAATCCCTGTCATACTTGGTGAAGAGATCGATTGGACCGATCGTCAGCAGCCAAGAGGAGCAAGCTCGTGACGCGCATCATCCCCAGGGACAAGACGTACTTCCAGGCACGCGTGAACGTCACTGAGGCGGGCTGCTGGGAGTGGAGGCTGTTCAAGCGGAAAGCGCAGCGAGGCGGTTACTACGGTCAGTGCAGCGATCCCGAGCTGGGCCGGGCCGCCGGAGCGCACCGAGTGGCGTACAAGAATCTCGTAGGGCCTATCCCCGAGGGCCACGAGGTGGACCACCTGTGCAGTAACACGCTGTGTGTCAACCCGGAGCACCTGGAGGCGGTGACTCCGGCCGAGAACAAACGGCGCACCCACGAGCGTGGCAACACGGTGAACCAGCACACTGTGAAGGAGACGTGCCCGACGCACGGAACGCCGTACGACATGGAAAGCAGGCGGGGCGACGGGCGTACATTCCGTTCCTGCCGGGCCTGCTACCGGGACTACCAGCGTGAGTACCAGCGTGGCGTACGCGCCCGACGAAAGGCGGCAGAGTGATGGACCTTGTGACGTGGCACCTGATCCACGCGTGGCCTGAGATCCCGACGGATCCCGAGGAGGTGCTGACCATGGTCAGCCAGAACGAGCTCAACCTCGACCAGGACCTGTTGCTGTACCTGTGGGCACGCTCCGAGATGGGGGCGTGATGGCCAGGACATGGAGCGCGGTCCTCGCGCGCCTGGGCGTACCCACGGGCGACGGCAGGATCATCGCACCGGGCGGGGGCAGCAGCAGGGACCTTCCGCTGCCGCTCCAGTGGCAGGAGCTGTCCGACGACGGCCACGGGGGTTCGCGTGTGGTGGCGCGCATGGAGTCCCTGTCCATCGGGGACGGCATGGTGACGGCCACGGGGACGATGCTGGACTCGGCTCCGTACGCGGTCATCGAGCAGCTGGAGGCGGGGCTCCTGGGCCCCTCGGTGGACCTGGACGACATCGAGTACACGGTGGACGACCAGGAGCGCCTGGTGATCACGAAGTGGCGCATCGCCGGGGCCACGCTCGTGGCCATTCCGGCGTTCGCCGACGTGTCGCTGACGCTGGACCCGCAGCCCGCCGAGCCGGTGGGCGACCCCGAGGGGGACGGCGGGATGTCGGAGATGTACATCCAGGATGGTGTTTTGTACGCCTCCGCCGCTCCCGCGCTCCCGCCCACGGGCTGGTTCCGCCAGCCCGACCTGGACCGCCTGACCCCGTTGACGGTGAGCGACTCGGGCCGGGTGTTCGGGCACATCGCCGGGTGGGAGACCTGTCACGTGGGTCTGCCGGGGTGCGTCACGGCGCCGTCCTCGCCGTCCGGCTACAGCTACTTCCACGTGGCGGAGCAGCCGACGGCCGAGGGCTACACGCTGCCGGTGGGGACGCTCGTGGCGGGGCCGCGCCATGCAGACCCCCAGGCGGCCTTCCAGGCGGCCGCGCAGCACTACGACGACCCTTCGGCCGCTGTGGCCCGCGTCGTGGCCGGAGAGGACGAGTACGGCATCTGGGTGGCGGGCTGGATGCTGCCCGGGGCGACGCCGGAGGCGGTGAACATCTTCCGCACGTCGCCGGTGAGCGGGGACTGGCGCCGGATCGGCGGGGCGCTGGAGATGATCGCGGTGTGCAGCGTGAACGCTCCGGGGTTCCCGGTCCCGCGCGCGCGGGTGGCGTTCTCACTGAACCAGCAGCGGACGCTGATCGCGTCCTCGGGGATCGTGCCGGTGGCCGCTCACGTGCACGACGTGGGCAACCCCGACGAAGACGGCGGGGTCCTGGACGACTGGGACAACTGCCGTGACCCGGGGTGCCCGGGACCGGAGCCCGGGGTGATGAGCGGGGGGCCGGTGGAGCTGCGCATCCCGACTGAGGACGACGCGAAGACCGCCCGGGCCCGGTGGGCGTGGGCGCTGGCCGAAGGGACGAAGTGACATGGCGTGTGGGAGCTGCGGGCAGCG
>Ga0079215_10000010_pt1 | contig 29782 bp, 22 predicted proteins | sample NCControl_FD_77004 | JGI IMG/M metagenome (GOLD analysis project Ga0079215, IMG submission 77004) | Agricultural soil microbial communities from Utah to study Nitrogen management - NC Control | ecosystem: Environmental > Terrestrial > Soil > Agricultural land | place: USA: Utah | collected...
GTCCGGAACGCCACATACCATGGTGTGTGGAGCGACGCCCATCGCCCCGGGCCAATGTGTCCGCACCAGCTCATGGCTTCCGCCAATTCCACCGGTGGCCATGATGACCGCCGGAGCACGGATGTCGAATTCGCCGGCCGGCTCGCGGCTGCTCCGCGCTCCGCGCGCACCGATGCTCATCGCCAGTTGGGTCCCGCGAACGCCGGCGACCACCCCGCCGTCGACAATCAGGGAATCCACTCGATGCCGAAAGCGGAATTCGAGCCTCCCCTCCCGTTCTGCCTGACGCGCGCGCGCGATGAAGGGCGCCAGGACACCCGGTCCTGTCCCCCACGTGACGTGAAAACGCGGCAGGGTGTTCCGCCCCCGTTCTGCCCACCCAATAATCGGGAACCATCGCATACCCATCGAGTGCAGCCACGCCCGCTTTTCGCCGGCAGCAAATTGCAGGTACGCTTCGGCCCACTGGCGGGGCCAGCGGTCCTCGTCGCGGTCGAAACCCGCTGCGCCTAACCAGTCCTCACGCGCACGTTCGATCGAATCGTGTATGCCGAGTCGTCGCTGTTCCGGGGAATCGATGAGGAAGAGTCCCCCCAGCGACCAGTGCGCCTGCCCACCCAGCGACTGTGGTGGCTCCTGGTCGATCACGGTGACATGCTTCCCGCCATTCGCGATTTCGACAGCCGCAACCAGGCCGGAAAGTCCCGCGCCCACGACGATCGCGTCGGTCATTCGCGTGACGCGGTGTGCATTACTTCACGACGTCGTCGGGTCGATTCCGCATGTGGTCGGCCAAGGGTCTCAGCTTGGTCATGAGAAACGTGCGCGCCTCGTCAGGCGTGTCCTGCTCGCTCAGGGCACGCTCCATGCACCACAGCCATTCGTCCCGCTCGCGTGAGCCGATCGAAAACGGCAGGTGGCGGGCGCGGAGCATGGGGTGACCGTACCGCTCAACATACACCGGGGGACCTCCGGTCCACCCCGTGAGGTACAGGGTCAACTTTTCTCGCGCGCTTTCCAGGCTTGGTCCGTGGATGCGACGCAACGCCGCCGCTTCGGGAGCGGATTCGACCAGGTCATAAAATCGATTGACCAGCGCGCGGACACCTTCGGCGCCGCCAAGTGCTTCAAAGGGACTGACACCACTCATTTCCGCTCCTTGAACCATCGCCACTGATACGCCAGCGCGGGACCCCGGTCACCCTCGTACGCGAGTTGCGCAACCAGAAGCACAAATAGCTGAATGCCACCTGGTGCCCAGCGCGCGCAAAGATGGTCCCGAGCTTTCCACCCATCAATCCTGAGCCAAGTATGCCGACCTTCATGGGACTCTCCTCACGTACCGTTCCGCGGTCTGCTGTATCGTAATCACGGACTGCCTGCTACCGGACCACCAACAGGTCAGGTTCGATACGCCTTCCCGTCCTCAGAGACGCATGGAGGGTCGCCTGCAACGGTTCGTCAACCGGAGTTCTTCTGGGACGCGCCTGAGGTCGTAGATTGTCCGCATGCGAATTCATCCATTTCTCGTGTGCGTCGCCCTCGGCTCCAGCACGGCGTTCGCCCAGTCGACCGTTAGGCAGGGTGCAGCCCCGGCGTCCGCCGTTTCGTCCGCACCCGACACGACGAAGATCGCCTCGCTGGTGGGGAGTCTTCGATTCCGCTCGATCGGACCGGCGCTGACATCCGGCCGAATTTCCGACGTCGCCGTGGACCCGACCAACAAGAAGATCTGGTATGTCGCAACGGCCGCGGGCGGAGTGTGGAAATCGGTGAACGCGGGTCTCTCGTTCACGCCGATCTTCGATGGCGAAGGCTCGTTCTCCACCGGCGCCATTACCATCGATCCGAAGAACCCTAACGTGATCTGGGTTGGCTCCGGCGAAAATAATGCCCAGCGCGTGGTGGCGTATGGCGACGGCGTCTACAAGTCGATCGACGGCGGCCGGTCCTGGAAGAACGTCGGACTCAAGGAAAGTGAGCATATCGGCCGCATCCTGATCGACCCGCGCAACTCCGACGTGGTGTACGTCGCATCCCAGGGTCCGGTGTGGAGCAAGGGTGGTGAACGTGGCCTGTACAAAACCACGGACGGCGGCTCCACGTGGAGCCGCCTGCTTCACATAGACGATTGGACCGGCGTGAATGACGTGCAGATGGATCCGCGCAACCCCGATGTCCTCGTCGCGACCACGTGGCAGCGCCAGCGTCGCACCTGCTGCTTCGTTGCCGGCGGTCCGGGATCCGGCGTGCACCGGTCCACAGACGGCGGCAAGACCTGGGTGAAGTCGCAGGCCGGTTTTCCGGCGGGCGACCTGGGACGTATCGGACTCTCCATCTCGCCGGCCGATCCTGACGTCGTGTACGCGATCGCAGAAGCGGCACAGGGCCGGGGCGGGTTCTTCCGCTCGCAGAACGGTGGCGTGAGCTGGGAGCGCATGAGCGGCTACCAGACCGGCGGCAACTATTACAACGAGATCTTCGCTGATCCCGTCAACGTCGATCGCGTGTACGCGGTGGACGTCATCCTGCAGGTCACCGAAGACGGAGGTCGGAATTTCCGTCGTGTTGGCGAGCAGAAGAAACACGTCGACAATCACTCGGTCTGGATCGATCCCGATGACACCGAGCACCTCATCGTCGGGAGCGACGGTGGTGTCTACGAAACGCACGATCGTGGGCGCACGTGGCGATTCGCGGCGAACATTCCCGTCACGCAGTTCTATCGCGTCACCGTGGATGACCTGCAGCCATTCTACCGCGTCGCTGGCGGTACGCAGGACAACTTCTCGATGGTTGGACCGAGTCGCACGCGTACGGTCAACGGCATCCGGAACTCCGACTGGATCATCACGCAGGGTGGGGACGGCTTCGGCAGCGCGTTCGATCCCTCCGATCCGAACATCGTGTACGCGCAGGCGCAGTTCGGCGTCCTGTCGCGGTTCAACCTCGCGACGGGCGATGTCATGGGCATTCAGCCGGAGGATGCGGCGGATGGTCCGGGCCTTCGCTGGAACTGGGACTCGCCGCTCATGGTGAGTCCTCATTCGCCGTCGCGCCTCTATTTCGCTGCCGAGCGGTTGCTGCGCAGCGACGACCGGGGGAATTCCTGGCGCATCATTTCGCCGGACCTGTCGCGCAACATCGATCGCACGAAACTCAAGATGATGGATCGGGTGCAGAGCGTCGATGCGGTCGCGCGCAACGCGTCGACGACGCTGTATGGAAACATCACCACGATTGCCGAATCGCCGCTGCAGGAAGGTGTGCTGATCGCGGGAACGAACGACGGTCGCGTCTCAGTCTCTGAAGACGGCGGCGCCAACTGGCGCAGCATCGATCGAATTGCGAGCGTGCCGGAGACCACTTATGTCAGCAAGGTGGCCGCGTCGCATCACGACGCGCGGACGATGTACGCGACGTTCAACAACCACTGGACCGGCGACTACAAGCCGTACGTCCTCAAGAGCACGGACCTCGGCCGCACCTGGACGAACATCACCGGCAACCTGCCGGCGCGTGGCTCGGCATGGGCGATCGCGGAGGACCCACGAAATCGCCAACTGCTGTTTGTGGGGACCGACTTCGGCATCTTCGTGACACTGGATGGTGGCACGCGCTGGCTGCCGATGAAAGGCGGTCTCCCCACGGCTCAAATACGCGACATCGCCCTTCAACCACGCCATAACGACGTCGTGGTCGCCACCTTCGGTCGCGGGTTCTACGTCCTGGATGATTACACGCCGCTGCGCACCATGACCGCGGACGTCGTTGCCTCGGCCGCGCACCTGTTCGCTCCCCGACCGGCTCTCCTGTACGCACTATCGGCACCGTTAGGCCTTCCCGGCGCGTCGTTCCAGGGTGCCGGCCATTATTTCACCGATAATCCGCCGTTTGGCGCGACACTGACGTACTACCTGAAGGATGAGCTCAAGTCGCGAAAGGCGAAACGTCGCGAGGCGGATGCTGAAGCGGCGAAGAAGGGCGCCGATGCGACCACACCGTCCTGGGAAGACCTGAAGGCAGAGGATCGCGAGGAAGATCCGGTCGTCCTGGTGGAAGTGAGCGACAGTGCGGGGAATCGCATCAGGCGGTTTACCGGGCCGTCCGGATCCGGCCTGCATCGAGTGACCTGGGACCTGCAGTACCAGCCCGCCATGCCGGTCAACGGCCCACCGTTCCAGATCGATCCGGACTTCCCGTTTTTCAGCGCTCCCAGCGCTCCGTTCGTGCTGCCCGGCCGATACACGGCGCGGCTGTACTCGCGAATCGACGGGGTGCTGTCGCCGTTAGGCGCCCCGGTGACATTTGCGGTCGTCGACGCCGATCCCTCGCGCCGTAATCCGCGTAACGCGACTGTCCTCGCCTCCGAACTGCGCAGTGCTGAACTGGAGCGTTCCGCGCTTGGCGCCTCGGCATACCTGAACGATCTCTCCGGGCGCCTGGGCTTCCTGCGACGCGCGATCGACGAGTCGGCGCGAGCAGATAGCGCGCTCATTCGACGTGTGCGGACGCTGCAGACGCACCTGCTGGACGTGCAGGAGCGATTGAATGGCGACCCCACGCGTGCGCGGCGGAACGAGAGCTCACCGACCGGACTACTGGGTCGTATTCAAATCGCATTGTCCCAGTCACGCGGCTCGACCCTCGAAGCACCGACACCGGCGCAGATGGCCCAACTCGATATCGTGCGGAACGCGATCACGAACATCCTGACTGAGATCAGGCAATTGGCCGATGTGGAAGTCAGGGCAGTGGAAGCCGCGGCCGAGGCGGCAGGGATTCCGTGGACGGCGGGCCGACTGCCCGTGTCGCCACCGTAAAGCCGGCTGAGGCAACCCTCTGGGGCGGGACCGCTGTCCTATGACTATAGTCAATTCGACAATAGTCGGAGGAAGGCATGTCCCCTGTCCAGACGCCTCTCAGGCCGCTCGAACTGCTCGTACTGACCGTGCTGGCCGGTGGTGACCGGCACGGGTACGGCATTCGCCAGGAAATTCTCGAGTCCACGCAGGGCCAGGTAGAGGTCGAGGCGGGGAACCTGTACCGCCACATCCGGCGACTCGAGGATAACGGCTACCTGCTCGAGGTGGCGGCGCCCCGGTCGGAAACCGACGAACGCCGCATCTTCTATCGGTTGACACCATCCGGACGGCGCACGCTTTCGGCAGAACTCCAGCGGTTGCGGGACCTCGTGCGCTACGCGGAGCGGAAGGGCATCCTCTTGCCGGCCCGCGCATGAAGCTCATCGACTTCCTCCTCCGGCTTTATCCGCGGGAGTTCCGGGCGCGTTTCGAGACCGAAATGCGCGCCTTCCACGCCGACCGTCTGCGCGAAGGCGCGACCTCCATGACACGCATCTCCCTCGATCACGTGTCCGCCGCCATGAAGGAACAGGCGCAGGCCGTGAAACCCGACGTCACGCTCGCCCTCCGGGGCATCGCCCGGCGGCCGCTCTTTGCGTCCATCATCATCCTGACGATCGCGTTAGGCGTCGGCGCCAATGCCGCCATCTTCAGCGTCGTCAACGCCCTCCTGCTGCGGCCACTGCCGTATCCGGAGCCGGATCGTGTGGTGTTCTTCGGGCACGAGCCGCCCCAGTGGCTACTCTCGGAGCCGCAGTACGCCGAGTACCGCGCGAATTTGCGCACATTCAAGTCGCTGGCGGCGTACACCTCCAGCGAAGCAACGCTCGCTGCCGATGAGCCACAGCGCATCGACATTGCCAGCGTAACACCGAATTTCTTCGAGACACTTGGAGTACTCCCCGTTCGTGGACGTGCTTTCGCCGTTGGCGAAGACCAGGCGCGGCCCGCGCCAATGGCCATCATTTCCCACCGAATGTGGCAGAGCCGGTTTGCAGGAGATCCGGATATCATCGGCAAGACGTTCCTGATGAATAACAACACCCGGACCGTGGTTGGAGTCATGCCCGACGGATTCAACTACCCCTCACCCGAGACGCAGGTCTGGTTACCGATCTGTTCACGGCGCACGTGCACGTCGCTCGAGAGCCAGACGCCGGACACGCTCGATGGATGGGGCAATCATTACCTCTGGGTGGTGGGACGATTACAGCCGCAGTCGACGCTGTCCCAGGCGCGCGCCGAGGCGAACCTCATCGCCAACCGCATCATGACGAACCAGCCGGAGACCTTCGATCCGGCGACGCCACTCACGCCGGATCTCGAGCGTATCAGCGACCGACTGGTCGGCAAAACCCGGCCCTATTTGCTGGCGATGTTCGGCGCCGTCGGGGTCGTCCTCCTGATTGGCTGCGTCAATGTCGCGAACCTGCTGCTGGCGCGCGGGGAGGGGCGCACCGCGGAGATGGCGCTCCGGACCGCGTTAGGCGCTTCGCGTCGTCGGCTGGCGACGCAACTGCTGACTGAGATCGTTGTCTACGCCATCGCGGGAGGGCTCCTTGGCCTCGCGATCGGATGGGGAGCCCAACGTGCCCTGGTCGTCGCGGCGCCTACATCACTCCCCCGGCTAGACGAAATCAGGCTGGACTGGCTGGTCGTGTTGTTCGGGTTCGTGGTATCGGTGGGAGCCGGACTCCTGGCCGGCGTCGTGCCGGCAGTGCGGGCCTCGCGTCAGGATCCCGCGGAATCCCTCAAGGCATCCGGCAGGACCCTGGCGCAGACGCGAGGGTCGTCCCGCACGCGTCGTGCACTGGTCATCGCGGAAGTGGCGCTGGCGATGGTGATGTTGACCGGAGCGGGAATGCTGATCCGCAGCTTGCTCAACGTGCATAACGCGGACCTGGGATTCACGCCACCGAATGTGGTGACGATGCGCATCTCGCCCGGCGGGAGCGCGTACTCGGATGCACGAACCATCGAATTCTATTCCACGGTCGTCGAGCAGGTGCAGGCGATTCCCGGCGTGCAGGCGGCCGGTGCTGCGCGTTGGCTCCCTATCGTAGACGCAGGCGGACTATGGGACATCCGCATCGAAGGCAAGACATATCCGCCGGGTCAGGCGCCGGCCGCCGTTCCGCAGGAAATCACGCCGGGGTACTTCGCCGCCATGGGAATGCGCGTGCTTGCGGGACGTGACTTCAGTGCGAGTGATCGGGCCGGAGCCGCGCCGGTGGCCATCATCAGCAAGGCGTTCGCGGAACGCTTCTGGCCCGGCGAGGATCCACTCGGCAAACGGTTCCGGTTAGGCGGCCTCGACTTCGCGTGGACGAGTGTTGTAGGTGTCGTCAACGACTTACGCATGCGAGGCTTTGATGACATTCCCGAGCCGACGATGTACGTCCCGCACGCACAAGCGGGGCAGAGCAGTTATGTCGTGCCGCGTGCTCTTGCTCTCGTCGTGCGCACCAGTGGAAACCCCAGCGCCGTGGTGAATCCGGTGCGCGCGGTCGTGAAGGGAGTCGATGCCGGCGTGCCCATTTCCCGCGTGCGCACGTTGCGCGACATCGTGGCGACCAGCACGGCGAACCGGCGATTCAGCACCTGGTTGATCGCCGGGTTCGGCGCCCTGGCGCTCGTGCTGGCCGGGGTCGGCATTTACGGTCTGCTGAGCTATGCCGTGTCCGAGCGAACCTTCGAGATCGGCGTGCGGGTCGCGTTAGGCGCCGACCGGGGGGAGGTGCTGGGTCTGGTGGTGGGCGATGCGGTACGGGTGACGCTATGGGGCGTCGTCGCCGGCGTGGTCGGGTCGGTCATCCTCGGGCGCGTGATCCAGTCGCTGTTGGTTGGTGTGCCGATGATCGACGCCTACAGCCTCGGATCGGTGGCGCTGTTGCTCGCCATGGTAGCAGTGGTCGCTTCCGCCGTGCCGGCCAGGCGCGCTGCATCGCTGGATCCGACGAAGGCATTGAGGGCAGGTGGCTGATCCCGCATCTTGACCCTCCCGTCGGAGGAATCAGCATGGGGATGACCTGTTCGCTACATCGTGTCTCAGTGGACGAAGTCGCGCAACTGAGAAAGAACACGGACACACTCGCGACGGTGCTCGGGTTCGACCAAGGTCCGCGTGTCCGGGAAGTGCGTCCGAAAGGCATCCTCGGTTTCCTGCTTCGCCTGACGCCGGTCACCATCACGGAAGTCGATCCCGACGCGCCTGAAACGCTGAACTACGTCCCGGACACCACCAAGGAACTCGATCTCGAAAAGGCGTGGAACGGCCTTCATTACCTCTTCACCGGAACATCGGATGAAGGCCGCGAGCCTGCCTGTTTCCTGATGAAGGGCGGTGAAGACGTCGACGACGAGGGGCTTGCCCGCGCGTTGAGTCCCGATCAGGTGAAGCGGTTCGCTGCGTTCCTGTCGTCGCTGACGCCCGACCAGCTGAGAGGCCGTTTCGACGCAAAGCGCATGATGAAGCTCGAGATCTATCCGGAGATCTGGGATCGCCCGGTCACCGACGATGAGAATACACTGGAATGGCTTATCGCCTACTTCACGGACTTGCAGTCGTTCGTCCAGCGGGTCGCCGACGATGGTGATGCGATCGTTGTGTACCTCTCCACGTGAGGCCTACTGCGGCCGAAGCTCCCAGAGAACGTTCACGATGACCCAGCGTCCGTTCCACTTCGCGACATGCATGTAATCCACCCAGCTTGACGCATCCACGCGCACGCTGGCCGTGTTGCCGAAGATGTCCAGGATTTTTATGTCCTTTCTCTGGTCGGCCGCCGGCGTGTTTTTGCCGCCGCCCGATTTCGTGCTGTTGATGAGCGTCAGGGCGCCCTGCTGACCAAGGCTGTTGCGTCCGTTCGGGTTGGAGTTCACGATGCGCTTGGCCAGCTCCGGATGCAGCGCCCTTTCCATGCGTTCGCTGTTCCCTTCATACCAACCTTCGATGTAATCGAGCGCGGTGGCCCTGATGGCTGCGCTATCGGCGCTCGACTGTGCGTTCGACTGCTGCGATACGACGAAGAGCAGAATCGAAACGACGGATACGATGCGAAGAGGCTTCATGGTTTAACCGTCAGGTAAGAGTGTCGGGTCAGCGTTTTGCGCATACGTGAATCTTCAATGTGCGAAACGCGAGCCAAGAAGAGAGGGCTAAAGACGCTGTGAGTCGGGACGAAACGGGGATCAACGGGGTCAGACCCGATGGAATCGCGCGATTTTGAGCCACGGCGTATCGGCGAGTCCGGTTCGTGATGCAGGGCGGCCGAAGGGTGGTGGGCCATCCGGTCGGTCGCCGGTAATTCGGCGGAGACGCGACGTCAGGAACTACCCGATAGCGTCACCGGACACGCCGTCGCTGAGCGGTAGCGCCATTTGGATCCGCTCGCTTAATTGCTGCCCGGCTCGGCGGCGAGACTTTGTTGCGGTCCACTCGTCTTTGAAGACGAGCGTTGTCGATCAGGAGGGTTTTGTGCTGCGGCTGAACGTAATTCATGCCAGTGCGATCGGACTTGGCGCCTGCGCCATAGCCGCACTGGTCGTCCCCGGGGTCCTCCTTCGTGGAATGGGCGTTCCAGACGCCGCGCTTGCAGTCCACGGCGTCATTCGTCTGGCCGGCGTCGCCCTTTTGGCCCTCGCATCCGTACTCTGGTCGGCGCGATTCTGGCTTCTGTCCTCCCTTGGTGCGTCGACGTTACGGACGCTTTCCGTCATCTACGGAATTGGCGCAGTCATGCTCCTGGCCCAACAGATGTCGGCCGGACGCGTGCTCGAAAGCACCATCCCGATCCTGTACATGTCGCTCGTGGCATTCGAGTACGCGGGCTCGGCGCGGCGGTACTCGAAGCGTTTCGGGGCTGCGTAAGCGTTTTCAGGCACCGCAGCGGATCAGTGCCGCTGCTGTCGATGCAACGAGCTGTCGTTAATTCGCAGCGACTGGACCATCCTGCTGCAGGCCCGTTCGACCGACGATACGGCGCGTCCTGCCGCGACACACGCCATGTAGATGATGTGGTCATCGGGAAGCGCCCTCGTGTACAGCGTCACCCGCTCGGTCTTCCCCGTGATCGGCGAACGCCCGCTCAACCGTACCGAGTAGCCGCGCAGGCCGTCGACCACTTCGGGCCGCGCCGAACGCGCCGGCGCCGTCAGCCACGCATTGGCGCTGATGATCTGCCTGACGAGATCGTCGGTGGCATCCTCCAGGGCGCCCCGCGGACGCGAACGATCTTCAAACGGCGCATAGTGCCTCGTCAGGCTGTTGTTCCAGCGCTCGACGTCATCCTCGAAGGGCTCGTACTGATTGACGATGAGGCCCTGGACGAGGCTCGGCGCGCCATCTTCGCGCTCGACGACGCCACCGGCCGGGACAAACGACATCGCCGCCCCTGCCTGGTACGGACCCCAATTGGACGGATGATCGATCGTCACCACCGCATCCGGATCCGTGAAGCGCGTGAACTCCGGTGAGGGCGCCGGAATATCCGGAATCGAGACCGTTGAGCGGATCTCCACCGTCCCCGATGATGTCTTCACCACCGGCGCGGCCGCGACAGCGCTGGTTGGTCCCCCACGCCACCGCATGCGACTGAATCCGCCGACGATTTCGGCACGACCGTGCCGGAGCACGTTGGACAGGTTGAGTATACGGCTCTCGCGATCCGCGGCCGGAGGATGGGCGGCGTGAAAGCGCTCGATCGCGGGCAGGCGTGCTTTCTCGCGACGCAGGGTGGCGAATACCTTGGCCATGGCGACCGGATCATACCCCGCGCTGGACAGGAACTCCGCGCCTAACGCGTCGGCCTCGTATTCGTCGCTGCGCGCGAACGCGAGGAACGCGGCGTTCACCCCGAACCCGCCCACGGTATTGACGATGCGTTCGGCGGCGCCCGACTTGCCGAGGCCTCCCAGCGCGCCCAGTCCGGCCTTCGACAGGTACGCCTTCGACGCGCGTGCCGTGCCGTGGCGAAGGACCACGTGTGCCATGGCGTGCGCCAGCACCGCGGCGACTTCAGCCTCGCTCCTCGCCTGGCTGAGCAACCCGCGAGTGACGTAGATCTGTCCCCCCGGGAGGACGTAGAGGTTCACATCACCTGAGTTGATTGCCTTGACCTCAAACGCAATCCTCGCGCCGGATGCCTGGGCGACGACTGCGGTAATGCTTCCGAGGAACTGCGCGGTGCGCGCGCTGGTGACCAGCGCAACCTGCCGCTCGATTTCCGTCGCTGCCTGGCGGCCGATGTCAGCGTCCTGCTGGACGGTGAACAGGTTGAAGCCTGCCGGCCCGCGCTTGATGGCGACCTGCGCCCCGGCGGCTCCCCCGACGGGAACGAACGCGGCGACTCCAGCGAGGAGCGCTCCTGCCGCCGTCCAGACCGTCGATGTCATCTTCACCGCCTAACAAGGCCAAAGGGTAAGTCGCCCGCATGGGGAGAATACGTTAGGTGCGCCGGCCCCGTAATTCACCGTGGGGTGCGTTCCGCGCCTTCTCCGCGGGTGTACCTGGACTCCCGCCAAGAGATCAGGCAAACGCGAAGCCGGCTCGGCCGTTAGCACACGCCCGAGCCGGATCCTCGCGTCAACAGTGGTGCGGCGAGATTACAGCTCGCGCCGGACGTCTACCTCACTGACCGGACGTGGTTCGCGGCCGTAGGTCCTGCCCCCCAGCTGTTCGAGCTCCGAGCGCAGGCGCTCACTCGAGACGTCATCGGTGTTCACCGTCACCATGACATCCCCGCGCTCGACCAGCGGTCCGTAGAACGCCACTTCGTCCTTCGAGAAGTCGGCGCGCGCCATCGCCCCGGCCAGCGCCCCCGACGTGCCGCCCACGATCGCTCCGGCTGCGGCCGAACCACCCGCGACGCCTAACGCTGATGCAAGCGGCCCGGCAACAAGGAACGGACCGACGCCGGGGATGAGCGCGGCGGCGAGTCCGAACAGTGTCCCGACGCCGACACCGGTGATCGCGCCCTTGGCGATCCGCTCACCCGCGGTCGCTTCCGGCAGCCGGGTGGTTTCGACATCATCAACACGCTTCGCAATGATCGACAGGTGGGAATCAGTAACTCCGCGGCGGCGCAGCTCAGCGATTGCCGCGTCTGCCTGCGCATGGTTCGCAAAAACTGCGGTAACTCGTGACATTTTTCCGCCTCCTCACTGGGTAATCGGAGCCGTTCTGGACCCGTCCTGTACACAGCGGAAGGCGTTCAGTTACGTACTCGTCAATACGTGGCGAGCAGGCATGTTGTGTGAAGTTGCGGGCTCAGCGGTCGATTGCACCCGCCATGTCTACCGCATTGCACGGACCTTCTTCAGCGCATTTCCAAGCGTATGCGGCTTCGCGTGCAGGCCGGACCAGATATCCCCGACCTTCGCCACGCGCTTCGCCATGTTGCGCACGTTGAAGGTTTGCGGATGGACGCTCCCCTTTTCCACCTCATCCCACGTGCACGGCGCGGAAACCGGCGCGGTCGCCTTAGGCCGAACTGCATACGCGCAGGCGAACGTCGCCGGCGGATGGTTCCGGCCGGTGTCGACGTAAATCCGTCCGGCGCGATCCGCCTTGCTGAATTCGAGGGTGAGCAGGTCCGGGTGGCGTGACACGACGATCCGGCCCACGGCGTGTGCAAACGTCGAGACTTCACCGGCGTCCGACTTGCCGTTCATCGGCACGGCAATATGAAAGCCCTTCGACCCGCTGGTCTTCACGAATGTCGTCAGCCCCAGCTCGTCGAGCAGGTCGCGGACGGCCAACGCCGCCGTCCGCAATGCGGCCGCGTCTTCCTGGAGCGGATCGAGGTCGAAGATGCAGACGTCGGGATACAGCAGGCGCGGCACGCGTGACGCCCAGACGTGCGGCGTTATGCAGTTCTGGTTCGCCAGCCACAGGAGGGATTGCTCGTCATTGATCAACGGGTGAATGACCGTCCCGTCCTTTTTCGGGACCTCCACACGCTCGATCCAATCCGGCGTTCCCTTGCCGATTGCTTTCTGGATGAAGCCTGCCTGCCCGATCCCCTTGTGGAAGCGCTCCATCGTGACCGGCCGCTTCCGGAGGTGCGGCAGCATCAGGGGGGCGATCGCTTCGTAGTAGGACGCGAGCTCGCCCTTGGTAATGCCATCGTCCGGAAAGAGCACCTTCTCCGGGTGGCTGATCACGACGGACGCCACGTGACCTCGCGAGGCCTGCGGCCCCTGTTGAGGCCTAACAAGCGCGAATGGCGGAGTTTCCTGTGTACCGTCCACTCGATGAACGCCACCGTGACCACGATCGATGGCTTGACCCAGTGCTGGCGGACGCGCGGCAGGCCGGTCGCGACCGTGAACGGTGAATTCGGAATCTCGATTGCATCCAGACGTTCACGCAGCTCGAGCAGCAGCTTGCGATCGAAGCCGGTGCCGACCTTGCCCGCGAAGACAAAGTCCTCGCCCTGGTAATAGCCAACCAGGAGGGCGCCGAGTCCCACCCGCGTGCGTTGCGGATCGGTGAAGCCCCCGACAACGAAGTCACCGGTCACCTCGCACTTCATCTTGAGCCATTGCTTGGAGCGCCGGTGTTCGTACACGGAGTCCAGCCGCTTCGCGATCACTCCCTCCCAACCGTCGGCACAGGCGCGCTCCCACGGTTCGGGACCCTTGAGTACCGCGACGCGGTGCACCGGAGCCTTGAGCGGGAGTCTTGAGAGCAATGCACGCCGCTCCAGGAGCGTTCTCGATGTGACATCGCCATCGTGCCACAGGACGTCGAAGACGTGATAGGTGCTGTGACGATCCCAGTTCAATTCACCATCGAGGATCAGCTCGCGAACGGGCAAAGCGGCAATCGCGTCGGCGAGGGCGGGGATGTGCTGCTCCAGCTTGTTCCGGGAAAACATCCGGACCTTCTTCCCATGCTTGAACGCGAGCAATCGAATCCCGTCGAACTTCTGCTCGAAGGTCCACTCCGGACCGGAGAACCGTTTCTCTGTGAGCGTGGCGGCCATCGGCTCGAGCCACTCGGGGAACCGGGAAGCGGGCATGGACGCCGGCGCCTCGCGCCTAACGTGGAATACCTTCGAGGTCCGTCAGTCGCCTGACGCGGGCCTTGAGCTCATTGACGATGACCTGCACTTCCGGATCCGCGTTTTTCCAGATCTCGATGACCTTCCGGTAATGTTCGGCGGCCTTCACGCGGTCGCCCCTGGCCTCGTACAGCTCGCCCAGCCGTTTGTTGAACAGCGGCAGTATGTACGGGTCGATGATGTCATCCATCCGGTTCGGATCGAATGTCGTCAACGCTTGCTGCATGTAATGTATCGCCGAATCCGACATCTCTGCTTCGCTGAACGCAAACGCAAGCCGCATCGGCAGGCAGACCAGGCATGCGCCGTCGGGACCGTCCGGAAGGCTATCGGATCGCCGGAACTCGGTGGCCGCTTCCAACCCCTTTCGCTCGGCCATCAGTACTTCTGCCAGCGTTCGCCGGCGTGCGTTCGCCTCGATGCGTAGCCGGAATGTGTCCTTTACTTCGGCGTCATAGCGGTTCAACCACTGGCGCGCGCGTTGTGGCTGCCCGGCCAGTGCATACAGGTCGATGATGCCGAAGTACGGCCAATCCCCGTTTGCGAAACTGCCTGACGCTGCGGTGATCGCCGCGTCGAGCTCCCGCACGACGGCTTCGTTCTGGCCAAGGATTTCCGCACGAGCGAACGTCGGCAGGTCCGTCGCCTGGAACAATCGTTGCCGGGGATCGCTCAGGTTTCGATCGTCGAGTTCACGCCAGACGCGCGTGAATTCCCTGATGTCCCCCTCCAGCATGGCCAACGTCGCGGCACGTCGCTTTGCCCATGTCCGGTCGAGAGTGTCCCCACGCGTCACCACGCTGTCGATCGCGCGACGATAGCCGGCCAGATCGCCTTTGTGGTACAGCAACTCGATGTGCGTTCGCCGAACCGCGTTGTTCTGCGGATACCTCGATCGTGCGATCACCAGAAGGGATTCGGCTTCGGCAAACTTCTGCTGGAAGATGAGCGGTCCCAGCAGATTCGGGATCGACAGTCGCTGCAAATCCGGCCGTAAACGGGCACTCACTCGATAAAGCGTTTCCGCGCGCGCGAATTCGCGACGGTTGCTCAGCCTGATCGCCAGGTTGTTCGCTGCGCGCGCCGAATCGCCGAGCTTCAACATCTCCTCGTAGGCCAGGATGCCCTTGGCTCGATCGCGGTTCGGGCCGGTCGAGGAAAAATACGTCGCCTCAATCATCGCTCGTTCCCGTGCCGATGTTCGATGGCGATGTCGATAGGCCGCCTCATACGCGGAATCGAGAACGGCCCGTGGTCGGCCCGCGTTTGCCTGAACGATGGCAAGACGCCGCCAGGCTTCGGCGAACGTCGAGTCGATGGCAACCGCTTCCCGCAAGAGCCGGATCGCACGAGGCCGATCGCCGTCCGTAATCTCGGCCCGATCCGCTTCGGTGTACTTGCGCAGCGCTTCGAATGATGCCGTCGTGACCTCGGCGAGCGACGGCGCAGCATTCACGTCCTTCAATGACTCGCCAATTTTTCCGCGCAGGGCTCGCGAGAGCTTGTCGATCGCTTCGATGAGTCCGCGCGTGTCGTCCGCCGTTTCGGTGAACGACGCGAGCTCCTTCAGCGAATCCGCGGTCACGAGGCGCAATGTGACGATGTACCCACCATTGCCCGCGACGCCGGTGATCTGGCCATCGACGATCGCCTTGATCGCGTTCCGGCTCGCCATTTCCCTGGCCAGCGCGAGGTCTATCGCGGTCGTGCGGGGTCGCTCCATCCGCGCAAGCGCGGCCGCAACGCCCTCAGGCGGTAGCAACGTGATGACCGACGACTCCGATAGCGTGGTCTTGGTCGCATCGCTCAGCACGCGACCCAGCGAACTATCCGCGTTCGTCACGCTGAAGTCGGTGACGAGAATCGGTTCCTTCGAGTCGAATGTCCCGGCCGCGAGCAGCGATCCCGCCGGCCCGATGCCTAACGTCCGCAGCAGCATGAACACGCCGACGAGCAGCACGAATCCGCTGACAGCGTACAGGCCGCCCAGTTGCGTGCGCCGCCAGGACATGTGCGGACTCGCCTTCATCGCGAGCGTGGCCAGCGTCCCCTGCGTCCCGGGCCCATACGCGCCGCCGGTCGTCGGTGTGATGCCGGCTGCGCGCCGGACGACGCGCTGCACGTAGCCGGTGGCCAGGATCGCCGGCAAACCGAGCGCCATCACGATGATGGCGCCCGGGAAGACCCAGTTCGGCAACCCGATCGTCGTCACGGCCGCCTTCGCCACGACCGCCACCGCGATGAACGCGACCGCGTACATGCCGAGCATGCGCCCAAGCATTCCCTTTCCGGAAAGCAGGATTGGCGGGAACGCGCCCTGGGAATCCGTGCTCGTCGTGTCGAGGACTCGTGCAACGTCGGCGGCGGATGACGGGCGTTCGCCGGGATCCTTGGCCAGGCACTGCGCGATCATCGACGCCAGGGGCTGCGGCACGTCAGCGCGGCGACCGGTGACCGGATCCGCCGTCTTCGACATGTGTGCCGCGAGCAGCAGTTGCGGGGACTTCTCGACGAAGGGCGGCTCGCCGGCCAGCATCTCATACGCCATGCAGCCGAATGCATAGAGGTCGGCGCGGTGATCGGTGGCCGGGTCGCCGGCCGCCTGCTCGGGCGCCATGTAGGCCGGCGTGCCTAACGAAGTCCCGACCTGCGTCAGCGTCTCGTTGGGCGTATCGGTGCGTGACGCGCTGATCGCTTTCGCGATGCCGAAGTCGGTGACGACCGCACTCCCGCCGGCGACCATCACATTGTCCGGCTTGATGTCGCGATGCACCACGCCGCGCTCGTGCGCATAGGCCAGCGCGCGCGCCACGTCGCGAAGGATGTTGACCGTTTCGGAGGACGAGAGCGGCCCCAGACGCGACAATCGCGTCCGGAGGGACTCGCCCTCGACGAATGGCATCGTGTAGTAGGGCAGGCCGTTCGTTTCGCCCGCCGTCAACACCGGCACGATGTGCGCATGCTGCAGCCTGGCCGCGACCTGGATCTCACGCTTGAAGCGCTCGATGTTGACGTCGCCCGTACGTCCGGGAGGAAGGACTTTGACGACCACCTTCCGGCCAAACGCGACTTCCTCGGCGACGAAAACCTGCGACATGCCCCCGCCCCCCAGCTCCTGTTCGAGGATGTAGGCGTTGCCGAGGGTCCGCTGCAGCTGCTCGCGCATCTCCATGGGTGATGCAAAGCATAGGCCGGGGGCAGCGCTCGGGCCAGCGGGCTTGGGGCGACCGCCGCCTCTTTACATCGCCGAGCTTTGTTCGCAGGCTCCGGCGCTTCCTTACCCGAGACGGCGCCATCGACAACGGATTTGCAGTCATCACCATCGTCGTTGCGATCACACTGACCCTGTGGATCGGGGCCGGCCGGGTCATGCGGCGCTCCGCCCGCCGTGCCGTGCATCGCCATCGCGCCAGGCTCGATCGCTTCAAGTTGACGAAGAAGTCATTCGTCATCGAACAGGTCCTGGCCGATCCCGCCGTCCATGAAGCAGTGCGCGCTCATGCCGCCGAGCAGGCGTTATCCACCGAGGCCACTTGGAAACGTGTCCGAAAGTACCTCGACGAGATCGTCCCGTTCTTCAACATCCTCGCGTACTACCGGCTCGGCTACGGCCTCAGTCGTGTCTTGTTAGGCATGTTGTACAAGGTGTCGGTGGACTACGCCCGGCCTGATCCGTTCCGCGGTCTGCCGCGCGACTCGATCGTGGTTTACCTGATGAACCATCGGTCCAACGCGGACTACGTCGTCGTCTCCTACGTCCTGATGGGCGACGTTTCGATCTCCTACGCGGTGGGTGAGTGGGCGCGAGCGTTCCCACTCGAATACATCTTCAAGAGCTTCGGCTCGTATTTCATCCGGAGGAAGTTTCGCGAGCCGCTGTACCACGCCGTTCTGCGCGCTTACGTCCAGTTGATCACCCGGAACGGTGTGACGCAGGGCATTTTCCCCGAAGGTGGCCTGACGCGCGATGGCACGCTCCGGCCGGGGAAAATCGGTCTACTCGATTCGATCCTTTGTGTGGCTTCGGAGCCGGAGAAACGGTCGCTGATGTTTGTCGTGCCAGTCGGAGTCAACTATGATCGCGTCCTCGAGGACCGGACGCTGCTACGTGAATTGACCGCCGATGGGAAACCAGAAACGAGCCGGCTGCAGCAGGCGGGCGAAGTTCTTCGATACGTATTCTGGAACACTGGCCGTCTCCTTACACGCCGCTGGCGACGCTATGGGCGCGCCGCGGTGACGATCGGCGAGCCGATCTCCGTGGATGCGTGGCTCGAAGAGAATGAGGCGATTGACGTTCGAGTACTCGAGCTTCCGCGCACGGAACGTCTACCGCGGATCCAGGCGTTCTGCGACGAGGTGCTGAAGGAGATCGGAGCGATCATTCCGGTAACGCCGGTGCCGCTGGCTTGCGCCGCGCTGCAGAGCTTCGACGCCGACTTCATTCCACGGGACAAATTGCTGGAACGCATGTCTGCGATGCGCGACGTCCTGCTGGAACTGAATGGGCGCGTCGTCCGCGCCGACCGTGATATCGCGGAGACGTTCGATCGTGCGTATCGAATGCTCGAGATGCGTCGAGTTCTTGCCGAATCCGGCGACGGTTTCGTTGTTCTACCGCATGGTCGACCGTTGGTGAGTTACTACGCCAACAGCATCGTACATCTTCTTGGCCCGTTCTCGGAGGGTATTCGCCAGCGAGACGCTTTGCCCGCCAATCTCGCGATCTAGTGCCGCGTGACCGAGAGCACGAAGGATTCATGAAAACCATTGAAAAACGATTACACGAATTTCACGAATCACGCAGAACCGCCTAACAGTTTCGTTTGATCAGTGCGATTCGGGGTGATCCGGGTGATCGTTGTTGAATGGTTTTCACATCTCGCGCGGGGCCCGACCATCAGAGCTTCCAATACACGTTTCGCTTGTCTAGCACCCACAGGATCAGCGCCCAGAGCGCAACGTAGCTCAATGCAAAAAACAGCGATGCGTCTTTCGGCGATAACCACGACGCATACGCATTCTCATAGATGACGCGCTGCAACGACGCCGTGGTGCCATCGTCCTTCGGAATCCGGATCAGGGAATAGATCGTCCGAGACATCACGCCGGTCCCTAGAAACGCCAGGAGCGGATTCCGGCCGAACCAGATGAATGGTTTCGTCCACCATTTCACGCCCGCGACATCGATCAGCCAGATGCACGTCGCCAGCGTGGTCGCCGCGACTCCGGCCGTGAACAGGACGTAGCTGCTCGTCCACAGGTTCTTGTTGATCGGGAACGACCAGTTCCACATCAGTCCACCCATCGTGGCCAGCGCACCGGCGCCGTAGAGACCCACCAGGCGCTCGTGAATCGGCTTCCCGCTTGCGATCCAGCGCCCCGTGAACACGCCCAGGATCACCGTGCCAATCGCCGGCACTGTTGAGAGCAGACCCTCCGGATCCCAGGTCTGTGAACTGCGCCAGAGGTGACCGCCAAACACGGCCCTATCGAGCCATGCCGCGATTGAGGCGGAAGGGCGCGCCAGAACGAGTTGTCCGAGTGCCCCCGTTCCCGGAACTAGCACCAGCGTCATGACAAACCAGTAGCCGTACAGCAGTGCGACGAGAATGAGTACGTGCCGTTTCAGTGATCCGCGCAACGTCAACATCGCCCCGACGAAATACGCCACGCCGATGCGCTGCAGAACGCCAGGGAATCGCATTCCCGTGATCCGTTCCAGTGGCCACCACGGGAATGACGCCAGCAGCAGGCCACAGAGGACGATGAGCGCACCGCGCTTCGCGATCTGCAAGGCGATCGCCCGTTCGTCCTCTCCGCGCCGGCGCCTCGCCTCAACCGACAGATGCGTCGTGACGCCGACGATGAACAGGAAAAACGGAAAGATCAGGTCCGTTGGCGTCCAGCCGTGCCACGGCGCATGCGCCAACGGCGGGTAGATCGCCGACCAGTCGCCCGGTTGGTTCACCAGCAACATTCCCGCGACGGTCAGGCCCCTGAAAACATCGAGCGACAGCAGCCGTTCGGACCGGGCCGAATCCGGCACTGCGCTACTGACTGGTGTCTTTCCCGTTGTCGCAGTGGCCGGTACGTCAGCGGTCGCCGTCATGCGTGCAATGAGACGATAAATGGCCAGATCCCGCTAGTGTCATCGCGGGATTCGGTGGCAACTGCTTACCATATCTCCCATGTCTTCACCTTCGAACGCCGTAGACATTGTCGCGTCGCCGCACGAACAGAGAGTCACGTTCGTCGAGCTGTTCTTCGACCTGGTCTTCGTCTTCTGCGTGACCCAGATCGTGAGTCTCCTCCACGATGGCGTCACCTGGCGCGCTGTCGGCGAAGTCATTCTCGTATTCTGGCTGGTGTGGTGGGGGTGGACGCAGTTCACCTGGGCGCTCAACGCCGCGGATACCACACACCCGCGCGTTGAAGTCGCAACGCTCGTGGCGACGGGTGTCGCGTTTTTCCTTGCGGTGGGAATTCCGTTCGCGTTTCACGGGCGTTCACTCTGGTTCGCCGCCACCTACATCGCCGTGCGCGTCCTCGGCCTGCTCGTGTACGACTGGGTGGCATGGGCAAACGAATCACAACGCGCAGCGGTCAGGACGTTCTCGCTCGTTTCTGTCGGCGGTATGGTCGCGGTCCTCGTTGGCGGTATCCTTGGCGGCACCGCGCAGTACTACTGCTGGGGGGCGGCAATTTTGATGGACATAGCGGCTGCAGTCATCGGTGGTCGCGCCGAAGGCTGGAACCTGCACGCCGGCCACTTTGCCGAACGACACGCACTCTTCGTGATCATCGCGCTTGGTGAATCGCTGATTGTGGCTGCCCTGAGCCTCACCGACGGCGAGTGGCCTGCCATTCGGATCACCGCCGCCATCCTGGCGGTCGCTATCGCCGGCGCGATGTGGTGGTCGTACTTCGTTCGCAACAAGCTTGAACTCGAAGAGGCGCTGGAGCACAAGCAGGGGCGCGACCGTTCGATGTTCGCCCGTGATACCTACTCCATCATTCATTTCCCGATGGTGCTCGGTATCATCGCTTGCGCGGCGACGGTCGAGCATGCCCTTGCACACCCGGCCGACCCTCTCAGTGCTGCAGGCCGGGCACTACTGGGCGCGTCGATCGTCCTTTTCGCGGGAAGCATGGAATTGGCACTGCGCCGGGCAGGACAACGGGTGCACGTTGCACGCCGGGTCCTGCCGATTCTGACCGCGATTGTCGTGTTCGCGTTGGCGGCGGTGCCGGCGGTAATCAGCCTGGCAGCCCTCCTGCTCGGGCTCACCTTCCTGGTGATCGGTGAACCGGTGCGACCAAGGCACGTGGCCAAAGCCCGGGACGCCAGCGTCGCCACGTGACCAGCCGTATTCAATAGTTGTAGGTTCAGGCCCGACTCCCCCGATTACGGCCCGTGGAGGCTGAATGAAGACCGGCGCGTACTCTTTTTCCGTTCGCCGACTGTCCGTCCGCGCGGCGATTTCCCTCGCTTCACTCCCCGCATTTGCGATCGCTCAGGACTCCTGGAATCCGGAGGAGGTTCTGAAGAAGGAGGGGTGGGTGAAGCCTCCAGCGGTCGTCGAGCGGATCATCACCGCGCCGCGTCCGGACATTTCCTTCTCGCTCCAGAGTCCCGACCGGAAATGGTTTGTGCGGACTGCGATGACCGATCGCGGAGATATCCGCGACTACGGCAAGTCGCACGTCTACCTGGCGGGTCTCGCTGTTGATGTAAAGGCGAATCGCGCTCGCTCGATGACGATGCGTGCCGGTACCGCGCTGCAACTGGTCGATGGCAGGACGAACACGACGAAGTCCATCGAGGTGCCGAAGGGCGCTACGGTTTCGTCGGTTACCTGGTCGCCGACGGGAACGCAGATCGCGTACGTCGCGAACTTTTACGATGCCTCGCACGCATACGTCGCGGACGTCGCGACGGGGAAGTCGACGCAGCTGACGAAGACACCCCTTCTCGCCACGCTCGAAACGGGTGTTGACTGGAGCGCTGACGGCAAGACGATCGCCGTGGTGGTGCTTCCCGAAAATCGCGGCGCTCCGCCGACCCATGGACCGGATGGTATCGAGGACGGACCGCAGGTCCGGCTCACGGAAGGAAAGGCGATGCCCCAGCGCATTCACTGGAGCCTGCTCGAGGATCCGCACGATCGCGCGCTGCTCAAGTTCTACACGACAGGGCAGCTGGCGCAGATCGACGTGAAGTCGAAGGTGATGCGCAAGATCGGCGCGCCGGCCATGATCAGGTCTGTCGACGCGTCGCCGGAGGGTGCCTACTTCCGGGTCTCGATCATGACCGAGCCGTTCTCGTATCGAGTGCCTACCACGAGCTTCGGGTCGATCGACCAGCTGTGGGACGGCGCCGGCAAGGTGGTCGCCGAACTCGGCCGGACGCCGTTACGCGAGGGTGAAACCGGCGACGATGATGCGCCGGGTGGTGGATTCGGCCGCGGCGGTGCTGCGGCTCCGTCGGATACCGGCAAGCGCAACCTGCAGTGGAATCCGGTCGGCCCGGGGCTGGTATACCTCCAGTCCGTCTTCGCGTCGTCAGGCACCGAGCCGGCGGCGGGAGGCCGTGCGGCGGGTGGACGCGGCGCCGGGAACGCCGGACGCAGTGGTGCGGCGGGAGTGCGCACGCCGAGCAGCGTGCGCTTCATGAGCTGGGTGCCGCCTTACGGGCCTAACGACACGAAGCTGATTTTCGAGGGAAGCGGCCGCCTGACGACCGTGGCGTACAGCGTCGACGGCAAGACGATGTTCGTCGCCGACAGCGGCCTGGTGTTCGCGACCCGCGTCGCCGATCCGTCGCGCCGGTTCAGCCTTGGCCGTGGCGTCACGTTGAGCGGCGGCGGCGGCGGCCGCGGTGGCCGTGCCGGCGGCGGCGGTGCCGCGGGGGACGATTCGACGGCGTTAGGCGGGTCCCTGGCAACACGCATGGGTCCGAGCGGGTCGTCGATGGTCGTCGTGGCATCGGATGGACGGACGGTGTTCCTGTCGGGAACGCGCAACCCGGCGGCCAACTGGCAGACACAGGCGCCGCGTCCGTGGGTGGACAAGCTCGATTTCGAGAGCGGTCAGCGGTCGCGCATCTTCGACGCGCCGGCCGACGGCTACGATGAATTCGTGGCGGCGCTCGACGATGACTACTCGCAGTTCATCTACACGCACGAGTCGCGGACCGTGGTGCCTGACGCCTGGCTCAGGAACGTGGCGACGGGCGCCACCACGAAGTTGACCAGCAACAAGGACGTCGCGCCGGAAGTCACGCAGGCGCAGTCAAAGCGGATGCTGGTCACGCGTCCGCGCGATGGCCTGAAGTTCTGGGTCGACGTCACGCTGCCCGCCGACTGGCGTCCCGGGACGCGGTTGCCGGGCATCATCTGGTTCTACCCGCGCGAATACACGACGCAGGCCGACTACGAGCGCTCGAAGTACAACGTCAACATCAACCGGTACCCGGTGCTCGCGCCGGCGCGTCCCGCGTCGTCCATCAAGTTGTGGGTCACGCAGGGGTACGCACTACTCGAACCGGACAGCCCGATCCTCGGCGACACCGGCCGCATGAACGACAACTATACGCAGGACCTGCGCGAGAACCTCGACGCGGTGATCGACGCCGCGGTGGAAGCGGGATACGTCGATCGCGACCGCATGGGACTCGGCGGCCACAGTTACGGGGCGTTCAGCACCGTGAATGCGATGACGCTCGTGCCGTACTTCAAGGCAGGCATCGCCGGCGACGGCATGTACAACCGGACGTTGACGCCATTCGGCTTCCAGAGTGAACGGCGCAACTTCTTCGACGCGATGGACACGTACCTCGACATGTCACCATTCTTCCGCGCCGACAAGCTGAGCGGGGCCCTGCTGCTCTACCACTCGCTCGAGGACCAGAACGTGGGTACGCATCCGATGAGCTCGACGCGGATGCTCCATGTGTTGCAGGGCCTCGGGAAGACCGCCGCGCTGTACATGTATCCGTACGAGGATCACAGCGTCGGCACCTATCAGACGGACCTGGATCAGTGGGCGCGGTGGTTCGCGTGGTTCGATGTGTATGTCAAGAATCCGAAGCGCGATACGAAGGCCATTCAACCATAGGATCGAGCCTCGACTCTCGAGCAAACACCAAATGCGTCTATTCCTCAGCACATGTATCGCGCTTTCGCTGACTACCGCGGCGAGCGCTCAGAACGCGCCTGTCGCGGCCGATTCAACGGATCCCATTCGCGACATGGTCGCGCGACTCGATCTCGAGAAGTACAAGGCAACGATCAAGGGACTGACACAGTTTGGCGATCGCCGTCAGGGCACGAAACGGAACCGGGATGCAATAGACTGGATCGAGGCGCAGCTCAAGAGTTACGGCTGCACGAATACCGAGCGAATTCATTATGAGTGGCCGAGGCCAGCCCCGAGAGGTGGTGGTGCCGGGAATGTTGGTCGTCGTGGCGGGGGCGCGGGTGCTGATTCGGGGCGTGCAGCCGGTGCAGGGCGTGCCGGTGTCGGTGGCGGCGGCGGCCGTAATACCGGTCCGGTGACCGGTGTCGTCTCGGGATCGGGCGGCAGCCGTATTCGTGGCATCCGCGCCCGCACGGGGGTCAACAACGATTCGCTCCGACAACCCGACCCACGGCTGCGTGCACTGAACGCCGAACCGACGGACACGGTGAACAGGATGCGCGAAGAGGTCTATTGCACCAAGGTTGGTACGACGCGTCCTGACGAGATGTATATCGTCGGCGGTCACATGGACGGCCATGGTTGGGGGGAGGCTGCCAACGACGATGGGTCGGGCACGGCAATCGTGATGGAACTCGCCCGCATCTTCAGCATGCCTGACGTGCAGACGGAGCGCAGCATCCGCTTTGCGCTCTGGAACAACGAGGAATCGGGTCTCAACGGCGCTCGCGCCTACGTCGCCCAGCGCGAAGTCCTTCAGGGGAAGGAAGATCCTCCGGGCTCGGGACGATATCCGGAACCGAAGTGGTTAGGCATGATCCAACACGACATGATGCTGTTCGATCACGGGATGCCACGGGCTGACGGTACGCTGAGCCCGGATCAGCGACCCGAGGCCGACGTCAATATCGAGTTCCAGATCAACTCGAAAATGGCGGAGGGGTCGATGAAACTCGCCTTCGTGCTGCACCAGGCGAACAACAAATACGCGACCGACTATCCGGCGACGGTTGGTCCGCACATGACGAACACCGATTCGGGACCGTTCCAGGACATCATTCCGGCAATCAGCCTCCGCGAGAACGAGCGCGGTGCGCACATCGGGGCGGGATGGGACCCGCATTGGCACCAGCCGACGGATGTCTTCGCCACATTCAGCGACAAGGATTTCCGCCTTGGGCTGAACGCGGCGCAAACCACGCTCGCGGCGCTCGGTCAGTTGACTGGGGCGAAGTTGCGGAAGTAAGCGTCTCCGACGGGATCACTATCGGTAGAGGATCCCGAAAAACACTTTACGCGCAGAGGGCGCAAAGGACGCGGGGGACTCCTCTGCTTCCACAGCGTTCTCTGCGTGCAAAATGTTTTGACTTTTCTGTTGTCTTTCGGAGGAGCAATGTCGAAGCGCGCACATTTGTTGCTCACGGTCGCGGCACTGCTCTGTACCGCTGACGTTGCAGCGTCGCAGTCGCCGGGACGGCCGCTGTCGATCGAGGACCACTATCGTGTCCTCGACGTCGGCGGGCCGCAGATGTCGCCTGACGGCCGGTCGGTCGCGTTCACCGTCAGTCGGCGGGTCGAGGCCACCAACGGAGACAGCAGCGAGGTGTGGCTCTCATCGTCGACCGGCGGCATAACGATGACCCGCGTGAGCGCAGCCGGCTCACACGCGACGAATCCGCAGTGGAACGCCGACGGGAAATTGCGGTTCAACTCCGGAGGTCGCGCCTGGATTTACGACCCCGCGACGTCCAGCCGCACCGACGGTGGACCAGTTGCGGCCGGCTCCGGCCGCGGCGGGCGCGCGGGTGGAGGAGGAGAGATCCGACTGACGAGTCCCGACGGACGCTGGAGCGCGGTGGTCCGCGCCGTCCCGCCACCCGCGCCGGCGCCCGCGGTTCAAACAGACTTCGAGAAGCGACACAACGAACGGTTCCAGGGCGTCCAGTTCGACTGGCTCAACTTCCAGCGCGACGGCGCGCCGTTTCCGGCGCCTGACAACGCGGACCCGTACGTCAGTCCGCCGCAGGAGATCGTGCTCGTGTCATCGAACGGCGGTGGCGAGAAGCAACTGACGAAACTCGGCCTTCGGCCAAGCGCCACGAACTGGAACGCCGCCGGAACCGCGCTGGCATTTACGGCCGATTCGCAATACCGCGACGAGCGCACGTACGGCGCCCCCCAGGTCTGGACCGTCTCCACCGACGGCGCTGTCCGCCGCCTGACGAGTGATGGCGATCATGAACACACCGGGGCGCTCTTCTCGCCCGACGGTCGATGGATCCTCTCGACGCACCAGCTGGCGACGGACGTGGTCATCGCGAAGAAACTCAATCATGGCGGCGCGACTGACCTGGTCATCATCTCCCCCGACGGGGGCACGGAGCGCGTCCTGACCGCAAGCTGGGATTATCTCCCCTCCTCGCCGCGCTGGAGTCCGGACGGAAAACACGTGTATTTCACCGGTGGCGTCGGCGGGACGACGCACTTGTTCCGCGTGGCCGTCCCCGAGGGCGCCGTCGAGCAGGTCACGAGCGGCGAGCGACGCATCAACGCGATCTCGTTTGATCGCGGCATGACGAAAATGGCATTTACTGTCGGCAGGATCGAAGGCCCCGCCGAGATTCACGTCGCGGACATCGACGGTCGCAACGAACGCCAGCTCACCAACATCAGTTTGCCGTTCACGAACGAGGTCGCGTTGAGCACGGGCGAGCGCGTTCGTTATGCAAGCAAGGACGGTACGATGATCGAGGGGTGGCTCCTCGCGCCGCACGGATATCGCCCAGGCGCCGGTCCTTATCCGCTCGTGGTGAACAATCACGGCGGTCCGCATAGCGCCGTCGGCTACAGCTTCGACTTCAAGAACCAGTTGCTGGCTGCCAATGGCTACTTCGTTCTGACAGTCAACTTCCGTAGCTCAACCGGCTACGGCGAGAAATTCCTCTGGGGAACCTGGGGGGCGTGGGGTGATCGCGACGGCGAGGATGTGATTGCCGGAATCGACCACGCCATCGCGAAGTACCCGATCGATCGCAATCGCGTCGCCACCATCGGGCATTCGTACGGTGGCTTCATGAGCAACTGGCTCATCGTGAAGTACCCGGAGCGCTTCGCGGCCGCCGCTGTCGGCGCCGGCATCGTGAACTGGGTGAGCGACTACGGCACCGCCGACATCGCGGTCACGAAGGAGACGGAGTTCTACGGCAAACCGTGGGAGGAGGACGCGCTCAAGAACATGATCCGGCAGTCTCCGCTGACGTACGCGGGCAACGCGCGGGCCGCGACGCTCTTCATTCACGGTGAGCTCGACCAGCGCGTGCCGTACTCGGAAGCCGAGCAGATGTACGTCGCGCTCAAGAAGAACGGCGTCCCCGCGAAGATGATCCAGTACAAGGGCATGCCCCACAGCATCAGCGGGTCGTGGAACGTGGTGCACCGCATGATCAACGAACTGCGCTGGCTCGACACGTACACGAAGCCCAAAGGCGTCAGTTGACGAACCCTGACGCTGCCCCTCGACCTTACATACTCGGCGAATGCACATGGGCCGACGTCAGGTCGGCGAAATTCGAGGTCGCTGTACTCCCGTGGGGCGCGACGGAAGCGCACAACACACACCTGCCTTACGCGACGGACAACGTCGAGAGTGAATCGGTCGCGGCCCGTGCTGCATCGCTGGCCTGGCAGCGCGGTGCCCGGGTCATCGTCCTGCCGTGTGTGCCGTTCGGTGTGAACACCGGTCAACGCGAAGTTGCGTACTGCCTGAACATGATGCCGAGTACACAGGCTGCCGTCATTCGCGACCTGCTGCCTTCACTCTCGGATCATGGCGTTCGCAAGCTGGTGATCCTGAACGGGCACGGTGGAAACGATTTCAAGCAGATCATCCGGGAGATCCAACCAACAACGTCAATCCGGCTGGCACAGGTGAACTGGTGGCAGGTGATTCCGAGTTCTGACTTCTTTGAGCATGCGGGTGACCACGCTGGGGAACTGGAAACCAGCGTAATGCTTCACCTGCGTCCGGATCTCGTGAGGCCGCTCAACTCGGCCGGGTCGGGGAAAGCAAAACGCCATCGCATCGCAGCGCTTCGCGAAGGTTGGGCGTGGATGCCGCGACCGTGGACGAAGGTTACGAGCGACACGGGAGTTGGGGATCCTTCGAAGTCGACCGCGGCAAAGGGAGCCGCGTATTTTGCAGCGGTGACGGAGGCAATCGGGACGTTCCTGTATGATTTCGCGAGCGCAGACCCTGTTGAGCTCTTTGAGTAGGGTGCGGAGGGTGCGTTGGGTGCGGAGGGTGCGAACACTATGCCCCATGCCCCGTGCCCCATGCCCCACACCCCATGCGCCCTCGTCGGAAAACCATGAAAGCTCTCGACTTGCGCGTTCCCCTGCCTTGACGCCGGATCAGTCGAGCGCCTATCATTCCCGTCTTCTCCGCCCCAGCCTTTCGGGGCGTGTTTTTTCGTTGAGCCACAACTGAATGCCGACCATCAACCAGCTCGTCCGGCGCGCGCGTCGCGCCGTGGCCGCCAAGGGCAAAACACCCGCCCTGCGGCAGAATCCTTTCCGTCGCGGCGTCTGCACGCGCGTCTACACCACCACGCCCAAGAAACCGAATTCGGCGCTGCGAAAAGTCGCGAAGGTTCGCCTGACGAATCAGTTCGAAGTGATCGCGTACATCCCGGGTGAAGGACACAACCTGCAGGAACACTCCATCGTGCTGGTACGCGGCGGTCGTGTGAAAGACCTGCCGGGCGTACGCTATCACATCGTGCGCGGAACACTGGACGCCGCAGGCGTCTCGGGTCGCAATCGCAGTCGCTCGAAGTACGGAACCAAGAAGCCCAAGGCCGGCACCGGAGGGAAGAAGTGAGTCGCCGCAAGAAAACTGTCCGCCGTCCGGTGCTCCCGGACGCGCGCTACGATAGCCAGACCGTCTCCAAGTTCATCAACTCCCTCATGTACGAGGGGAAGAAGGCCGTCGCCGAGCGAATCTTCTACGGGGCGATGGATCTCGTCGAATCCCGCACCAGCCAGCCGGGCGTCAACGTCTTCAAGCAGGCGCTGACCAACCTCAAGCCGGTTGTCGAGGTCAAGAGCCGCCGCGTCGGCGGTGCGACGTACCAGGTCCCGGTCGAAGTACGCCCCGATCGTCGCACTGCACTGGCGATGCGCTGGCTGATTCTCTATTCGCGTGAGCGCAACGAAAAGTCGATGTCCGAGAAGCTCGCGGCAGAAGTGATCTCGGCGTCAAAGGGCGAAGGCAACGCGGTAAAGAAAAAGGAAGACACCCATCGAATGGCCGAGGCCAACAAGGCGTTCGCGCACTATCGCTGGTAAGTCCACGGGCCGCCTAACCAGCGGCCCGATTCACATCCGGGGGAGATGACGGCGCTCGTTGGCGTTTTCGGGCCGAAGGCCGCAGACTCGGCGGCCTCCCCGTACTTCGCGACCATGCTGTCCAGGATGCGGAATCGCGGAACGGCGATTCCGGAGCAGTTCGCGTCCGCCGGCGCGTTCATGGCCTCACGCCGGCACGAGTGGGACGCCGACGAGTTTGGCTGGGTCGGACCAGCGCTCACCGTGAGTGAGGACTGGGTCGTCGCGGCCGATGCGTCGCTCTACTATGTCCCAGATCTTCGCCGA
>Ga0079215_10000013_pt1 | contig 27869 bp, 27 predicted proteins | sample NCControl_FD_77004 | JGI IMG/M metagenome (GOLD analysis project Ga0079215, IMG submission 77004) | Agricultural soil microbial communities from Utah to study Nitrogen management - NC Control | ecosystem: Environmental > Terrestrial > Soil > Agricultural land | place: USA: Utah | collected...
ATTTTTTGTGCGTCGCCATTTAGGTTAAGCTAAAAATCTGTGGTTTAGTTACGCTCTCGCAGGAGTCGCGCAGGGTTGGTTTCCGGCGTCAGGTCATCGAGGTTGAGTCGAAGCATTCCACCAGCATCAGAAAACGCTTCTTCGCTCTGCTGAGCCCGCCGTCGAGTGAACAACAGCGCTCCCGCCAAACCACCAAGTCCTAAACACGCCAGCAGCGCATAACCGGACGCTTTCAGCACCGCCACTAACACGCCCAACGTCGTGTTGACATACTCCTCTTGCGCTCGCTTGAGGATATTCGGGTTCTCACCGAGCCATTGCACCACCTGCTCGTACTTAACTTGATCAATCAGCTGCTTTGCGGACTGCTCGTCGGGCGCGTCGAAAACGAATACCGAGTAGTTGCCGACACGGCGATACGCAATCGGCGCCGGTTCGCCAAGTTTCCACAGCTCATGGATGCGAGCGGTGATGCGAGCGTCGTTGTCCTTCGCTAGTTGCGGCGTATTGAATTCGACGATCAAAACCTTACTAGGACCATACGTCGCCAGCGCGGCATCCGCATTTCCTTGTGATTGGATCGCCGTGAACACACCCTGCTGCAATCCCAGCGGGTCGAGGTTAGGGAAGCTGTGCAGGAATACAGCGTTCTTCTGCGCTTCTTCCGGATTCGGCAGGTGCTTGATCAAGACTGGAATGTCAGCTTCACCTTTGTCCAGCGAAGCACTTAATTCCTGGGCAAATGCCGGCAAGTTGGCCGCGTCGCCCTTGAGGCTTCGCAACCTAACAAAGCGTTGTCCTTTGAAAAAGTAAATCTCATTACCCTGCTGGAAACCGGCAGTACCATAGTCAGGGGTTATCTGTGCCTTCGCCCGGGCAGCAAACAAACTGAGCATTTCGTAGGCCTTTGCGTCCTGTGGGAAATGCACAGTCTCCACACGAATTCGCGATCCGCCACTGCCGGCATAGTCCGCATTCTCAGCGTTGTCCATGTCCGTTTCTGATATCGGCCGACCGAATAACGACTCTTTCAGCAACTCGAAGTCACCGTCGAGTCGGGTCGTAATCTGGAAGTTGACGAGGCGATCTGGCAACGTGCGGCGCGCCTTACTTCCGACCGCCACAACGCAAAGACTAATAATCAGGATTAAAACCTTAACTAAACGCAAACGCAGACTCCTCGAGCGGCCCCTTTTGTAATGCTGGAAAACAGTGTTTAGAAACCGCACAGGCTTTGATGTTCCCGGCGACGATTAGGCAGCACGAACCAAGTTTAATGCCAGCGTCTTAGTTCTCGCAAAAGAAGGTCGGCGTAATGACGCGGGGTGTTGATGTTCCGCATTACGGTGGAGCCACCGGCGTCGCTCGCGTTGTCGACAATGATGTCGCCGAAGCCGAGGAGGCGTTGCGGAATACTCGCGGAAACAGTCACGTCCTGCACCTTGCTCAACGGAATGTTGCGGGTGGTGCGGGCGATCAGACCGGTGTCGATTTGCAGCTTAGCGTCGGTGACCGTGTAACGCACCATGTTTCGACGCATGTGGTAGTAGCCGGGAATCAACAAGAGCGCGAGAGCGATCGGGATTGAAATCGTAGCAGGGACGCCGAGGGATGCGAGTAGAAACACAAGGGCGAGACCGGCGATTACAGTAATAGCGTAGCCAGTCTTGATGAAGATCATCGTTGGGCGAACGCTGAAAACGGTGTGTTCCAGATCGGGATCGATGCCTGGTTCGAGGGCGCTCGCCTGGACGCGCGCGAGTCGCGTGGCTTCACCGTCGGCAGCGGCGCCGCAGTTCGAACAGAAACGAACGCTGGGGGTAACGTATGCTCCACACTTGGAACACGTCATGGATTTGACCTCACTAAGCCGGGAAAACGACGTGCTTGCCTTGAGTTTGTTCATCATACCTAAAGCCTCGTAAATACAAAACGAGAGGCCCAGGGAAAGGTTCCCTGCTTGAGGCTAGACGCGGAGAAGGGGTGACGCGGCGACGGGGGGCGCGGGCCGACGCGGGGTGCGGGGATGCGAGACGAAATCTCCGTGTCTCCGCGTCTCCCCCTCACCGCGTCTGCCTCATTGGCTGACTAGTTGGAGTTGGCCGTCAGGAAGGCGGACCATGAAGACACTGCGCTCGTAGACCGTCAAAGGCTGGGATTCTTTTTGTGCGACCTGGCCGTCGCGTGCGATTGCCGCCGCTTGCGGATCGCGAATGAGACTGTAGCGACGACCGATGCGCCGCACGTATTCCTGCGTTTCGTTGTAAGGCGGAACCTGGTAGCCGTACTTCATTACCGCACCCTCGCCGGCGTTGTAACCGGCCAGCGCAAGCTTGATATCGCCGCCAAACAGGTCGAGCAGGAACCGCATGTAGCGAGCCCCGCCCTCGATATTCTGTTTCGGGTCCCAAATGTTGCTCACGCCAAAACGCGCCGCAGTCCCCGGCATCAACTGCATCAGCCCGCGCGCGCCTTTGTACGACATCGCTCGAGGCTTGAAGCTCGACTCCTGATGCATGACCGAATAAATCAAAAGCGGATCGACCGAATTACGCTTGGCGGATTCGACGATAAAGGAGTCGACGGTGGCGTTACCGGTGGTGAATTCGCCAAGGGACGGGTTCAGCGGCTTGCTCGTGTGCTCAACGAGCGCACCGGCAGGCGGCGTGTACGTGTAATTACGTATCTTCGTGAGCTTTTTCGGGGTTGGCGGAGTTTTCTTGACCGGCTCCGGCGGAGTCTGAATGCGAATGGCGCTCGCGAAATCGAAGTTATCGACCTGATAGGTTTGGGCGGAGGCAGACCAACAGCAAACAGTCAAAATGGCGGGAATAAGGAGAAGTTTTCGCATAAGGGTTCGCGGGCAAGGGCGGAGAGTAGCCGGAGAGATACTAGCACGGTCGTCTAACATTTGCCAACTTTGTTGAACACATAGAATTAGGCGCGTCTTGACAGGGCTTGTATGATGTCACCGCCCAATAACCATTAACCGCGCGCTTCAGCGCGCCTCACAAAAGGACGAAAACAGATGAAGAAACTCCTTACGCTTACTCTGCCATTTCTCTGTGTCTTCACCGCAGCGATGGCCCAGAATGAAACTACCTTCGCTTGCACACCTCAGACGACCAAACAAACCAAACGCGGACCCGTTTTCCGGGCCACGAAGGAACAGATCAACCAGGCGCAGGCGCTGCTTAAATCACGTGGCTTCTACGCGGGGGAACAATTGGGAAAACTGGATGATGCGACGCGCGAGGGTCTGCGCAAGTATCAACAGGCGGAAGGTCTGAAAGTGACTGGTACGCTGAACAGGGTGACGCTCGAGAAGATGAACATCACCTTAACCGAGAAACAGAAAACGATGTAACCAAACATAGTCGGTAGGAGTAGTCTGCTGACCGCTCCTACCGACTCAATAGCTGTTCGATAACTTTATAACTCTCTTCCAGGGCAGCGTTGAGTTTTTCAGGTTGATTGCCGCCACCTTCAGCCATATCGGCCTTGCCACCACCGCGGCCTCCGACAATCGGCGCGAGCTCTTTAATCACCTGCCCTGCCGGTACTTTGCCAGTGAGGTCGGCAGATGTACGAACGATCAGCGAAACCTTGCCGTCGCTGCTTCTACCCAAAACAACCACGCCTGACTTGATTCGCGCCAACAATGTGTCGGAAAGCTGTCGCATTGCCGGCGCATCAAGACCACGCGCTTCACGCGCGACAACCTTTACGCCTGCAATCTCCCGCGACTCGTCGCCATTCGCCGAAGCGCCAACCGCGCCGCTCGCGATCTTCAACCGCAAGTCGTCAGCCTCTCGCCGTGCTTTCTTTAACTCATCCTGAAGCCGAGTAACGGTCGTCTGAAGATCCGATCGCGATGTACGCAAACCTGACGTCAATTCATCGACCAGCATTTCCGACTCGCGGAAACGTTCATACGCATCGACGCCTGTAATGGCCCTGATGCGCCGTACACCTGAAGCGATCGATTCATCACTCGTGATCTTGAACAGTCCGATATCGCCGGTCGCTCGAACGTGCGTACCGCCGCATAGCTCTTTCGAAAAGATCCCTTCGAGGCCCTTAATCGACAGCACGCGCACACGATCGCCGTACTTCTCGCCGAACAACGCCATCGCACCTGAGCGCATTGCCTCTTCGACCTGCATCTCGTCGGTTTGCACCGGTTCGTTGCGCAGAATGTGATAGTTAACGAGCCGCTCGATCTCTTCCTTCTCCGCGGCGGTCAACGGCTGATAGTGCGAAAAGTCGAAACGCAGGTAATTCGGCGCAACCACAGAACCCGCCTGCTTCACGTGCGTTCCCAAAACCTCGCGCAACGCGGCGTGCATCAAGTGTGTAGCAGTGTGGTTGCGTCGCGTCGCATCACGCTTTTCAACGTCGACTTCAGCCGAAACAACGTCGCCAACATTGAGCGTACCCTTCTCAATTTTGACCTTGTGAACAATCAAACCCTGGACTGGCGAATAGGTGTCGAGAACATTCGCGATCGTTTCGTCCTTCGTCAGCACGCCGACATCGCCGACCTGTCCCCCACTCTCTGAATAGAATGGCGTCCGATCCAACACGATCTCATCGTCGTTGACTACCGCAAGGATCTTCGCGTCAGACACGTACGTCGCTTCGTAACCCTTAAACACAGATTTCGGTAATTTTTCATACACGGGATTTATCTGTGCTCGTGCTTCGTGTTTCGTAGTGACAGTCGCCTGCTGTAGATCCTGCAACGCTGCATCGAACAGCCGATTAAACTCCTCTTCCTCGACCACAAACCCCCGCTCTTCCAAACTGACGCGAATCAGATCTCGCGGCGTGCCGAACGTGTCATACAACCGCGCCAGCGCCTTGTACTCAGGCATCGCACCCTTTGTCGACGCGAAGAGTTCGTCCAGCTTGTTCAATCCGACGGTCAACGTCGATCGGAAACGATCCTCTTCGAGCCGTACCATCTTCTGAATGAATTCGCGGTGCGCTTCGAGTTCGGGATAGTTGTCTTTCATCAAGTCGACGACGAAATCCGCTACCTGATTGAAGAACGGACCTTCGAATCCGAGCGTGTGGTGCCCCTGGTAGATCGCGCGGCGCATGATCTTTCGCAGCACGTAATTGCGACCTTCATTGCCGGGAAGGATTCCGTCGGCAATCGAAAACGCCGCCGCGCGCGCGTGGTCCGCGATCACGCGCATCGCAAAACCTTCCTGCGTCTCCGGTTCGTAGTGACGATCGGCCAATCGCGCGGTGTGATTGACGATCGGTCGAATCAGATCCGTGTCGTAGTTTGACTTTACACCTTGCAGTACGACGGCCAGCCGCTCGAGCCCGGCGCCTGTATCGACTGACGGCGCCGGCAGCGGATCGAGTTTGTACTTGCCCGGCTCAACTTCACTGCGATCGAACTGCATGAACACCAGGTTCCAGATCTCCATGATCGTGTCGCCTGGTCCATTCACATTCGCAGCAGAGTTCTCCGCATCGTCCGGGCTCGGCCCCATGTAGTAATGGATCTCGCTGCATGGACCACATGGCCCGGTCTCACCCATCTGCCAGAAATTATCTTTGCGACCGAAGCGCAGAATTCGCTCGCGCGGAGCGCCGACCTTTTCCCACAGCCGTTCGGCGTCTTCGTCGGGCGGCACTTCAGAGTCGCCCTCGTAAACCGTAAACCACAAGCGCGCCGGATCGAGTCCCAATACGTCGACCAGAAACTCCCAGGCAAACTTGACCGCGTCTTCCTTGAAGTAGTCGCCAAACGAAAAATTGCCGAGCATCTCGAAAAAGGTGTGATGCCGCGCGGTTTTGCCGACCTCGTCGAGGTCGTTGTGCTTGCCGCCGGCGCGCACGCACTTCTGCGACGACGCGGCGCGCAGGTAATCGCGCTTCTCCATGCCGAGAAACGTGTCTTTAAACTGATTCATGCCGGCGTTGGTGAACAACAACGTCGGATCGTCGGCAGGGAGCAGCGGCGAGGAGCGCACGCGCATGTGCCCGTGTTCTTCGAAATACTTCAGAAATGCTTCGCGAATTTCGTTACCAGTCATGTCGTTTCGAGTTTAAGCCACAAAAAGGCACAAAGCCAGAACACAAAAAGGCACAAGAGAAACAGGTGTTCACGAGTCGTCGTCGTACTGTGTAACTGAGCGAACTTTCTCACTCACCAATTCGAAACCAAATCCCTGCCGCAACAGATGATCAAACAGGCTTTTTGTTTCGCTCCGCGTTTTCGGCCGGCCGCGCAGCCGAATGCGTTTTTCGATCGCGCGGTCGATGAGCTGATCCTCCGGAGTTTCAGCGTAGACGAGCTCGAGCGCTTCGTCGGCGACGTTGTTTTCGATCTGCTTGAGTTTTAGATCGCGTTGGAGTCGGCGCCGACCGATCGGGCGCTGTTTTACCTTCGAAGAAGCGTAGCTAAACGCGAACCGCTCGTCGTCGAGGTACCCATATTCACGTAAACGCGCAATCACCGTTTCGACAACGGACTTGTTCGCTTTAATGCCTTTCCCCTGGAGCAATCGTTCACGCAACTCCGCGACGGAGCGAGGTTTTGCAGCCAAAAGCTTGACCGCGCGCTCAAATGTTTTGCGGCGAAGTTCGTCTGACATTGAGCGCCAAGCTTAAACGGATTGAAAGGAAAACGAAACACGCCTGATCTAAAATGCTCGCCATGGATGGATTGTTGGTTATCGACAAGCCTGCGGGCGTCACTTCACATGACGTGGTCGCCAGCACACGGCGGATTCTGAAGGAACGGCGCATCGGTCACACGGGGACGCTGGACCCTTTCGCGACGGGTGTTTTGCTGGTGCTGGTTGGCAAAGCTACGCGACTGGCGCAATTTCTCAGCGGAGCAGATAAGGAGTATCACGCAATCATCCGGTTAGGTTATGCAACTGACACCGGTGATCGAACGGGAACCCCGATCGCGGGCCCACACGGTTCCGCCGATCCAACTCGCCCCATCAAAGTCGCTCGTTGGAGTGAAGAGGAGATCGAAGTTGCGCTCGCAAGTCTGCGCGGTTGGATCGATCAGGTTCCGCCAATGTATTCAGCGAAGAAGATCGCCGGCAAAAAACTGTACGAGCTCGCGCGTCGTGGCGAAGAAGTCAAACGCGAGCCGGTCCAGGTTTGTATCCACGAGCTGGCAGCGATTAGACCAGATGGCGAACTCATGAAGGACAACTTCGACGGTACGTTTGATTTTCACGTGCGGGTGGTCTGTTCCGCCGGCACCTACGTACGGGTGCTCGCCGAAGATTTCGGAAACCGTCTGTCCGTTGGCGCACACTTAGCAGAGCTGCGGCGTACACGTGTCGGTGAGTTTGGTGTTACGAATGCCATGACTCTGGAACAACTGAAAACGAGCTTTGGCGAGGAGGCCTTAGGGACTATCCTGCTCCGCCCAAGCGCGGCGCTCTCACGCCTGCCTTTCCTGCATCTAAGTGGCGAAGACGTGCGACGCGCACGGCACGGAATGGAGGTGAAAGTTGGGGAGACAACTTGGTCCGACGGCGAGCAAGTAAAGATGTGCGACGATAAGGGTCACCTGATAGCCATCGGTGATTTCGACGCGACGACAAAGCGCCTGCATCCCAGCGTGGTGCTTGCCTGATTTGCGTCTCAATGAATTTATCTGTCGCTCTTGAGCCTTGTATTATATACTGGCCGCCAAGGGAAGCACGCGTTCGATTCGCTTCCAACTAGTTTTCCCCACCGCGTCTTCCTTTTTGAAATGATCATTGAGAAATCATGCTTCGAGGACGTAGCTCATGCTTACGCGCGCATGAGGCGTATCCCGAAGCTGTGACGAAATGAACCGCAGTTCCCCGACGCAAAGCGGTTGGTACTTATAGCGTGGCCTCTCCCCACACGCTGTCCAAGGCGCGAAAGCCGAAGAGGTTTCAAAGGCTATGCAAGAGCAGGATGGCAACAAGAAATTCAACATCAGTGAACGTTTGGAAGATCTGCGCCGCGAGCACGAAGCGCTACGCTGGGAAGGGTCGTTTCGTGATTACTTCGAGCTGGTCGCCCAAAATCCACGTATCGCACAACTGTCGCATGCCCGCGTAAACGACATGGTTCATGCGGCCGGAGTTGGAAGGCTGGACGAGGGCACCCAACACGAAGTCCTTTCCTACAACTTCTTTTCCGGCGAACTCTTCGGCATCGAGGAGCCGATCGCCAGAATCGTCGAGTACTTCAAGTCAGCCGCGCAGCGTCTGGAAGTTCGTAAACGTATCCTGCTTTTGATGGGACCGGTCGGCGGCGGAAAGTCCACGATCGTGAACATGCTCAAGCGCGGCCTCGAGGAGTGGACGCGCACCGACGGCGGCGCTGTTTATGCGATCAAAGACTGTCCGATGCATGAAGAACCGCTGCATCTGATCCCGCACCAGCTTCGTGCTGAAGTCGAAAAACTGTACGGCATCTACATAGAAGGCGATCTTTGTCCGCAGTGCCGTTACGCGCTTGAAAAAACTTACGCCGGACGGCATGAAGACGTGAAAGTTCATCGCGTCGCGTTCTCTGAGAAAGAGCGTGTGGGCATCGGCACTTTTTCACCGAGCGATCCGAAATCTCAGGACATCACCGAACTTACAGGTTCGATCGATCTCTCCACCATCGGCGAGGTCGGCGTTGAATCAGATCCGCGCGCGTATCGTTTTGACGGCGAGTTGAACATTGCAAATCGTGGTCTGATGGAATTCGTCGAGATGTTGAAGGTTGACGAAAAGTTTCTCTACAGCCTGCTGACGCTCTCGCAGGAACAGAGCATCAAGACCGGTCGCTTCGCGATGATCTATGCCGACGAGGTCATCCTTTCACATTCGAACGAGAACGAGTACATCGCGTTTGCGGGGAATCGAAAGTCTGAGGCACTCCAGGATCGCATCATCCTGGTAAGAGTTCCCTATAACCTCCGCGTCTCGCAGGAGGAAAGAATTTACGACAAGCTGTTGCACCAGTCGGAAGCGCTGCGCAACGTTCACCTCGCGCCAAACACGTTGAGAGTTGCGGCGATGTTTGCGGTCATGACGCGTCTTGAAGAACCCAAGCGACAGAACGTCGACATCGTTAAGAAGATGAAGCTTTACGACGGCGAGGACGTCGAAGGTTACAAGTCGAAGGACGTGCGCGAATTGAAAGAAGAGACCATCCGTGAAGGCATGGACGGAATCTCGCCGCGCTACATCATCAATCGTCTTTCGAGTGCGCTCGTTCGCGACGGCGTCACGTGCATCAATCCGATCGATGCGCTGCGTGCGATCAAAGACGGCTTCGAACAACACACCGGCATCAGCAGCGAACAGCGTGAGCGCTATCTCAACCACATTTCGCAGGCGCGTAAAGAGTACGACGAACTCGCGAAGATCGAAGTTCAACGCGCGTTCGTCTACTCGTTTGAAGAGATGGCCCGCACGATGTGCAACAACTATCTCGATAACGTCGAGGCGTTCTGCAACAAGGAACGAATCAAGGATCCCATTACCGAAGAAGAGATGGATCCGGATGAGCAGTTGATGCGCTCTATCGAGGAGCAGATCGGCATCTCCGAAAACGCGAAGAACACGTTCCGCCAGGAGATTCTGATCCGCATCAGTTCGTACGCGCGCAAAGGCAAACCCTTTGAATACAACTCGCACGAACGGCTGAAGGAAGCGATCGAGAAGAAGATCTTTGCTGACCTGAAAGACGTGGTGAAGATCACAACGTCGGCTAAGACGCCCGATCCCGATCAACTCCGCCGCATCAACGAAGTCGTGGATCGGCTCGTCAAGGAACACGGATACTGCCCAGTTTGTGCTAACGAGTTGTTGACTTATGTAGGCACGTTGTTGTCACGTTAAGTATTGAGCCACCGATAACACGGATAACGCGGATCAATTTCAATCCGTGTTATCCGTGTACTCATATGAAGAAACGTTACTGGATCGCCGGAGCTTTAACACTCGGGGTTGCTGCTAAGTTGCTTGTGCGCCCGCGCGATGCCGACTGGAACCGCAATCGCCACGTCATCTTTCACTCCGACCACTCGCGCTTCGTGGACGTCGAGGGCGTTCGCGTTCATTACCAGGAAGCGGGTAATGCAAACGCGCCGGCGCTCGTTTTGATTCACGGTTTCGCGTCCTCGACTCTCGTTTGGAGCAAAGTTTTTCTCCGCCTCGCCGCCGCCGGCTTTCGCGTGATTGCGATCGACATGCTGGGTTTTGGCTACTCCGGCAAACCGCGAAACGGTGAATACACCATCGCCGGACAAGCAACCTTGGTGGTTAGTCTGCTCGACCGACTGAAGATTAAACGCGCGACGCTGGTGGGCAGTTCATACGGCGGCGCTGTCGCCGCGACCTGCGCCCTCGATTACCCCCAACGCGTCGATAGGCTGGTCTTGATTGGAACGGTGAACAACAACCGGCCGCTCGATTACAAGCTGATGCGTGTGTTTAGTTCGCGTGTGTTCGGCGACGTCGTGTCGCCGTTGTTGATCGGTTCGCGTCGTTTGCTGCGCCGGCGAATGAAGCGAGTTTACGATCGTCACGAATGGGTGTTGGATGAACGGCGCGTTGATGCGCGTCATTTGCTGTTGCGGGCGTCGGGCACGCAACGCGCCATCATTCGCACGGTCCGTTGTTGGGACGCCGAACGCATCTCGCGCGAGGCGCATCTGATTAAGCAGCCGACGTTGTTGCTGTGGGGTGAAAACGATATCGAGATCCCACTCGCCGACGGCGAGCGGTTGCACGATCAGATCCCCGGGTCGCGCTTAATTGTATTTCTCAACTGCGGTCACATCCCCCACGAGGAATACCCGGAGGAGTTCACAAACGTCGTGGCAGATTTTTGTGGATGAAGCATTATGTCAATCCAACGCAACGACTGGTCACTGCAACGCAAAGGCATCATTGATCAGGAGCGACACAAGGATCGCGTCAAAGAAGCGATCCGCAAGAACCTCGGATCGATCGTCTCCAACGAAGCCATCATCCTCTCCGACGGAAAACGCACCGTTAAAGTCCCGATCAGGGCGCTCGACGAGTACAAGTTTCGTTTCAACTATCAAAAGGCGAAACATGTGGGCCAGGGCGACGGCAAGACGCGCGTTGGCGACGTCATCGGCCGTGAGAGCCGCGGCACAGGAGGCGGCACCGGCGCCGGGCAAGCCGGACAGGAAGCGGGCACTGACTACTACGAAGCCGAAGTCAACATCGATGAGATCGCAGCGTTGATCTTCGAAGACCTCCAGCTTCCCTATCTCCAGGAGAAAGCGAAGAAGGCTGTTCAATCGCGCAAGACGCAGTTCAACGAGATTCGCCGCACCGGAGTGATTGCCAACCTCGACAAGCGTCGCATGATTCTGGAAAACATTCGTCGTAATGCGCGCGAAGGAAACCCGCGCTTCGGCGACATCAAGAAGGAAGATCTGCGCTTCAAGACGTGGGAAGAGGTGATGCGTTACGAGTCGAACGCCGTCGTGATCGCAATGATCGACGTTTCGGGATCGATGGGTGAATTTAAGAAATACATCGCGCGCAGTTTTTATTTCTGGATGGTCCGCTTCTTGAGAACGAAGTACGACAACGTCGATATCGTCTTCATCTCACATCACACCGAAGCGAAGGAAGTCAGCGAGGAACAGTTTTTTACGCAGGGTGAATCAGGCGGAACCGTCGTGTCGTCCGCATATCAGCTTGCGCTCGACATCATCAAGCAACGTTACAAACCGTCCGATTGGAATATCTATCCGTTCCACTTCTCTGACGGCGACAACTACTACTCCGACAACGAAGAGGCGGTCAGACTCGCCGATGAATTGATCTCCACTTGCAACCTGTTTGGGTACGGCGAGATTGGTGAAGAAGGATCGTCGAGTTACCGTCGGTCTTCGGGCGCGCTGCTTTCGATCTTCAGCGATCGCCTGCATCACAAGGATCGGTTTGTCGGCGTGCGCATCGACGACAAGGAAGACGTGTACCCCGCACTTAAACAATTCTTCGGTACACGAGGTGTCGAAACACCTGCTTGATGACTGTAATGGAAGACCGGGAAATAAAAGATCTCGAAGCAGCCGTAGAGCAAATCTGGCAGATTGCTCAAGACTTCGGGCTGGATCCGTACCCGACGAACTTCGAAATTGTCCCGGCGACGGTGATGTACGAAGTCGGCTCGTACGCGCTACCAGGTCGCTACTCTCATTGGACCTTCGGCAAGGCTTACCATCGCATGAAGACGATGTACGATTTCGGACTGTCAAAGATCTACGAAGTCGTGATCAACACCAATCCGTCGTATGGATTTCTGCTTGAAACCAACAGCCCGATCCAGAACAAGATGGTGATCGCGCACGTGTTGGGCCACGTCGACTTCTTCAAGAACAATACTTATTTTTCGAAGACGAATCGCCGCATGGTGGAAAGCGTTTCCACGCACGCGCAGCGGATGATGGAGTACGAGTTCAAGCACGGCCGCAAAACGGTCGAACGGTTTCTCGACTCGGTGCTGGCGATCGAAGAGCATATCGATCCGTATTTCTTTATCAAGCGGGAAGTTTCGAACGAGGAACAGAAACGCCGCGCCGAGCATCGTCCGCGGGAGGGTCGGTACGACGACCTGTGGCTCCTCGACAAGGCGGAACGTGAATTACGAGATCCCTCCGCGGCAGCCGATAAGCGCGATGATGATAGCAAGCCGCGCGAGCTTCTGCCGGAAAAAGACCTGCTCTACTACGTCATGAAAAACTCTCCGTCGCTCGCGCCTTGGCAGCGTGATGCGATCGCGATGGTCCATGAGGAGATGGAGTACTTCGTTCCGCAGATGCAGACGAAGATCATGAACGAAGGTTGGGCCAGTATCTGGCACGCGCGGATCATGCGCGCACTCGATCTGACAGACAACGATCACATCGAATTTGCGAACCTGCATTCCGGTGTTGTTTCGCCGCAGAAGGGCCAGTTGAATCCGTACTACCTCGGCTACAAGATCTACGAAGACATCGAGCGCCGCTGGAACGAGCCGTCGATAGAGGAGCGAGACAAGTTTAACCGCCTCGGGAAGGAAGGCCGCGACAAGATCTTCGAAGTACGTGAGATCGAGAACGATGTCTCGTTCCTGCGCAATTATCTAACCGAAGAGCTTTGCGAAGAGCTCGATCTGTTTGTCTTTGAGCTAATCGAAGAAGAGGAATGGACGATCACCGAAAAGCGTTGGGAGAAAGTGCGCGATCAACTCGTCGCGAACATGACCAACTTCGGGTTCCCGTACCTGCAAGTCGAAGACGGCGACTACAATAACAATCGTGAGCTCTACCTAAAACACCGCTACGAAGGCACCGAGCTCGAGATGCGCTACGCTCGCAAAGCACTCGAACACGTGCACATGCTCTGGGGCCGCCCTGTTCATTTGGAAACCGTGATTGATGAGGAGTCGACCGTGCTGCACTACAACGGCGACGAGCACGGGGAAGATTAGAGCTTTGTGCTTTGTGCTTTGTGGAAGCAGATACCAAGTACCAAGTACTAAGTACCAAGCACTTATCCCATCTTCAAAGCTTCACCCACCGACGGGTCACGCCTCACGCGCCAGATCTTGGAATCAAGGTAATAGTGGATGAACGCGTAACCCCACAGAAATGAAATGCCGAGTTGTACCGCGAATGATGGAGTGCCGTTTTGTAGACCGATGTAACCGAGCATCTGCCGTGGTCCCTGGTACAGAATTCCAAATACAATTCCGAACGCGATGTAGTAGAGCACGCGCCTGCTGATGAACTCCGCGGCGCCGTACTTCTCGCGCGATTCCGGCGTGTACTTCTTGTTGTGAAACCAAATCAGCCGGTGGTACTGAAAGTTGTGATAGATCGTCAGTATCGCGACGATCGCGATCGGCTTGTGCGGCATGGGAGTCAACAGAACGATCCAGTGCATCGGTATCGCCGCCGCCAGCAACAAGTATTTGGGAACATTCAACGGCTCGCCACTGATTGCCCGTTGAATCTGGCGTCCTAACCAAATGAGCGCCAGCAGAATTGTTCCGGCGAGCAGCAATTTAGCTAGTCCACTTACGCCACCGCGCAATAGTTCCGGCACACGCGCCATCGCTTCCGGATCGCGCGCGATAAACTCGACAAACGGATAATTAAACGCAAACAGCAGTAACAGTCGATCAAGCGCGTTATCGATCCGCGCGAGGTCGCCGTTCTTCTTTTTGTACAACACCATGAAACCGTAATGCTGTTTCACGAGGTGGTAGTAAGCCCATAACGCCGCCACGAAGAAGAACACAAACGCGAAGCCCGCAAGCACCAACACTGGCCCAATCGCAAAGAACAGCAGCGAACCCCACAACAATCTCGCCCGGTTCTTACGTTCCGCGCGATCGAAGTACGTTCGCGAAAACGTCCCGAACACGTGAGGCGCGTCGATCAGGATGGCCCACAGCGCAACCATCGGAACCAGCGGCACGATGCCTTTAACGTACAGAAACAGCAATGCATAGCTCGACACCACTGATCCGATAAACCAGACGAGATCGTCGCGCGCGCTGATTAGCCAGCGTAACGAGATTACGTTCGCAACCGGTTTGGTTATGATTTCGGCACTGGCAGCCATAGCTACATTTGGTTTGGACCTGGCGGCATTTTATCATCCAGCGAGAGCTGAGAAGAAAGCCGATGAAGAAACAACTATTCCAGGCGCATCCGTGGCACGGCGTGAGCCCGGGGCCGCGCACGCCCGAACTCGTCAACGCTTACATCGAGATCGTACCAACCGACCCGGTCAAGTATGAACTCGATAAATGGTCCGGCCACCTGCGCGTCGATCGTCCGCAACGATTTTCATCAATGTGTCCAACGCTCTACGGTTTCATACCGCAAACTTATTGCGGGCGCGCTGTGGCTGAACTGTGCGAACAGCGCACCGGCCGCACCGGCATCGAAGGCGACAAAGATCCGATGGACATCTGCGTCCTGTCGGAAAAAACATTTGCTCACGGCAGTTTCTTCCTGCACGCGCGTCCGATCGGCGGGCTCAGAATGATCGACGGCCAACAGGCTGACGACAAGATCATCGCCGTGCTCGAGGCGGATCTCGCATACGGTCGCATCGAGAATATTGACGAAGTTCCGTCCGGGCTGGTCGATCGATTAAGACACTATTTTTTGAGCTACAAGCAGTTGCCCAGCGATGCGCCCAAGAGAGTTGAGATTGCGGACGTGTACGGGCGGCTCGAAGCGCTCGACGTGATTACCAGAAGCTTGCGTGATTACAAGGATGAGTTCGCCCGTTAGATCGCCGCTAGATCCTGGAGACAGGCTCTGCAATGCCGCACTGTGGACACACCAAACCACGAAGCCCATCGTCGTCCACCCACTTAGCTAGAGGCAGTGACGGTTTGCGATGAGCTTCGTGTTGTTGATGTTGGCGATGCTGTTGTTTTCGTTCCGTGTTCTCCGCGCTACAGTGCTTACACAACCACCCATAACCAAGGTTGAAGAAATGGGTGGTTTGATGCACTGAAAACCTCCTTCGAGGTTAACGACGCGATTCAGGTGACTCCATCAAGCGAACCGGAACAGACGTGCGTTGTCCGTCACGCCAGATTTGCACCTGCACTGTTTGGTCGATCTGATACTTGTCGAGCACGCGGAACAAATCGTCGGAGTTGGCGATCTTTTCGTTGTTGATGCCGACGATAATGTCACCGAGCTCGAAGTCGCCCATTTCCGTCTGTTGCATTCCGCGCAGACCGGCCGCAGCCGCACCGCTACCGCGCGCGACCTGGACGATCAGCACCCCATCAGACACCGGAAGATCGACCTGCGTGCGGATCGTATCTACATCGCGAGTGCTGATACCGAGTTTCGGACGGCGGACCGCTCCGTATTGCAAAAGCTGTGGTACGACGCGTTTCGCGATGCTCACCGGCACTGCGAAACCAACCCCGGCCGAACTGCCGGACGGCGAAAGGATCTGCGAGTTGATACCGATCATCCGGCCGCGCGAGTCGAGCAGTGGTCCACCTGAGTTGCCGGGATTGATCGACGCATCGGTTTGAATCGCACCTTCGATCAGGCGATTGTTTCGCGCTCGGATGGGACGTTGTAGTCCGCTGATCACGCCGGTCGTCAACGTGCGGTCCAAGCCGAACGGATTACCGATCGCGAGCACTTTCTGTCCGACGACAAGCTTGTCAGAGTCGCCCATCGGAACGACAGTCAATGGACCAGGTGGTTTTTCAGTCAAACGAATGACCGCGAGATCCGTGTCGGGATCGCGACCAACAACAACCGCCGGATAATTCTTCTTCCCACCGAGGCTGACCGTAAGTTTTTGCGCGTCAGCGATGACGTGATAGTTAGTCAGAATATTCCCCTGTTGGTCCAGGATTGAGCCGGAGCCGGACCCTTGCTGTGGTTCGACAAATCCGAAAAAATCGCGCGCGTATGAGGTTGATTGGATAAAGACAACGCCTGGACTCAAAGCGCGGTAAACTTCGATGTTGTTCTGTTCGTCAGTAACGGTTGACGGATCGGCGATTCCCGCCGGCGGCGCTTCTGAAAGAGCGGCTTGCGAAGGTGCGTCGCGTTTCGAAAACCGATCGAAAAGCACCACTCCTCCGGCTGCAAATAGTCCTGAAATAAGGGCAATTAAAAGGATCTGGCGGGCGGAAAGTCTGTACATAGCTTCTTCCCTCTCGGAGTCATAATTTGGCTGGCCCATTATATCCGTGTTTGGGCAAACTGGTAATGAACGACCACGGATTAGAAAACTGGGATGCTCAAACCAAGCGCGACGCAGCCTGTCGCTGCATGTACGAACATGAGGGCGACGTAGATCATTAATATGAACGTCATTCCGCGTTTGGCTAATGGCAAGTGAGCGCAGCGGTAGAGGATGTAAGCAGCGGCGGTGCCGATTGCGAGTTTGATTGCGAGGAAGGAGAGGTCGCCGTGTTCGAGCAGTCGGGCCATGAGTGCGTTTCCCTCAGTGGCAACGTTGAGTCGCAACCAGAGGATTGTAAGCTGAGCGTCGAGCCAGTTGAGAGAGAACAGGAGCAAGCTTTTCGAGAGTGGACCCATTGAAACCCCTCGGGGCTAAACGTTGTTAAACTCTTCCCTTATACGCCAGAACCCTCAAAACCTGTCGTTTTGAGGGTCCATGACGTCACGGGAGGTACGAGACTCGTCCTTATGCTTAGTAAATACTTTGAATCGTTAGCTGGTTCCTGAGAAGTATGCCAGAGCAGACTTCGATCGCCAATTCACTGCGCGAAGCGTCGCAAGCTTTAGAGGCGCGCGGCGTGCCGGAATCACGCCGCGAAGCGGGATCGCTGCTTGCGTTCGTGATCGGCAAAGACCGGACGTTCCTGATTAGTCACGCGGACGATTCGTTGGAAGAGACAGAAGTGAATCGTTTTCGCGAAGTGGTCGCGCGACGTGCCGAAGGCGAGCCGCTCCAATACATCACCGGAGTGCAGGACTTCTATGGACGCGAGTTTCGAGTCACTCCCGATGTGCTGATACCTCGACCCGAGACTGAGTTGCTGGTCGAGGCGGCGCTGGAGGTGATCACTGATGTCCGTGGGCCGTCGATCTGCGACGTGGGAACGGGATCCGGTTGCATCGCCGTGACTTTGCTGTGTGAAAGAACAGACGCGCGTGCGGTTGCGGTTGACGTTTCAGAAGCGGCACTCAAAGTTGCCGCACAGAATGCCCAGGTGCTAGGTGTAGGCGACAGAATCGAGTTGAAGCTTTCCAACTGTTTTGACGCACTGGACAGAACTACATTCGACGCAATCGTTTCCAATCCGCCATACATCTCTTCCGCTGCCCTCGCGGGTTTGCAACGAGAAGTTCGCGACCATGAACCGCTGGTCGCGCTTTCGCCGGGCGCGGACGGGTTAAGCGTAATCCGACGTTTGCTTCAGGACGCCCCCAGCTTCTTAAACGCCGGGGGACACGTGGTCATGGAGATCGGATTCGACCAGGGAGAAGCGGTCCAGGAGTTGATTGAGCCGAAATTCTGGCGGCTGATGGAGATTCGACCTGATTTGCAAAGCATTCCTCGGATACTGGTCGTCCAGAAAACGGGTGGGATTTAATGTCACAACGCCGGAGACTGTGGTGTCTATCATCCAGAGCCTCGAAAAGCTAAACCCCAGACGAATGAAGGAGACCGAAGTCATGTTCAGGTTTTTAGGACGCACTGCGTTTATTGCCGCGTTGATGGCATTGACCGTCGTTTCCGCGTTGGCGCAGAAAAAGGAAGGAACACTAACCTGTCGCGATAACAGTTACTACAACGACAGGTTGGAAGGAAACTGCGAGATCCGCGAACAAACGCTCGCGATGAGCGGTTCGCCAATCGCCATCGACGGACGGCAAAACGGAGGCATCTCCGTTAAAGGTTGGGAACAGGGCCAGGTGTTGATACGCGCCCGAGTGCAGACCGGAGCGCCGTCGGCCGCGGAGGCTGCCGATCTTGCGCGACAAATCCGAATTGAGACCAGCGGCTCGAAGATCTACGCGAGCGGTCCTGACAACCGCAGAAACTATCACTGGGACGTGAGTTATGAAGTGTTTGTCCCGCGTCGTGCTGATCTCTCGCTTGAAACACACAACGGCGGTATTTCGATCTCCGAAGTAAACGGCAAGATTGATTTCAACGCGCTCAACGGCGGCGTTGTTTTGCGAAAAGTTGGCGGGGCGGTCCGCGGCTCGACGACCAACGGCGGACTCGTGATCGAGCTCAGCGGCGATCGCTGGGACGGCGAAACGCTCGATGTCCGGACCACCAACGGCGGCATCGTGTTGTCTGTGCCCGAGAACTACTCGGCGAATTTGCAGACAGGCACCGTGAACGGCGGCGTCAACGTCGATTTTCCGATTACCGTTCAGGGACAAATCAACAAGCAGATCGCCGTCAACCTCGGCTCCGGCGGCCCGACCGTCAAAGCCATGACGACGAACGGCGGCGTTCGCGTCAAGCGGGCAAACACCAACGACTAGTGGTTATCCACACGAGCCACAGATTACGCGGATCTGTATAATCTGTGGTTCGTGGACAAGTTTCGCATCACAGGTGGCCGGGCGCTTCGCGGGCGGGTGTCGATTAGCGGCGCCAAAAATTCCGCCCTCCCGTGTATGGCCGCGGCCTTACTCACGCCCGAAACCGTCACACTCCACAACATCCCTTACGTTCGCGACATCATCACGCAGCGACGTCTGCTCGAAGACATCGGCGCGACTGTCCTGACTCCCGAACTTCGAACCCACAAGATCACCGCCGCGCACATCGAACTCTTCGAAGCGCCCTACGAGCTGGTAAAGACGATGCGCGCGTCAGTGCTCGTGCTTGGTCCATTGCTCGCGCGTTTCGGCAAGGCCAAAGTTTCGCTGCCCGGCGGTTGTGCGATAGGCACTCGTCCGATCGATCTTCACTTGTCCGGATTTGAAAAACTCGGCGCTGAAGTGCGACTCGAAGCCGGAAACGTTGTTGCGCGCGCTCCAAGTGACGGCCGGCTACGTGCGGCAGATGTTGAGTTCAACAAAGTCACGGTCACCGGAACAGAAAACCTGATGATGGCCGCGACACTCGCGCGCGGCACAACAACATTGCGCAATTGTGCGCTCGAACCTGAGATCGTCGACCTCGCCGAGCTGCTCAACAAGATGGGCGCGCGAGTGAACGGCGCGGGAACCGACACGATCCAGATCGAAGGCGTCGCATCGCTCGGCGGAGCAGAGCACACCATCATCCCCGATCGAATCGAAACTGGCACCTTCATCGTCGCCGCGGCAATCACGAACGGTCAGCTCGAAATTAAAGACTGCCGCCCAGATCATTTGCAGGCTGTCATCGCTAAGCTGCGCGAAGTCGGCGTGGTGGTCCAGGAAGTGAATCCGACGACGTTGGAAGTGACGTGTTGTCCTGAAGGGCTTTCAGCCGGCAACGTTTCAACTGCGCCGCATCCGAGTTTTCCGACTGACATGCAAGCGCAGTATATGGTGCTGATGACGCAGGCGCGCGGTAGATCGGAGATCGTCGAAACGGTTTTTGAGAATCGCTTTATGCATGCGTCAGAGTTGCAGCGTATGGGAGCGCAGATACACATCGACGGAAGCAGCGCGATCGTTGACGGCGTGACTCCACTCAATGGTGCGCGCGTGATCGCTTCAGACCTGCGCGCGTCGGCATCGCTGGTGTTGGCGGGATTGATTGCGAATGATGAAACGATGATCGATCGGGTCTATCACATCGATCGCGGTTACGAGAAGATCGAAGCGAAGTTACGTGCGGTCGGCGCAAACATCGAACGTATAACTACGTCCGTGACGGCGGGACTCGTTCAGGGAACAAATGCGGATTAAGGAGCCGAGGGAATGACCGAAAAGAGTTGCTTGTTTTGCAAGATCATCGGCGGTGAGATACCGGGTGATCTTCTACACCAGGATGAAATGTGCGTTGCGATTCGCGATACCAATCCACAGGCGCCGATGCACGTGCTGGTGATACCACGCGAGCACCTCGAATCGCTTGACGACGCTTCGCAAAAAGATGAAGCGCTACTCGGACATTTGCTTCGTATTGGTGCGAGGATAGCTAACGATCAGGGTCACGCAGACAGTGGTTACCGGACCGTAATCAATAGCGGCGAAGGTGCTGGCCAATCCGTGTTTCACCTTCACGTTCACGTGCTCGCAGGCCGTCCGATGAACTGGCCTCCCGGTTAGCGCGACATCATTAACCACAAAGAAGCACCAAAAGCACAAAAGGCACAAGAATTCGATTCAGACAAGGTACGCATACGCGTTGCTCACCTCTTTCCTTGTCTTAGTGCCTCTTGTGTCTTTTGTGCCTCTTTGTGGCTAAGCTTTCGGCGCTACCCCGCGTACCGCTTCCGACACGCCCTCTTCATACTTCTTAAAGTTCTCGTTGAAACGGCGAGCGAGATCCTTCGCCTGGCGATCGTACGCATCCTTGTCGGCCCACGTGTTGCGCGGCTGGAGCACCTCGTTCGGCACTTCAGGACACGAAACAGGGATGTTGACGCCGAAGATCGGATCGGGCTGCGTTTCGACCTGCGCCAGCGACCCGTTGAGAATCGCCCGAATCATCGCGCGCGTGTAACTGATCTTCATTCGCTGGCCCACACCGTATGGACCACCGCTCCAACCAGTATTGACTAACCAGCACGCTGCGTTGTGCTTGCCCATCTGCTGGCCCAACAAGTCAGCGTAAACACCGGGATGCAACACCATGAACGGCGCACCGAAACACGTCGAAAAAGTCGCTTCCGGTTCCTTGATTCCCTTTTCCGTGCCGGCAACTTTCGCCGTGTAACCGGAAAGGAAGTGATACATCGCTTGTTCCGGCGACAGTCGCGCAACCGGAGGCAAAACGCCAAACGCATCCGCCGTCAACATGATGATGTTGCGCGGGTGACCGGCGCGCCCCTCAGGCACAATGTTCGCGATGCTGGTGAGTGGATACGAAGCGCGCGTGTTTTCAGTCTTGCGCGCGTCGTCCAGATCGATCTGCCGTGTTACCGGATCGAAAACGACGTTCTCCAGAATCGTGCCGAACATGCGGGTCGTGCGATAGATGTCGGGCTCGGCTTCTGCGGACAGCTTGATCACCTTCGCGTAACAGCCGCCTTCGTAGTTGAATACGCCGTTGTCGGACCACCCATGCTCATCGTCTCCGATCAAACGACGCTCGGGATCCGCGGACAGCGTGGTCTTGCCTGTTCCCGATAGACCAAAAAAGATCGCGACGTCCCCTTCACCGCCAACGTTGGCGGAGCAGTGCATGCTCATCACTCCGCGTTGCGGCAACAGATAGTTCATGATCGTAAACGCGCTCTTCTTGGTTTCACCGGCGTAAGACGTGCCGCCGATCAAAACGAGTCGTTGGCTGAAGTCCATTAGGATGAACGTTGGCGAACGCGTGCCGTCGCGTTGCGGATCGGCCTGAAAACTCGGGAAGTTGATGATCGTAAACTCGGGTTGATGCGGCTCGGTTTCCTTGATGTTGCTGATGAACATCGTGCGCGCAAACAGCGAATGCCATGCGAGCTCGTTGATCACGCGAATCGGCAAACGGTAATTTGGATCGGCGCCAACAAACGTGTCCTGCACGAATAAATCGCGGCCGTTCGCATGGGCCATCATGCGTTCTTTGATCGAGTTGAACTTGTCCTGCGGAAAATCTTTGTTGACGTCGCCCCAGAAGACTTTGTCCTGGCTCTCAGGTTCGCGCACGATCGCTTTATCTTTAGCGGCGCGGCCTGTGTGTTCGCCGGTATCGACAATGATGTTGCCATGATCCGACAAAGCGCCTTCATTACGGCGCGCAATTTCTTCGTAGAGTTCGGGTGTGTTCAGGTTCCAGTAAACGTTGGCGGGCGCGTCGATGCCGTAATTATCCAACTCGAACACAGTATTCTTGCGGCCCAGATGTTTAGTGGTGCTTTCAGTGCGAGTGGAAGCCATTAAATAGTCTCCAATTCGAGAGAGGAAACCGTGCGCGGTCGGTTACTCTTCGCCTACTCTTCTGCCGCCTGTCGCTGTCTGGCGAGTTGTCTCAACGCGTCGGCGAGATCGCGAGCGGCGCGCTCGATGCGATCGGCGGCCATGTGTAGGGACTCGACCTCGTCTGATGAACGCAAGGGGACGACGGCGAGCGCTGCGTCGACTTGCTCTCTCAAACGGTTTGCCTCATTTTCGGTTTCTTGTTCTGCGCGGGTTCGTTGTGAAGCTGCGGCCTGCTGGTTCATGCTAGATGTCATTTCTAAAAAGGATTATGAATGCTGAAACTTATGCTGGCGTTAGATTTGGTTATGCCAGGGAGGTAAGTCTGACATCTGGCGAAGATTCAAGCAAGTGCGGGTTTGGGTTTTGTAAACACTCCGAACAAAGTCGCGTTTTTTGATGAATAGTAACCGGCCTGACAAGAGATCATTCACGCCTCGCGAGTGGAAGCTGGTGCAACAACTCAACACGCCGGCGAAGGTGCAGCGCTACTTCAGTTCGCTGCCGTACAACTGGGAACGAGACGGTGGAACGATGCGATCGTTTCGCGAATTAGTCAGAAAAAACGAGGCGCATTGCTTGGAGGCCGCAATTGGCGCGGCTGTGATCCTGGAACAGCATGGCTACCCGCCGCTCTTGTTGGACCTCGAGTCAATCGACTTATTGGACCATGTAATGTTTGTGTTCAAGGGCGATCGCGGTTGGGGATCGGTTGCTCGCTCACGCGACATCGGCCTACACGGACGCAAACCGGTGTATCGATCTTTGCGCGATCTGGTGTGGAGTTATTTCGATCCTTACGTTGACTTCTCCGGTCGGATAAAAGGTTATGGTCTCACGAGTCTTTACGATCTCGGCAACTACGACTGGCGTTTCTCACCGCGCAAAATGACGAAAATCGAAGACCACCTCCGCTCCATCCCCCACAAACCCCTCCGCTCCTCTGATGCGCGCTACAAAAAACTCCTCGCCCGCTACCACGTTTACAAGAAACGTTTTCCCGATCGCTCCCCAAGTTACTACGACAGCCGTCCGAACTGGATGCTATAATGCGGCTACCCACTTAAACCTCATCGGAGAAAACATAATGCCTTGGGTCAATACATCGCCTCTAGTTAAGAGATACACGCTCGAAGAGTTTTGGGAGCTCCCTGAGCCGCCCGACCACTCAAAAGTTGAATTAATCGCAGGAGTCCTCTACATGACACCTCCTCCTGAGAAACCTCACGGCAACGCAGTTAGCCGCATATTGCTCTTGCTTTCTAACTATCTCGTTGAAACGGACGACAAAGGACGCTTTTATGTTCCTCGCCACGGCATCTCGATCACGCCAAATACATGGCTTGAACCAGACTTGTTCTATGTCTCCGCCGAAACTCAGGCACAGAGTACAGGCAGATATCACACGACCGCCGATCTCCTCGTCGAAGTCATTTCACCGGGTTCCGCGATCTACGATCGAAATACAAAAGCTGATACTTACGCAGTACTCGGCGTGAAAGAGCTATGGCTTGTGGACGAATTCGAGGGACTGATCGAAGTTCGAGTGCTAAAAGGTGATTCTTATGAGTCACAGATATTCGATCGCCAGGACCGGTTGATCTCTACTGTGCTTCCGGGATTCAGTGTCAAAGTTGGCGACGTCTTCGGTGACTAACCGTGCGCGGATTCGAGGGGTGGGAGACGCTTGAAGCGGGCGTCGACGAGCATGTGAATGACGACGGCGGTGATGATGATGGCGCCACCGATTAAGGCCCAGCGTGCGGGGCGTTCGCCCAGAACCATAAAGACCCATACGGGATTCAGGACGGGTTCGATGTAGCAGATGATGCCCGCGTCCAAAGATCTCACACCACGTGCCATCCCGGCAGTGAACAAGACATAAGAGAGACCAAGTTGAATCACCCCTAAGTACATCACGCTCAACAGGTCGTGACGCCCGACGCTGTCGAACGCGCCCAATCCCCATGGCACGCAGACTAAGACCACCAGCAGGTTGCCATAGATCACGGATGAAGCCCGGTTCACTTCTCGCGCGCGTGGATGCCGCAGCAACAAGAAGTAGATCGCGAAGAAAAGACCGGAAGTAAGCGCCATCAGGTTCCCGGTCACATCCTGCGGCCGCAGTTGGCCCACGAAAAACAGCGCCATGCCACCGATACACACGAGGACCGTGATCAGATCCCGCGCGCGAAATTTCTCGTTGTAGACAAGCGGTTCAAGGATCAACAGGTAAACAGGTGCGGTGTATTGAAGAAAGATCGCGTTGGCGGCGGTCGTTTGTTTCGTCGCCATCACAAACAGGATCACGAGGGCTGCATACAGAATCGCCGCGGCAGCGGTAAGACTGTTCAGACCAAAACCTTCACGACGCGTCACTAATGCAACCGTGACAAGGGCAAAGAACGATCGATACAACGAGAGTTCGAGGCCGGAGAGTGAGGTCCATTTGATGAAGAGCCCGCCCGTGCTCCAAAGGAAAGCCGCGGCGAATACGAACAGTAGCGGCGAAGAAAGGGAAGACGCTCTGGGACTATTTTCCATTTGTCATTTGGCATTTCTCATTTGTCATTTCTGACGCTCCGCGAATTTGAACGTTCCGCAGCCAAATGAAAACCGACAAACGGGAAATGAAAAATGGAAAATGACTTTGGTCACGGATTGTTTTTCAAGCCCTTGAGGTATTTGCCAAACACGCCGTTCCACGGTGGGATCACGACCGACACGGCGCCATGCGTCTGCGCCTGGCAAGCCAGCCGGATCAACGGCTTCGGCTCCGAAGTATCAATGTAACCAAACTCCTTGATCTTCTTTCCTTCACGCGCCGCCACGTCCGACAACTTTTCCGCGCCACCGAGCACGCCAACCCAACACGTCCCACACGAAGCGGAACGACACTCGACGGGAATCGGTCCTTCAACCCGTCGCGGATCGATCTCACGCCAATTGCGCGAGCGATCTTCAGCGGCGCCCCACGCCAAATCCTGTACGTGGTTCATTCGGTATGTCGCGCGGTCGTCGTTTTCATCGTATGTAACAGTCCACTTCTTGTTCACCGTGCGCAGAAAACCAAGCAGTCCCTGACTATCGTCCTTCGCGCGTTCGCGCAAAACCTGTTCGGGCGACTTCCGCGCATGTTGGGAATCGATCAGCATCTTGCCGGGCGCTTTTTCAAACGCTTCAAACCCAGCCTGCTGAACAGTCATGAACGCGACTGCGGTAATGCCAACAGTCAACGAGCGATCTGCCTTGACCCGCTGCGCCACCTTTTCCGCGACGCCCAAAATCTGATCGGCTAGCGATGCGTCCGAAGAACTAAAACCCTGCGCATGCTGCTCGACTGCTTTCTTCACTTCCGGCCAGTAACGATGCCCGTAAAGGAACGTATGCGACGAGTCGATCTGATCCTTCAAATCGTAAGTTCCCTGCATCAACAACATTTGCCGAAGCTTCTCGGGATCCTCCGCCTCCCGCAGCGCCTGAAACAACGCCAGCGGGTAAAAAGCAAACCAAATCTGCGTCGCATTTTGATCGACTTCGTGAATCGAACGCAGCAGCGTGGTCAACGCAGCGGACCACGCTTCTTCATCGTGTTTTGCAAGAAAATTATCAAATGGAGTCATGTTAATAGCCGGAATTATGTGGTAAAGTTTGTCACCGCCATGGATCCAAATCAGCCTGAAGTCGCCAAAACGGGACGTACTTTCGACAGTGCTTATAGTTTTTCGTTCAGCATTGCCGTCGGGCTTGTTTTGTTCATTGCCGGGCTCGTCATCAGCCTGACGCTCGGACAGGGCGCCACCATCGGTCTCATCTTCGGTATCCCGCTACTGATCGCCGGTCTAGTGTTGCCGCTGTTCATGATGCGCGACCTTTTCCATCACAACGAAATCAGCAGCACGTGCCCGTTCTGCGACGCACCGATCAAAACGTCAGACGCCACCATCCGCCTGAATTGCCCGTCCTGTAAGCGCGTGATCGAAGTGCGGGAAATGACTTTGCAGCGCGGCGAGTAACACCTCTCTCAGATACCGGTCGACAAGTTGCCCCGCGTGAAATAATCGGCGAACGTAAACGCAAACATTATCGCCATCCAGAACAACGCGGAACCTACAATCACCCAAACAAGTCGTGCACTATAACGCACGTGCATGAAATAGAGCACAACGAACGTCGCCTTCGTAACGGCGATGGTCATTGCGATTATCGTGTTCAGTCCATACGGAAAATCGACGAACGCGGCCCCCACCGTCAACGCCGTGCCGACGAGCAGCACTAAGAAGATCGTGATGTAAACCCTGACTGAAACTATGTGTTCACTCATCAGTGCCCACCGAGATGCCGCCCGAGCAAATAAAGCAGCGGAAACAGGAAAATCCAAACGATGTCGACAAAGTGCCAGTAAAGCCCGATGACCTCGACCGGACTGTGATACTCAGGATCGAATCGACCTCGCAGTGAAAAGATGATCAGATACGTCAACAAGCCCGCGCCGATGATCATGTGCAACGCGTGCATGCCGGTCATCGCGAAATAGATCCAGTAGAACATCTCCACCTGCTTCAGCGTCGCGCCGGGCAGCAGGTGAACTGCGTGCGGGTCGGTCGTAAAGGAAGCTCCCGGAATTAAATTTCCGGGAATCAGCCGGTCTGTGTATTTCTCGTGGTACTCGACGGCCTTGATCCCAAGGAACGTCAGTCCAAGAACCAACGTCAGCACCAGGCACAACACCTGCGGACGCTGTTTCCCTACCTGCGTGAAGTACACGGCCATCGCCATCGTGAAACTGCTCAAAATCAGCACGCCTGTATTGACGGCGCCGAGCGTGATGTCGAGGTGATTGCTGGCAGAGGCAAACGCGGCTGGGAAGAACGTTCGATAGAGCGTGTAGGCGAGAAACATCCCACCAAAGAACATGATCTCGGTGACGAGGAAGATCCACATGCCTAGAGTGCCCGCTTCACGCTGCTGCTCCATGTTTTCAAAATGGTGCTGTAGCGCCGGGTGGCCGTGAATCTCTGGTGTTGCCGCGTGACTCAACTTCTTCGTAGCTCCTTCATATTTCCCGCAAAGGCGCGAAGGCGCAAAGCGCTGCCGCGTTTTCTAAAGATCTTTCTTTGCGCCTTTGCGCCTTTGCGGGAGAATACATTTCTCATGCCCGTTCGACTTCGCCGCGAAACTTGCCGACTACTTCCGTCTCCTCGGGCGGCGCAAACTCGTATGCGTCCCACGTCACGATCGGCGTTGTCTCAAAGTTTTCCGTTGGCGGCGGCGACTGTGTGCGCCATTCGAGTCCCGGCAAGTGCCACGGATTCGCTTCCGCATGCCG
>Ga0079215_10000015_pt1 | contig 27000 bp, 19 predicted proteins | sample NCControl_FD_77004 | JGI IMG/M metagenome (GOLD analysis project Ga0079215, IMG submission 77004) | Agricultural soil microbial communities from Utah to study Nitrogen management - NC Control | ecosystem: Environmental > Terrestrial > Soil > Agricultural land | place: USA: Utah | collected...
ACTGCGACTGTCGAAGCCATTCCGTTGATCGTAGCCTCAATCATTTCCAAAAAAGCCGCCGCTGGTCTCGATGCGATGATAATTGACGTGAAGGTCGGCAACGGTGCGTTCATGCGCGAAGAGTCGCGCGCGACTGAGTTGGCCCATGCGCTCGTCAGCACTGGTAACTCCTGCGGGATCAAGACACGCGCCTTACTAACCGACATGAACCAGCCGCTGGGACGCGCCGTAGGCAACTCGCTCGAGGTAGAAGAATGCATCAATCTTCTTCGTGGTGACGCGCCGGACGCGGCACGGCCAGTGCTCGACTTGTCGCTTGAACTGTCGGCTCACATGTTGTTGTTGGCGAATGTCGATTCGACGATGGAATCCGCGCACGAGCGTCTGCGCGAAGTGTTGGAGTCGGGTAAAGCGCTGGAGTGTCTGCGACAGAACATCGAGGCGCAGGGTGGCGATCCGCGTGTGTGCGACGACCCGGCCCGTTTTCTGCCTTTGGTAAGCGAAACCATTACGGTAGAATCCCCGCGCTCTGGCTTCATTAAAAGGGTGGATACCACGGAGATCGGTCACGCTATCGCAGCAATCGGTGGCGGACGTGTGCGCATCGAAGACACGATCGATCCGACCGTCGGTTTCACGTCCGAACTGAAGCTTGGTGACCGGGTGAAGTCCGGCGAAGCAATTGGCATCGTTTACTGCGCTGATACTTCGGCTGGTGAGGAAGCGGCGCGAAGAATTCAAGCGGCGTATCACGTCGGAGACGAGCCGCCCGCGGAACCGCAAAAGTTAGTCAAGGAAGTCATTAACAAATGAAGTACAAACTCCTGGTTTTGGTCACACTGCTTGGTCTAATCGTTATCGCCCTCACCGCCTGTAATGACATGTCGGCGTCGCAGGATTCATCGAAGATACGCGTCGGAATCGTTTTTGATATTGGCGGCAAAGATGATCGTTCGTTCAATGCCGCCGCGTGGCAAGGTGTGCAACGCGCCGCGAAGGATCTGCCGATCATCTTGCGCGACATCGAACCGGGAACTCCGAACGCGATCGAGCCCGCGATGCGTGCCTTTGCGGAGCGTAACTTCGATCTCATCATCGGTGTTGGCTTTGCGCAGGCGCCGATCATGGAGATGGTTGCGAAAGACTATCCGAACATTCAGTTTGCGATCATCGACGGCGACAGCAAGTTGCCAAACGTTGCTTCACTGATGTTCAAGGAACATGAAGGCTCATATCTCGTGGGGATACTCGCCGCGAAAGCGTCACGTACAGGGACAATTGGTTTTCTCGGCGGCATGGACATCGGACTTATTCGTCGTTTCGCGAAAGGCTACGAAGAAGGGGCGCGCTCGGTTAATTCCAACATCCGCGTGATTGAGAATTATGTTGGCGTGACGGATGCGGCGTGGAACAACCCCGGCAAAGGCAAGGAACTTTCGTTGGCCCAGATCGGCAAAGGTGCGGATGTGATCTTTACCGCGGCGGGTAACTCGGGCCTCGGCGCGTTCGATGCGGTCGAACAACAGGGAAAACAGAATGGCCGTGCTACTCACTTCGTCATCGGCGTGGATTCAAATCAGAACGGAGTCAAGCCGGGTTTTGTATTGACCAGCATGGTCAAGCGCGTTGACAACGTCGTCTATGACATTGTTACGGACGTGGTCAACCGCCAATTCAAACCAGGCCCGCACATTTTTGGATTAGACAGAGACGGTGTTGGTTACTCGCTGGATGAATTCAATAAGGATCTCGTTTCACCCGATGCGCTCGAAGCTGCCGAAGCAGCCAAAAAGAAAATTATTGGTGGTGAGATCAAGGTGAGAGACGCGATGTTGGGTGGCTAGTCCGTGGTCCGTGGTCAGTGGTCCGTAGTTAATAGAGTGTCAGGGTCCCTCTGGACCTCACCTTTGGAGGAACAGCAATGGCTAGGAGTAACTTCGAGAGTTTACGAGTGTATCGACTATCTGAAAAACTCGCCGATCATATATGGCAGGTAGTACTCACTTGGAACAACTTTGCCAGGGACACCGTTGGAAAGCAGGTCGTTCGTTCGGCGGACAGTATTGGAGCCAATTTATCTGAAGGCTCTGGACGCGGACGTTACTTGGACAACAAGCGATTTGTTCGAATGGCTCGCGGCTCTCTCAATGAAACTCAACATTGGCTGCGTCGAGCTTACAAACGGAACCTGCTAACTAAATCGCAGATTGACAGACTTAAGCCGATCATTGCTGAGTTGGGTCCAAGCCTAAACGCATATCTAAAGTCGATAGGTCCAGTGACAGGTACTAAAAGCCGGAAGCAGGAGATGATCTGAGCTATGCAACGGACCACTGACAACTGACCACTGACTAAATGTTAGAGCTCCGACAAATAACCAAACGCTTCGGCGATGTGCTGGCTAACGATCAGGTCGATATCGTCGTTAAGCCGGGGACTATTCACGCAATTGTAGGCGAGAACGGCGCGGGGAAGTCGACTGCGATGCGCATCGCTTACGGTTTTTACACTGCCGACAGTGGTCAGATCCTCGTCGATGGTCAGGTCCGCGATATCAAGTCCCCGCACGATGCGATAGCGCTCGGCATCGGCATGGTCCACCAGCACTTTATGCTGGTTGAGGACATGACGGTTGCCGAAAACATCATTCTCGGTGCTGAACCGGGCTCCGTGGTATCGCTCGATCTCAAAAGCGCTGCTGCGCAGATTCGACAACTTTCAGAAGAGTTCAAGCTAGCCGTTAATCCGAACGAGCCCGTCGAGCATCTCTCGGTGGGCCAGCAACAGCGCGTCGAATTATTGAAAGCGCTTTACCGCCACGCGCGCCTTTTGATTCTTGACGAACCTACCGCCGTACTTACGCCGCTCGAAGTGGAAGAGTTTTTTGCGATCCTGCGCCGCATGCGCGAGCAGGGAAAGACAGTGATCATCATCACGCACAAACTCTCGGAAGTGCTCGCGATTTCCGACGAAGTGACCGTGATGCGTGACGGCAAGGTGGTGGGACGGCTACAGACGAAGGATACGAACGCCGCCGAGTTAGCGCGCATGATGGTCGGGCGAGAAGTCTTGTTACGTGTCGAAAAACCCGATCCGAAAGTCGGTGCACCGCAACTCGAAGTGCGCAATCTTTCGGTTGTTGCGAATGACGGAACCAAGCGCGTAGACGGAATGTCGTTCGAGGTTCGCAGCGGCGAGATCGTCGGTATCGCGGGCGTCGAAGGGAACGGGCAGACGGAACTTATAGAAGCGCTCGCGGGGTTAGTTGATCCGGCACGTATCACAGGAGAAACAACTTTCGCCGGCAAGAACATCAACGGTTTGGGTGCGCGCGTCCGGCGCGAGCTCGGTATCGCGCACATTCCCGAGGATCGCCACCGGCGCGGACTGCTTCTCGATTTCACTCTCGCGGAGAATTCGATTCTCGGCGTGCACTACCGTCCGCCGATCGCCGCTCTCTTCGGCAATGTTTTTCTCGACGACAGCGCAATTCAACGAAGGGCCAACGAAATCATACAGGCGTTCGATGTTCGACCACCGAATGCGACACTTCCGGCGCGTGCGCTTTCCGGCGGCAACCAACAGAAGCTAATCATCGGGCGCGAATATCATGTCAATCCGAAGTTGTTGCTGGTGTCGCAGCCGACGCGCGGAGTGGACATCGGAGCCATCGAGTTTATTCACCGGCAGTTGGTGCGTTTGCGTGATGACGGTTGCGCGATCCTGTTGGTCTCGGCGGAACTCGAAGAGGTGACGAGTCTTTCCGATCGTTTGCTCGTTATCCACGACGGGAAAATCGCCGGCGAAGTTGATCCAAAAGTGGCGACGATGGAAGAGATTGGCTTGTTGATGACCCGAGGGCATTAGAGGTTAGTGCTTTGTACTTAGTACTTTGTCTTGCTTCTGACAAGCCCCGAGCGAGGCCACCAAGTACAAAGTACCAAGCACTAAGCACAAAAAACGAAAGAGCAAAGCACAATACTCCAAATGCCGAAGCTTGCGCATGACCTCATTTTCCCGCTGATCGCTGTCATCGCAGCTTTCATTGTCGGCGGCATTCTCATTCTGCTCGTCGGCGACAATCCCATCGATGCCTATCGCCTGTTGTTGGGCAGCGCGCTATCGTGGCCCGACGGTATCGGTTACACGTTCTTCCACGCGACTCCGCTGATCTTCACTGGACTCGCGGTGCTCGTCGGCTTTCGTTGTGGTCTATTCAACATCGGCGCCGAAGGACAACTCTACATCGCCGCGTTTGCGACTGCCTGGGCAGGAATCACTTTCGCGAATCTCTCCGCATGGTTCCTGATACCTTTGTGTTTCCTTGCGGCGATACTGACTGGTGCTCTCTGGGGCGCGATCCCCGGCGCACTGAAAGCGTTTTTTGGTTCGCACGAAGTCATCAACACGATCATGTTGAACTTCATTGCCATTGCGCTGGTCAGTTACTTTACGCAGTATCACTACAGAGATCCGCGCGACCCAATTATGGAGACGGTGGTTATCGGCGACGGCGCGCACATACCGCGGATGGGCCAGTTCATTCCCGGCTTTCCCGAACGCATTCCGTTGAACATCGCTTTTCTACTTGCACTGCTTTGTTGTCTGCTGGTCTATCTATTTCTGTGGCGCACGAAGTGGGGCTACGAAATACGCGCCACCGGCAGCAGTCCGACGGCTGCTGAATACGGCGGCATCTCGATCAAAAAGCAGATCGTTTTGGCGATGGCTGTTTCCGGCGCTCTCGCGGGCATGGTGGGGATCAATGAGGTGCTCGGTTATCGCTATCGTTACTACGACGGGTTCTCCGACAACTATGGCTATACCGGCATCGCCGTCGCGCTGCTGGGCCGCAATCATCCCGTTGGGGTGATAATCGCCGCCTTGTTGTTCGCCATGTTGCAGCACGGCGGGATATATGTAGATGGTTTTTCAGAACACATAACGAAAGACATCGTCCAGGTCTTGCAGGGCGTCATCATTCTGTTTGTAGCTGCTGAAGCATTCTTCAAGTGGTCCGTAGGAAGGCTCGACTTCAGGCGAGTGAGGGCGTAAATATGAGAGACATTTTTACGTGGGACCTACTTGCGTCGACCATCAGAATGGCCGCACCACTGATTCTAGCGGCGCTCGGTGGACTGTTTTCCGAGCGTTCGGGTGTGATCAATATTGCCCTCGAAGGAAAGATGTTGGCGGGCGCTTTCACTGCCGCCGCCGTGACCTACGCGGCTGATATGAGATTTGGCATGGGCAACGCGAGTCCGTGGGTCGGTTTGTTCGCAGGTATGCTCGCTGGAATACTTATCGCCGCGATCTACGCGATCAGTTGTATTAAGTTCAAAGCGGATCAAGTGGTGAGCGGCGCAGCCATCAACATTCTGATGCTTGGCATACCGGGTTTTTTGAGTGGCGCGCTTTTTCTTTCATCAGGATCGACGCCGCAGCTCCCTAAAGATCATCTATTGCCGCAGTCGCCATGGGTCATCGCTATCGCACTTGGAGTTTTAGTCGCTGGGACGTGGTACGTCGTCTATAAAACACCGTTCGGCTTACGACTGCGTTCGGTGGGAGAGAAACCGGAAGCCGCTGATGCAGCCGGTGTGAGCGTGAGCCGGATGAGGTATTGGGGTGTGCTGCTGGCGGGAGCGCTCGCGGGCATCGGCGGTGCATATCTTTCCATCGGACAATCGTCGTTGTTCACGAGGAACATGACAGTCGGTCGCGGTTTCATCGCCCTCGCGGCGTTGATATTCGGAAAATGGCGTCCGGTGCAAACTCTGCTTGCGTGTTTACTGTTCGGATTCACTGAGGCGGTTTCGATTCAAATGCAAGGCGCGGTAAAGTTACCTTCGGGCGAGGATATCCCGGTACAGTTCATTCACATGGTGCCGTATGTTTTAACTATCGTGGTGCTCGCAGGCTTCATCGGCTCGTCGCGAGGGCCGCGAGCGTTGGGCATACCCTATCAGAAAGAGAAGTGAACAAGGGGGAACGAATGGCTGAGCAAGTGGCAAGCACAAGTCTCTATGAACGTGCCGAGCATGCAGCACGGACGATCCGCGCGCGACTGACAGCGGAGCCGCGCATCGCGATCGTGCTCGGAAGCGGCTTGGGCGGTTTTGCTGACGACTTCGAAGACGCTACTCGAATTCCTTATAACGAGATTTCCGGCTTTCCGCGCTCGACAGTCGAAGGACACAGTGGACGACTCGTCAGCGGTAAAGTAGACAACGTTCCGGTCCTGGCGATGCAGGGCCGCGTGCATTATTATGAAGGCTACTCGCTCGAGGAAGTCACCTTTCCGGTCCGCACGTTCAAGCTACTCGGAATCAAAACGCTGGTTTTGACCAACGCTGCCGGCGGCATTAACGTGGAACTGACGCAAGGCGCGCTGATGGTCATCAGCGATCACGTGAACCTCATGGGCGACAATCCGTTGCGTGGTCCAAATGACGAACGATTTGGTCCACGTTTTCCTGATATGTCCGGAGTTTACTCGCCCGCCTTGCAGGAATTGGTGGTCGAAGAGGCGAAGGCAATGGGCACGGAAGTGCGGCGCGGGATTTATGGCGGCTTGTCTGGTCCAAGTTACGAAACACCCGCCGAGATTCATCTGTTGCGTAACCTCGGGGCCGACGCCGTCGGCATGAGCACCGTGCCGGAAGCGATCGTCGCGCGGCACATGGATATGGAAGTGCTGGGCATCTCGTGTATTACAAACATGGCCGCCGGCATTGGTGACGAGAAGATCGATCACGCCGAAGTGATGGCGATTGGCGATCGCGTTCGCGGTACGTTTACGGAATTGCTGCGAAGAGTTGTAGGTAGAATCAACAGCCGGGTTTAGTTCCCGCAAAGGCGCAAAGACGCAAAGAAATCACTTGGCGTCGAAGGGCGAAACGGATCTGGTAACTGCCTTAGTTTTCTTTGCGGCTTTGCGCCTTTGCGGGAAACTTCTTCAGGTATTTAACTTGTGAGTATGATAATAGGCATTGGTGGCGGCACAGGATCGGGGAAGACAACGGTCGCCAATCGCATTCTTGAATCGGTTAGTGCCAATGAAGTCGTTTTCATTCAGCAAGACTCTTACTACCGAAACCTGACGGACCTTCCTCTGGACTATCGCGGCATCGCCAATTTCGATCATCCGGATGCGCTCGATAACGATCTTCTCGTCAATCACATTCGACGGCTGAAGTCAGGTGAGGCGATCGAATTGCCGCTCTATGACTTCCGCACGCATATGCGGATGAACGAAACGCGGACGGTCCAACCAAAACCGATCGTCATCGTCGAGGGCATTCTGATCTACGCCGATCCACGTTTGCTGGAACAGATGGACATCAAAGTATTTGTCGACACGCCCGACGACATTCGTTTCATTCGTCGTCTGCGTCGCGACATCGCTGAGCGAGGCCGGACGGTTGAATCGGTGATCGAGCAATACCTGGCGACAGTGCGGCCCATGCACATGCAGTTCGTCGAACCGTCGAAACGTCATGCAGACGTCATCATTCCGGAAGGTGGTCATAATTTGGTAAGCATTGATTTGCTGAGCGGAAAAATTCGCGAGAAGCTGGCCAGTGCTTTATCGTTAGCTGGAGGTCAACTTTGAGCGAAGATTTGGAGCCATTGATTGAAGCGGCTAAACACGCGCGGTTGCAGTCGGTCGCGCCGTTCTCGAACTTTCTCGTCGGGGCGGCGGTGCGCACTGAAAAAGGCAGAGTCTACACCGGCTGTAACGTCGAAAGCGCTAGTTATGGTCTAACTGTGTGCGCGGAGCGCGTTGCGATCTGGAAAGCGTTGTCGGAAGGTGAACGGAAGTTTACGGAGTTGGCTGTAGTCGCCGATACCGATACGCTGACGCCACCGTGTGGCACGTGCCGGCAGATCATTTGGGAGTTTGCGCGCGGCGCGAAGATCTTGTTTGCGAACCTTGGCGGGCAGAGTGAAGTATTTAATATCGCCGACTTGTTGCCGCGCGCGTTCGATGCGCGGTTTTTGAAGCAAAAGTAATCACCTTGTTTACTTGTGGACCATTATGCGTTTCCTGATTCCGTTACTACTTATAACTATGCTTGCCAGCCCGCTATCGAACGTTGCCGCCCAGCAAAGCGCAGCGAAGCGGCCAGTAGAATCCCGCCGGCCAGTCGATCTCCTGATTCTCGGTGGGACGATTGTGACGATGGACGGTGCGCGTCGCGTTATTGACGATGGTGGAATTGCGGTCGCGGGTGGACGCATCGTCGCGATTGGACCACGGGCCGAGATCCAGCGTGGATACACGGCGCGGAAAAAGCTGCAGGCGTTTGGCAGGGTGATTACGCCGGGGTTGATCAATGGTCACACGCATGTGCCGATGGTCCTGTTTCGTGGACTCGCTGATGATCTCGATTTGCAGGAGTGGCTGACGAAGTACATCTTTCCGGCGGAAGCGAAAAATGTGACGGAGGAGTTTGTGCGCGTTGGCGCGCGGCTCGGTCTCGCGGAGATGATTCGTGGTGGTACGACCACCTATTGCGACATGTACTACTTCGAAGACGCGATCGCCGATGAGACTGCAAAGGCTGGTGTGCGCGGTGTTCTTGGTGAAACGATCATCGATTTTCCGGTTGCGGATAACAAGACGAATGCCGAAGGGATGGCTTATGTCGAGAAGTTTGTGAGCCGCTGGAAAGGGCACGACCTTGTTATTCCAGCCATCGCGCCGCATGCCCCCTACACTGTTTCAGAAGCGCATTTGAAGGCGGTACGCGCGTTTTCCGATCGCACCGGTGCGCCGATCGTTACGCACATTTCAGAAACGAAGCGCGAGCTCGACGATAGTGTTAAAGACAAAGGTGCGAGTCCGGTTGCTTATCTTGAACGGATTGGGTTTTTGAATGATCGTGTGATCGCTGCGCACATGGTGTGGCCTCAGGGTACCGACATTTCGATTCTAAAGAAGCGAGGCGTAGGAGTGGTTCATAACCCGCAGTCAAACATGAAGCTCGCTTCAGGTGTTGCGCCAGTGCCGAAGTTTATAAGTGAAGGCGTGTTCGTCGGGTTGGGAACGGATGGCGCTGCGTCAAACAACGACCTGAACATGTGGGAAGAGATGGATACGGTCGCGAAGTTGCACAAGGTGTTTAGCGGCGACCCGAAGGTGATTTCGGCGAAACAGGCGTTCGAGCTCGCGACTATCCGCGGAGCCCAGGCGTTACATCTCGAAAAGGAGATCGGATCGTTGGAAGCCGGCAAGCGCGCCGACATCCTGATCATCGATCGCGACACGCTCAATCAAATCCCGCTCTACAACATCTACTCAGATCTGGTCTACGCCACCAAGGCCTCAGACGTCCAAACCGTCATTATCAACGGCCGCATCGTCATGCGCGACCGTCGTTTACTAACCCTGAACGAAACCACGGTCAAAACCGAAGCCCGCGCACTGCGCGACAAAATCATCAAGAGCCTGCAGAGCCCGGCGCCATCGCAGTGAGCATTGCGTTGCGAGTAAGCGAGCGCCAGCGCGAGATTAGAAAGAAATTTTCCGTTTCAATTCCAGTGAAGAAGTGAGTTTTATGTGTTTGTTTGTTCGCGCCAGGCAACAAGCTGCGCGCGTACTTTAGCGGCGTTCGAATCTTCGATCTGCTCGCGAATGATGAGTGCCTGTTCGGCGTGTTGAATGGCTTTAGTGCGCTCGCCCAGTTGATACAGCGAGAAAGCTATTTACCTGATTCGCGGCGAAAAGGTGATGTTGGACCGCGATCTGGCAGTGCTGTACGAAGTCGAAACGAAGGTGCTTAACCGCGCCGTCAAAAGAAATCTCCAGCGATTCCCGTCGGATTTCATGTTCCAACTCACAGCGGATGAGGCAGAAAACTTGAGGTGCCAAATTGGCACCTCAAGTTTGAGACACGGTGGCCGGCGTTACCTGCCTTACGTTTTCACTGAGCAAGGCGTGGCGATGCTTTCGACTGTACTGAATAGCGAACGCGCTATATTGGTCAACATCGAGATCATGCGCGCGTTTGTAAAACTGCGACAACTGCTCGCTTCCCAACGCTGAACTCTCTCGCCGGCTAGACGAGCTTGAAAGCAAGTACGATAAGCAGTTCAGAGTTGTCTTCGACGCGATTCTTCAATTGATGGCAACGCCGGCTCGAGATCGCAAACAGATAGGTTTCCGTTTGCGAACGGTGAAGAGGTGAGCTTCACGGCTTTGTTTGCTCATGCCAATCCGCAAGTTCGCGCTAGCAGGGCGCCCTCGCAGTGAACGCGCTGCGTTACGAGTAAGACTACGGTGCGATTCGAATTGTGCCTGTGTTGCTCGTTCTCGTGTGTGCACGGATGAAGACCGTGCAGGTACCCGGCGCCAGGTTGTCCGGCAGCCTTACTGTCACTTGAGTCAAATCAGAATTCGCGACCGGGCGTACGTCCTGTGCCGGTACTTCGAAGATCTGATTATTGCTCCCTGTGAACCGAACAATCACGGCTGCTGACGACTCGCCCGGATTCAATTGCAGGTTCCGTGCGAATAGCACCACCCGCGTGTTCCGATCGATTCCAGTCGTCATCCACTCCGGAATACCCACGATGCGGAACGGATCTCGAACCGCAAGAATCGAGTCCAGAACCGCCGCCTGGCCCGGATTTGGACCAGACTCTTCAAGCACCAACTCGAGTATGTCGTCATTAACGATCGTGCCAAATCCCTGATTAAGCTGGATCACAGCACCCGAAGGATTCGTAAGCACTACGCGGAAGGTTTCGTCCGCCTCTGCGCTGGTGTCGCCGCAAATCTTGATCGGGATCGTAAAAGTCGTGGAGCCGGGAGTGAACGAGAATGTGCCGGTGCGGCTTTCGTAATCAGCACCCTGCGTAGCACAACTCGCGCTGCCGAACGCACTGAGGTTAGAGGTCGCATAGTTACCACTGACCGAACGACCCGTCGCCGCCACAAGATTGATCGTGAATACTGCGTCTGTCGTGGTGCCGGTGCCCTCGACGAAGGAGATAGGGCTGATCGTGAGCACTGGCGTTGTGGCGCGATCCAGCAACGTCACGAAGACGGTACTGGGCGCGCCCACAGTTTCCGGACTTGTGTTGTTGCGCAACGCCACAGTAAAGGTTTCATTAGTTTCCGTCGTTGCGTCATCGAGGATTGGGATCTGAATGGTCTTGGTTGTCTCACCAGCAGTGAAATTCAGCGTACCTGAAGCGGCGGTGTAATCTTGCCCTGCGATCGCGGTACCATCGGTAGTCGAATAATCAACACTAAGATTACCAACGGTGCCACCCATGCGCTGAACCGTCAGTGTCAGCGTACCGACATCTTCGATTAATTGAATTGCGCTGATTGTGAATTGCACGCTGCCGTTCGCCGTGGTTGGATCCGCAGCCGAAAACTCCGACGTGTTTCCATTAGGATCAGTCGCCGTTGCCGTGATGACCCGGCCGCTAGCTAAGCCAAGTGGAAACGTCACATTGATCGTGGCGTCGCCGTTGCCGTTAGTAGTGACCGAAGTTGTTCCGAAGAATTGCGCTCCTTCTCCATTTCCTGAAGGATCCACCGCCGCAGTCGAATAAAAATCAATGTTGTAGGGAGTGTTCGGCAGAGAGTTCAAACTTCCCTGAATGGTCGTGCTGTTGCTCGTGGACATCACTGTCGTGACCACAGGAAAGTTTTGAAGAGTATTTGGTCCAACATCAGCGTCGATACTGTCGTTAGCGGTGACGCCAGTTGTACCAAGATCTATTCCCAAACCGTTATTGGAGAAAATGGAATTACCGCGGATAACGATGCCGCTGCCATTGGTGATTGCGATTCCGGGACCACCGTTGAAGGCTATCTTGTTGGCCGCCTCGCTTTGCGTGCCGCCAATGGTGTTATTCACTGCGCCGGTAACCACAATGCCTTGCTGGATATTTGGCACTGGACCCGTTCCCGCCGCGTTTGTTCCGATGAAATTTCCCTGAATAACATTTCCTACCGATCCGCCTGAGAAGCCCGAGATTACGATGCCTGCCGAATTTCCCGAAATGACGTTTCTCGCGCCTGCAACCAGACCACCGATTATGTTGTTATTACTCGAGATATTAATTCCGTTGGAGAGGTTACCGAGGGAACGCGTGCCGGTGACGTCTGTGCCGATATAATTCCCCTGCACAGTCGCCGCTGCACCTGAGCCGTTGATACCAAGGGCAACGTTTCCAAAACTGCCATTTGCAGAGATGATGTTTCGCGCCTCAGGCACAGTTCCGCCGACCAACGCACCCTCACCGGCGGTCACACCATTGCCATTGTTACCCAAAGCCAGAGTGCCCGTGATGTCCGTTCCGATGTAATTGCCCTGTACCTTGCTACCGGCCCCACGGATAAAAACACCATCGTTGTTTCCTGAAATGACGTTCCTCGCGCCAGGTGTGAGGCCACCAACCAGTGTGTTCTCACCGAAGGCCTGGATTCCCCTCGTACTGTTAGGAATCTTTTGTGTGCCGGTGATGTCGGTTCCGATCAAGTTACCTTGAATCGTAGTAGCGGTACCTTGACTCGAAATGCCAAATTGATGACCCGAGATGAGGTTACCCGCCCCAGCCGCCGTGCCGCCTATGAGATTGTTCGTCGACGATGGGTTCGAAATACCCACTCCTCCGGGTTGGGAAAGTTGTGCGGTTCCTGCCGCATTAGTTCCTATGAAGTTTCCTTGAATAACGTTGTCGTTGCCGGTGATGTCAATGCCAGAGGCTGCGTTTCCGGAGATCACATTGCGCGCGGCAGCAGTGGTCCCACCAATCACGTTGTTAGATGAGTTGGTAAGCACAATGCCACGGGAGTTTTGCCGAGCCGTCGTCCCGTCTGCGGCGACACCGAGATAATTCCCTTGGATCAGGTTATTGTCGCAGGCGTTCAATAGGACCCCTGCGTTATTGCGGAAGTTACCGATGGCCAGGCCACGCACTGTGCTGCCGCCCGCTTTTATGGTCAAACCGTTAGCGGCAGGGCTAATTGCCAATCCATCGAGCTCGACGATCGGTGTGCCCGCATATCCTGGTTGAGTCGTTCCATCGATAACCACAGCGTCGGTAATGTCAGGCAATGCATTCAATACATTAATCGTCTTCACTCCTGGTCCAGGAATGTTGAAGACGATCGTGTCTTTGCCAACAGTGGCGTTCGCGTTAACGATGGCATCGCGAAACGATCCGGTGCCGTGATTGTTAGCGTTCGTCACGACAAAACTCTGTCGCGTGGCGGCGAAGTTTGCCGTTTGATTCGCGCTCAGGTTGTTGAAGGTTTGATTGGTTGGACCAAAATTGAAACCAGGTAACGAAGGAGTAACGGTGTAGTTACCACCGCCGGCGAGTTCAAATGAATAGTTGCCGTTACTGTCGGTGGTTCTTAACCCCGGCTGAGAACCGCCAAGCGCCACCGTTACGCCGGCTAACGCAACGCCGTTTTCTGTTACTTGGCCGCTGATCGTGTGGAACGCCGCATTGGTCGCCGTGGCCGTAAAGTTCAAGACCTGATCGCTGTTCAAATTGTTGAAGGTCTGGCTCACCGGCGCCATCGTGAAATGAGGTTTACTGGCAGTTACCGTGAAAGTGCCTCCCTGGAGGAGTCGTGAGAATTGGTAAGAGCCATCGTTCTCAGTCAAAACTGACGTCAGTGCCGTCCCATCATTTAGAACTACCTCCGCTCCGCCCACGGGTAAGCTGCCCCCGTCCAGGACTTGGCCGCTGATAATGTGAGACATCGTCAGCTTCGCGACGAACGCGTCATTGAATCCTCGATGGAAGGGTTGGAATGAATTAGGAGTGACCGGAAAGCCCGTCGCCGTGGTGACTCCCGTGATGTAAGCATTACCTGACGCGTCGAGCGCTATTCCGTTACCTTGAGCGATGACGTTGAAGAAATTTTGGGTATTGAAAGAACCCGCGATAAAGGTCGAGTAAATCAAGGCACTGCCGGCTGGATTGATTTTGCTGACAAACCCCTCGATACCGCCGGCCGTCACAGACGCCAGATACAGGGTTGAAGGTTTCAAGGGATCAATCGTAAGGGTCACTGAGTGCGGCGTGTTGAGTCCCTTGTTCACCGGAATCCATGTTTGCCCGTTGTCTGTGCTTTTGAAAAGACCCTCCGGGGGAAAGTTGAAGTGGTTTGTTAACCAATAGAGGGTTGACGAACTTACCGGATCGAAAACGATCTTGCCTGCTTTGGAAGTAAACGACGACCAGCTATTACCGCCATCCGTGCTCTTTAATATGCCCTGATCAGTGCCGGCGTAGACCACTCCCGCTGTGTGCGGACTAACGGCGATCGAGCGCGCGAATGAAATCGACGGAAGGGGTTGCCATGTCGCTCCGGAATTTGTGCTTTTGAAAACTGCTCCCGGAGTCGCAGCGTCCGCTACATAGAGGGTCGCTGGGCTCAGCGGATCGATAGCCAATGCGGTCGGGGCCAATGGCGGCGAACCGCCTACCGGCGCCCAGTTATCTGCTCCATCCGTGGTCTTGGAGATGCGACTCACCGGACTACAGCAGCCCTCGAAAACGACGTATAGCGTATTCGGTGTGGCCGGATCGATGACGAGACTATTAATCCCGCTGTTACTTAGTCCGTTGCTGCGGAGGTTCCAGGTAGCGCCGCCATCGGTCGTCTTATAGACGCCGTTACTGCCGAAATTACTGGCCGTCGCATAGAGCGTGGAAGGTGTCGACGGATCGATAACCAGGCGACCCACACCCCCAGTCGGGAGACCGTTGTTCATTGCGGACCACGTTCGGCCACCGTTGGTGCTCTTGAAAACGCCGGCCACTGTTGCCGCGTAAACCGTCGAAGTCTGTGTGGGATGGATAGCCAAAGCGGAAGCCCCAGCCGTAGGGAACGAGACAGACGGCGACGTTACGCCTCCTAAGCCGTAATTGTCGTTGCTCCAGGTCGCAGCGCCATCAACGCTCTTGTACACCCCGCTTCGAGTGCGCAAGGCGCCAGCCACGATCGGAAAATTAGTTGAGTCGGTAGCTCCTGTTATGTAGGCGTTGTTTGCGGAGTCAACAGCTATGCTGAGACCTGTGTCCGCTCCTCCTCCACCCAAACACGTGGAGTAAGTTAGAGCTGACCCATCACTGGTGAGTTTAGTGACGAAAACGTCAAAGCCGGTGCATGCTTGAATCGGATTGGCGGTCGGGAAATTTGTGGAACCAGTGTTACCCGTAACGTAAGCGTTGCCAGAAGAGTCCGCGGCAATTCCAAAACCGTTGTCCGCACCATTTGCGCCACCGAGATAGGTTGAATAAATCAGTGAACCACCAGGCGTGAGTTTAGAAACGAAAGCATCGAAAGCATTACCGAACTGGGAGCCACCGAAGATCGGTTGAAACGCATTGGCAATCGGAAAGTCCGTGGAACCTGTTCTTCCCGTTACGTAAATATTGCCGGAGCTATCCATGGCGACACCATTCGCGACATCGCAATTGCCGCCGCCTAAATACGTCGAAAAAGTGTACGACGGAACAGCCGGATTCAACTTCGTCACGAACCCGGTTGCGCAGTTGCCGTTGAAAGTCACTGTCGAGCGGACGGCGTTCACAAACGGAAAATTCAAGGAGGTCGTATGACCCGCGATCGCGATGTTTCCACTTGCGTCGACTGCAATGCCATTCCCGCTTTCTTCCCTGCTTCCTCCGATGAGAGTTGAAAACAACAAACCAGACCCTGACGCATTCAATTTCGTCACAAAAGCATCGGGAGAGCCACTGCCACTCGTTCCGGCATATACAACCGAGGCATTAGCCGGATCCTTGGCGAGGACCGCAACAAACGGACTCCATAAACCGGTCTCGACGGTGGTCCAGCTAGTACCTCCATTTGTGGTTTTAATTACGCCGCCGCTGCTAAGTGCTGCGTAAACGGCAGAAGAAGTCGCGACCATTGCAGTGATCACGACGTTCGGAACACCGTTCGTCAGAGGAGCCCATGAAGCGCCACCATTGGTGCTCTGATTGATGCCTCCTCCTCCTCCGGAAAATGAGGAACCGTGGCCGGTATAGATCGTTGAGGGATTGGCAGGATCGATTACGATGACGCTCACAGCCGTTGGATTGCCGCCGCCCATCCCGTTGTTCATCGCAGTCCAAACTCCGCCACCGTTTGTCGACTTAAATAAACCATTATTAAAGGTGCCGGCATAGATCGTGAGCGGCGTCGTTGGATCGATGGCGAGTGCACGAATAGGCGGAGTGCCGGGAACGCCAAAGTTGTTTTGTGGTATCCAGGTGCTTCCGCTGTTCGTACTCTTGAACACACCGGCGGCGCTGCCGATATAGATTGTGGTCGGCGTTGAGGGATCGAACACGATGGAATTGACCGACGAGCTGCCGAACGGCGCCGAATTAAACGGCGTCCAATTGCTGCCGCCATCAGTGCTCTTGAATAGGCCAGAAAAATTGCCAAGGTAAATCACCGAAGAGTTTGATGGATCAATGGCGAGCGCGTTGCTAAAGCTACTACTCGTCAAGCCGCTGGTCTGTATCTTGGTCCAGGTTGTTCCGGCGTCAGTGCTGCGATAGAAGCCGTCCGAGGTTGTTGCGTAGATTGTATTTGGTGCGTTTGGAGCGACCGCCAGCGCAGATACGCTACCAGCCAGTCCGGAATTCTGATTGTTCCAGTTCGCCCCCGCATCAGTGGTCTTAAAAAAGTTGCTGGTCGTCTTTAAGCCATTAACGATGGGAAAGTCGGATGCGGATGTGTTTCCGGTTAAGTGAGCATTTCCGGCTGAGTCTATCGCGATGCCTAGTCCATTCGTGGTGCCATCAACACCGTTGAGATACGTCGAGTAGATCAGCGAACTGCCTGTCGCATTAAGTTTTGTAACGAATGCGCCGCTACGAGTAGACGTGGACCTGAAGGCTCCAGGCGTGGTTGGAAAAGCCGTTCCGTCTGTGGTGCCGGTGACGTATGCGTTTCCTTGAGAATCGACGGCGATCCCGAAAGCCTGATCGTTTTGACTGGATCCCAGCATCGTTGAGTATGACAGTACAGGATCGATTACCAGCTGCTTGCTCGCGTCGAATCGCTCAAGTTTGAACCTGACTTCGTTTCCATCAATGATGTAAGTGCCTTTGATTTCGCGGCGACTACCATTCTCGTCTAACTGGTAGATCACAGGCTTGTGCAAGCTAACTTCCCCATGCTTTAACCCAAGCCGTAGTTTCCCTGTCTTGTCGAGACGAATCTGTTCCGCGCCCTCGATACTGAATCTGATAAGTTTCGGATTCGCGCCGGCAGCGACGACGAAGTCGTACTCGAGCTCTCGCTGTTGGCCGTAATACACCACGTCGATTCCGGGATAGACATCGTTGAAATACGCTTTTCGATAAGTCGGAACGTTGCGTTGCCACTTCGACGGATCGTTGCCGATGAAATAATTGACTTTGCCGGGTAGTTCGTTTTGTCCTGCTACCTGCGGCGAGGAGGTGGCGCCGAGCAGCTTCAAGCGCAACACCGTACCTTCGCGCACGTTTTCATCCTGAACAGTGTTCGTCCGGGAAAATTCTTTCAGCTTCTCTACTTGCTGGCCCCTGGGCTTATGCACTCTGAGAACCGTCTCATTGGCAGTCAGAAAGAGATCGTAACCAGCGCCATGTGACATGAACTTGACTGCTTGATCCAACTGTCCCTTATTGATCTCAAAGCTGAGCGGTAACTCACCAAAGTTTTTGGCGATTCTGGTTTTGTCCGGCGCGTTGAGCGGGTCGGGCAGCGGAACGGCTGAAGCTGTTGAGGGAACGTTGCGGTTGTCGTTGTGCGCGCCTACCAGGATCACGCTTACGGAGATCGCAAGCAGGCAGGCAAATCCCAGCAAGAGCACAATTCGGTTGATGCTCGGGAGGGGGGAAATATGTAAATTCATAGTGACTAGAAAGAGGTCTAGTTATTCAGCAAAAGTTTAGAAGTGGACGGTATCTAATCTCGAGTTGAACGCCGGGAGATGGGCCCAAAACCGGCGGTTCATTTTCGCTGTGCTGCGGCTAGATGTCAACGAGGAAGAATTGTACAGTTGGACCGTTTCTGAGGCATCTCTAATCATCAGGAGGCATTTGCCGGCGCTCATGCGTACTTCACCGGCACACTAGCCGGGAGCCGATGTAGTCGAAGATGTTGTCGGGCATTTTCATCTGTTCCCAGGCGCCGAAGCCTGCGGAGATAGCAAGGGGCCAGAGGATGAGAAGGCTGACCGCGCCGACCGCGGCCTTGTCAACCCACTTTCCCGCGCCGATTTCGACTGTCAGCGTGTCGTCCTCACCCTGATGGAAGACAACGTTCAGCGACGTCGCCATCCCAACAAAATCGCGCCAACTGCCTCGCTTCTTGATCTGAAGCAGCACGCTATCGTGGTCAGTGTTGATTTGCTGCGTATCAAAGTCTTGTTGATTGAGCCAGCCGCGCACGTCGCCAATCAATCGCGGTATGACATCCGGCGTGCACGAATAGCGACGCAACTTCGATCCGGGAATCTGACCCGCCTCGGCTCCAGCAGGCGAAGCAGGCACCAGCGCATTCCCACAACTCAGACAAAAACGCCAATCAGGTTCGATATTCTTCTGACACTGAGGACACGTCGTCGCCGGCATCAAACCATGCTGATCGCCAACCCTGGCAGTTCCGACGAAAGGTTGCGGAGCCGGTGTCCGCCGTGGCGCAGGTTGCCAGGAAGATCGCTGGTGAGTCGAGACCCTTTTCATCGCCTCCTCAACCTTCCTTCCTACCGACGCGAGCAAATCATCTCGCTGTTTCAGACTGAGCAACAAATCGCGAATCTCAGCGTGAGAGCGTCCCTTGTCAATTGCACCTTCGATCTCGAGGAAGAGCAGGTTTTGCTCTTGCGCGCTCAAACTTGTGGCTGAATCAATCCGGTCTTTGAGCGCGCCCAGGTAGGAAAGCGGAACTGGTGGTGGCGCCGGCAATGGATCGGGCAACGGTGGCGCTGCAGGCGCCGAATTTATTGCCTTCAACAATGCAAAAGCCGCTGCCTTGTCGCGTTGACGATAATCCGTGACCTGGATTTCATTAAGCGGAGCGGACAGCAAACTAAGATGAATATTGTCGGCGACGAGCACCGGAAGTAAGGGCTTGCCTAGTTCGACGACATAGGCCAACTCGCCCTGACACGCCTCTGAATCCCACGACTCCTTGGAAAGCGCGAAAACAAAAATGTCGCAGTCGCGAATGCTGGAAAGAATGCTGTCCCACCATTTCTGACCACCGGTGAGGGTCTGGTCGTGCCAGGCGCTAAACCCAACATCCGTAAGATCTTTCACAAGTTGGGCGACGGCATCGCTGTTGTTGCGGCTGTAACTGACAAAGACTTTTCGCATAAGCGTTTGTCTCCTGTTGAGGGGGAGATTAAACCACGGATTTAAAACGATGATAAGGAGTTTGCACGTCCCGCTTGCCTCATTCGCCCCACTCCGGCCATAATAGGGTCGGGAAAATGATACCAACCATAAGCGAGCATCAGGCTCGCTTCCGTATTTCAGGAGTCAGCAATTTGAACTTTTTTTCGTATTTACGCCCCCATATCCATGCAATCCTCCCGACAGTTTTGATTCTTATTACAACCGGTTTCGCGGTAGGCCAGACGACTGGCGGCAGCGATGAAATCCCGCCCGTCAATTCCGTGATGCGCCGGATTGAGCGGGCGCGTGCGCTTGCCGCGGTCCACCAGCTTCAAGCGGCAGCGACGGAACTCGAAAACGTACGCGCCTCAGCGAACGACGTCGCGTTACGTAACGTCACGACCCTGATGTTGCTTGGTATCTATTTGGAAGACGGAAATTACGGCCGAGCACAGGCTTTACTCGAAGAAACCTTCACCAATCGCGCAGCACAAAAGGACGAATCGATTCGAACTTACTTCGCCGCCGCCGGTCAAACGCTCAACGGCGTCCGCACGCGTATGGCTCGCTATCGCAGTTACGGCATGAACCCATCTGCCACAGACCTGCCAACAGAAGCCAGTGCCGACATCGAACGCCTCCGCAATCTGCTCGAACGCGTAATTGCACAGGCAAAACAGATCGCCACCGAGGCAGGTCGATCCTACGACGCACTCGCGCTCCAGGAAGACGTACTGGGAATTCGCGCGACCCTTGCTCGCAACGACGAGGATCTCGCGCGCTGGCAGACCGAGTACTTGTTAGCGCGGGAGAAAATGGCGTCGGCGGGAGGCCAGGTGCAAACCCTTGGTCGCTCACCTGCGCTCACTGCCGTGACTTCAAAGATTCCCAATCCATTCGCGAACCAAAAGCCGGCGGAAGAGTCCTCGACGACCAACGGCACCGCCGCCCCGACCAATCCGGCTCCGATTCTTTCATCCACGAGCGCCTCAGGTCCCGAACCGCAACTCGTAACGACAGGGTCGCTTAGCGGTCGAGAGACCAAGCGCGTTACGCCTGTTTATCCGGCGACTGCAAGAAACCACAACGTTACCGGCACCGTTCGAGTGTTTGCGATAATCGACGAGAACGGAAAGGTTTGGATCACGAGCTCGGACGGTCCGACGCTGTTGAAGACGGCGGCCGAAGAGGCTGCCCGTGGTTGGGTGTTCCCACCGTCAACATTCGCCGGAAAGCCAGCGCGCCTCGCCGGTTATCTCGACTTCGATTTCAAACTTTAAAACGCGCTTTCTCTGCGGCTCTCTGTGAATCTCTGCCGCCTCTGCGTTGAAAATAGCCTTTAAAACGCAGAGAATGCAAAGGTTAGTTGAGGGCCGCAGAGAAGACTCCGTGCCGCCGGCCTCAAAACTTGACTTAAAAGTAAGGTTTCACCTAAAATGCCTGTGGTTAACAATTTAGATGAAGATTTCGGCACAAGAAGAATACGGTCTGCGCTGCCTGTTACAGCTCGCTCGCGCGGGGACAATGGCTCAGTCGCTCACGCTCTCGCAGATTGCGGAACTCGAAGGAATTTCGACGGCGAATGCGGGCAAGCTGCTTTGGATCTTGAGTAAGGCCAGACTAGTGCAGTCGACACGCGGCATCAAGGGCGGCTATTCGCTCGCGAAACCGGCCTCCGAAATCCGTTTGAATCAGGTGATCAGGGTGCTCGAGGGCGAACCCGCCGAGTCGCATTGCAAGAGTTACGCAGGCGTCCTCGATGCATGTGTTCACACCGGCGACTGCGGCATTCGACCAGTGATTGTCGAACTGCACCAGATTGTCGATAACGCTCTGGCAGACATCACGCTGTCTCAACTGTTGGGGACAGAAGCGAACGTCGACGCCGCGTTGCACCACATTCAAGGAATCAGGCCCAGAGACAACAGAGTTTAGAAGATACTGATGAGTACAGCAGAACTGTTAGGCAAACGAGAATATAAATACGGCTTTGTCACAGACATCGAGTCGGATGTGATTCCGCGCGGTCTGACGGAGGACACCATCCGTCTCATCTCCGCGAAGAAGGACGAGCCCGAGTGGATGCTCGAGTTTCGTCTCAAGGCTTACCGTCACTGGCTGACGATGACGGAACCGAAGCACTGGCCCAATCTCAAGTATCCGGACATCGACTACCAGAACATCATTTATTACAGCGCTCCGAAGCAGAAGCCGGTGAAGGCGAGCCTCGACGAAGTCGATCCTGAACTGCTGCGAACGTTTGAAAAACTCGGCATTCCGCTCCAGGAGCAGAAGCAGTTGGCGGGCGTCGCCGTTGACGCGGTGTTCGACTCAGTGTCGGTCGCGACGACTTACAAAGAGAAACTGAAAAAGCACGGCGTGATCTTCTGTTCGTTCACGGAAGCGATCAGGGAGTATCCGGACCTCGTCAAGAAGTATCTCGGCTCAGTAGTGCCGACCAACGACAACTTCTTTGCGGCGTTGAACAGCGCGGTCTTTTCGGACGGAAGTTTTGTCTTCATTCCGAAGAGCGTGCGTTGTCCGATGGAGCTGTCGACTTACTTCCGCATCAACAATCAGGAGTCAGGACAGTTTGAGCGCACGTTGATCGTTGCCGAAGAAGGTTCGCACGTTTCGTACCTCGAAGGCTGCACGGCGCCGAAGTTCGATCGCAATCAGCTTCACGCGGCGGTTGTTGAGCTGATCGCTCTTGACGATGCGCAGATTAAGTACTCCACAGTCCAGAACTGGTACGCGGGCGACGAAGAAGGTCGTGGCGGTATCTACAACTTCGTTACGAAGCGCGGCAAGTGCCAGGGGCGGAATTCGAAGATCTCGTGGACGCAGGTGGAAACCGGATCGGCGATTACATGGAAGTATCCATCGTGCATCCTCGCCGGCGACAACTCGATTGGCGAGTTCTATTCAGTCGCGTTGACGAATCACGCGCAACAGGCCGACACGGGCACGAAGATGATCCACCTCGGCAAGAACACGCGCTCGACGATCATTTCAAAGGGTATCGCGGCAGGAAAGTCGAACAACAGCTATCGCGGGCTCGTGAAAGTGATGCCGAAAGCGGAGAACGCGCGTAATTACACGCAGTGCGATTCGATGTTGATCGGTTCGCAGTGCGGCGCGAACACGTTCCCTTATATCGAAGTGATGAACAACAGCTCGAGTGTTGAGCACGAGGCGTCGACTTCGAAGATCAGTGAAGAACAACTTTTCTACTTGCAGCAGCGCGGTATTTCGCAGGAAGACGCCGTGTCGCTAATTATCAACGGTTTCTGCAAAGACGTCTTCTTGCAGTTGCCGATGGAATTTGCGGTTGAGGCGACGCGACTGCTTGGACTGAAATTGGAAGGTAGTGTCGGTTAATAAATGTTAGAGATCAGAAACTTACACGCCGCAATCGACGGCAACGAGATCCTAAAAGGTATCAACCTGACGGTCCGCAAGGGCGAGGTGCACGCCATCATGGGGCCGAATGGCTCCGGCAAGTCGACGTTGGCGAAAGTGCTCGCCGGCCATCCGCAGTACGAAGTGACTGCGGGCGAAGTGCTTTACGAAGGTAAAAACCTGTTGGAGATGGCGCCGGACGAACGTGCTCGCGAAGGCGTGTTCATGGCGTTTCAGTATCCGATTGAAGTGCCCGGCGTTTCGAACGCACAGTTTTTGCGGCTCGCCTATAACGAAAAGCGCAAGCATCACGGCGAGGAAGAACTCGATCCGCTCGAGTTCAAAGATCTGCTGAAGGAGCGCGCGAAGGTCGTCGAGATGGATGCGAGTTTCATGTCGCATTCCGTCAACGAAGGCTTTTCGGGTGGCGAGAAAAAGCGCAACGAAATACTCCAAATGGCGGTGCTCGAACCGAAGCTTGCCGTGCTCGACGAAACGGATTCGGGTCTCGACATCGATGCGTTGCGCGTGGTTGCGGGTGGCGTCAATCAACTGCTGACGCCCGAGAACGCGATCATCGTCGTCACGCATTATCAGCGACTTTTGAACTACATCGTTCCCGATTACGTGCACGTTTTGGCGGGGGGCCGGATCGCACGCGAAGGCGGCAAAGAGCTGGCGCTGGAACTGGAAGAGAAGGGCTACGACTGGATCACGTCTGTCGATGCGAACAAAACGGGAGCGGGCGCGCCGGCTAATTGAATAATGGTTACAGAACTCGTCAAGTCAGAGAATCAATACCTAACTGCGTTTAGCCGTGTTCGCGAACTTGGTCCAACCGTACCGTGGCTCGAGCTGGTCCGTTCCGGCGCGATCGATCGTTTCGAGCAACTTGGGTTTCCGACCGTGCGCGACGAGGAGTGGAAGTACACAAACCTCGCGGCGCTCGCGAAGGAAAATTTTCAGCCGGCAGTTCCGCAAGCCGACGCGGCGTTGCCAAATTTTGAGCGTTTCGCATATCCCGAAACAACCGGCGCGCACCTCGTCGTCGTCAACGGATTTCTCCGCGAGGATCTGTCGACAAAGGTCGGACTCGACGACGTCGTCGCGATCGATCTTTTCAACGCGGTCGCCGATGCGAGATACAACAAGGTCGCCCGCAAGTATCTTGCCCGTAATGCCAACTATCACGACAACGGTGTGAAGGCGCTGAACACCGCGTTTGTCCAGTCCGGCGTGTTTCTCTTGATTCCGAAGAACGTCAAACTCGAAACTCCGTTGCAGATAACTTTTGTTTCAGATACGACGGTCGCCCCAACAGAACAAAAGCGTGCGAGCTTTCCACGGCTGCTCGTTGTTGCCGAGGAGAACAGTTCCGCGACGCTGATTGAAAACTTCGTATCCAACGGCGACGAGAGTCATTTCACTAACGCTATCGCAGAGATCGTCGTGAAAGACGGAGCGCGACTCGAGCACTATCGTTTGCAGAACGAGAACCGGAAGGTCTACCACATCGCGACCACGGCTGCGGAACTCGGTCGCGCGAGTAGTTACGACGCGACGTCGATCAACTTCGGCGCGCACCTCGCCCGGCACGATATTTCAGTCGTGATGGACCACGAAGGCGCGGAATGCTGGGTTGACGGATTGTACGTCGGTGGCGCGAACCAGCACACCGATACGCATTCGGTCATCGATCACAAGCAGCCGTATTGCACCAGTCACCAGTTATACAAAGGCATCCTCGACGGCAACGCGCGCGCCGTGTTCAACGGCAAGGTTTTTGTCCGCGAAGGCGCGCAAAAGACCGACGCGATGCAGACCAACAAGAACCTTTTGTTGTCGCCGCAGGCACGGGTTGACACCAAGCCGCAGTTGGAGATCTACGCCGACGACGTGAAGTGTGCGCACGGAGCGGCGGTGGGCCAGATCGACGAGGAAGAGTTGTTTTACCTGCAAGCGCGTGGTCTGAACCCGGCACTTAGTCGCAGTCTGCTGACCTACGGTTTTGCGGAAGAGGTAATTGGCAAGATCAAGATCGATTCGATCAGATCGCAACTCGATGAAGCCGTGCTTACGCATCTTCATACGAGACTCGAGGCTTAACGTGACTACGGGAACTGTTGAATCCGCTCCTGCCGCTGTTTCCACTGGATGGGACGTCGAACGCATTCGCGCCGATTTTCCCGTGCTCCATCAGACGGTGAACGGCAAGCCTCTAATTTATCTCGACAACTCTGCTTCTTCGCAGGTGCCGCAAGTCGTCGTCGATCGCGGCAGCGTTTATCTCGAACAGGAACATTCAAACATCCATCGCGGCGTTCATTACCTGAGCCAGAAGGCTACGACCGCTTACGAAGGCGCGCGCGAGAAAGTGAAGCGTTTCATCAACGCTCGCGAGAGTCGCGAATGCATCTTCGTGCGCGGCGCGACCGAGGGTATCAACCTCGTCATGTATGGCTATGGCCGCAAGTTCATCGGCGAGGGCGACGAGATCGTCATCTCGGCGATGGAGCATCACGCCAACATCGTTCCCTGGCAGATGCTGTGCGAGGAAAAAGGCGCGCGTTTGCGTGTGATTCCGATGAACGACGCGGGCGAGCTGCTGCTCGACGAGTACGACGGGTTGCTCAACGAACGAACTAAATTCGTTAGTCTGATACACGTCTCGAATGCCTTAGGAACAATCAATCCGGTCAAGGAGATGATTGCGCAGGCGCACAAGTACGGCGTCCCCGTGCTAATCGACGGCGCGCAGGCCGCTCCGCACATGCCGGTCGACGTGCAGGATCTCGATGCCGACTTCTACGTTTTCTCCGGTCACAAAATGTATGCGCCGACCGGCAGTGGAATCGTTTACGGCAAGGCTGCGCTGCTCGAAAAAATGAATCCGTTTCAGGGTGGCGGCGACATGATTAAGTTTGTCACGTTTGAGAAAACAACTTACGCCGATCTGCCTAACAAGCTTGAAGCAGGCACACCCGCAATCGCTTCGCAGATAGGATTGGGCGCGGCAATCGACTACCTGAACAGTATTGGGCGCGAACAAGCAGCGGTGTATGAAGCCGAGCTACTGCGTTACGCGACTGAGCGCGTTTCCGCAATCGAAGGTGTGCGCATTATCGGGACGGCGAAGAACAAAGCGAGCGTGCTGTCGTTTGTTATAGACGATATTCATCCGCACGACATTGGAACCATTTTGGACCAGGAGGGTATCGCCGTTCGTGCCGGACATCACTGCGCGCAACCGGTGATGCAACGTTTCAACGTCCCCGCGACGGCGCGCGCGTCGTTTGCTTTTTACAATACGAAGGAAGAGATCGACGTACTCGCGCACACAATTGAACGAGTTATCGAAATCTTTAGTTGATTTATGTCGGAACTAAGTGAGCTGTACCAGCAGGTAATCCTCGACCACAACAAGAAACCGCGAAACTTCCGCAAGATCGAGAACGCGAATCACACCGCCGAAGGTTACAACCCGCTCTGCGGAGATCACCTGACTATTTACGTGAACGTAGCCGGCGATGCGTTGCAGGAGATCGCATTCGAGGGTTCCGGCTGCGCGATTTCAAAGGCAGCCGCGAGCATGATGACGCAGGCCGTGAAGGGCAAGACCAGGGAACAGACGGAGGAGTTGTTCAAAGAGTTTCATTCGATGGTTACCGGCGAGCTTGACGAGGAAACGGAAGAGAACAGTCTCGGCAACTTGAAGATCTTCGCCGGTGTGCGCGATTTTCCGGTGCGCGTCAAGTGCGCGACACTGCCGTGGCATACGATGCAAGCAGCGCTCAACAAGCAGGATCGCGTTTCGACCGAATGATCCGTGCTTCGGCTTTGACAAGGAGTGGGAGTTTGGAGTCAGTCTTCCCTGCCCCAGAGAAAACTGAACCGGGAGTGGTAGCGATCGGGGTTGCGCTGATTCAACCGAGCCGAAAGGTTGGCCCAGCGCAGTGACCCGGTCGCTATCACTCCCGGTTCTTTTTATTCAAGTCCTTACTTAACCTGAAAATTCACCGAGTGGAGCGTGGGATCATCTCCGGCTGTGAAGTACAGCTTGTACGTTCCCGTGCTCAGTCCGGTGGTCTTCAGGTTGAGAATGTAAGTGCCATCACTAAACCTGAAGTTGTTGTCCTCGTTCGCATTTCCAGCAGTTAGTACATCGCCATAAGTTGACGTGGACACATGCTCGACTTTGACTGCATGAACAAC
>Ga0079215_10000023_pt1 | contig 23434 bp, 15 predicted proteins | sample NCControl_FD_77004 | JGI IMG/M metagenome (GOLD analysis project Ga0079215, IMG submission 77004) | Agricultural soil microbial communities from Utah to study Nitrogen management - NC Control | ecosystem: Environmental > Terrestrial > Soil > Agricultural land | place: USA: Utah | collected...
CCACGCGTACCGGGCATCTCAATGACGCGACGTCGGATTAGCGAGAATCCGACTGTTTTCGCGCGGATCCGCGTCTAAATGGTCGTGGGATCTTCCATGCGCACGAGACCCATGACCCAGGGCAACTTCAGTCCTGGAGAATGATGTCGGGAGAGATCGCTCGGACACTCGTCAGGCCAGTGAGCGCGAGCGTGACCACAATCTCACGCTGAATCTGCCCGAGGATGTGCCGGACGCCGGCTCCACCACCAGCCGCGAGCGCGTAGACCCAGCCTCGGCCAATCATCACCGACCGCGCGCCCGAAGCAATCGCCTTCACCACGTCCTGGCCGCTGTGGACACCTCCGTCCATCATGACCTCGAGACGATCACCAACAGCATCGGCGATGCGCGGCAGCGCTGAAATGGACGAGGGAGCTGAGTCGAGTTGCCGGCCGCCGTGATTGGACACGACAATGCCCTGCGCCCCCGAATTCATCGCCGCAATCGCATCCTCGGGTTCGAGAATGCCCTTGATGATCAGCGTCCCCGGCCACTCGCGGCGGAGCCACTCGATGTCCTTCCAGGTTACGGACGGATCGAATTGCGCATCGATCCAGGCGCGGAAGTCCTGCACGTTCCGCGCGCTGGCGACGTACGACGCCAGGTTGCCAAAGACCAGCGGCCGGCCACCTAACGCCACATCCATCAGCCATCGTGGATGTGCCGCGAAGTTCAGCGCGCTTCGCAGCCGTGACCCGGCGGGCAATCCACCACCCATTCCATTCCGCGTGTCGCGGTAGCGCGAACCGACGACGGCCAGGTCGACCGTGAACACCAACGTGTCGACGTCGACCTTCCTCGCGCGTTGCAGCAATTCGCGGACGTACCCGCGGTCGCGCATCATGTATAACTGGAACCAGAATGGCTTCGTGCTCGCGGCGCGTACCTCTTCGAGCGAGCAGAGTCCTACCGTCGAGAGTGTGAACGGAACGCCGGCTGCTTCAGCGGCGCGCACAGCCTGGATCTCACCGCGACGCCGGAACAAGCCGGCCAGTCCCACCGGCGCCAGCGCGACCGGCATCGCCGCCGCTTGCCCGAACAGCTCCGTGTCCGTGATGACGTTCGACACGTCTCGCAATACGCGCTGTCTCAGCTGGAAGCGCGCAAAGTCGCCGCGGTTCGCGGCGAGAGTGCGCTCATCCACAGCGCCGCCGTCGATGTAGTCGAACAGCTGGCGCGGCAGTCGAGCTTCGGCCAGTCGCCGGTAATCGGAAACGGTTGCGGGTACAAGCCGGAGGGTGCCCATGGCGCCGCCAATTGTACTCGGCGTCCCACGGAACGGCGAGCGGCTACCGTGACCCGCCGGGCGAAGGATCAAGCCGCTTCTTGAGCGCCCGCCCAAGGACGACCGCCATGATCGCTGCAATCGCACCTAACGACACCAGCAGGCCAAACTGGCGCGACACGAAGCTGGCGCCGAGCATCGTCGTCCCGATCGCATAGGGCAGCTCGGCGATGGCCAGCGCCAGCAGGTAGCGCTCGAGCGGAAACCGCGCCAGCCCGAGCACGAGGCCCGGAATCTCCGAGGGGAGCGCGAGCTGAAACAGGAGGATGAACCCGAACGACGCCTTGTCGCGGATGCGCTGCTGGTACTGGGCGATCGACTTTCCCGGGGCCAGCCAGCGCAGTACCGACTCCCCATACCGATGCGCCAGGCCATACGACATCAGTCCGCCAAGCATCCATCCGGTCCAGAGCAACGCGGCGCACACCACTGGTCCCCATGCATACACGGCGGGTGGCACGAGCACCGCACTCGAGAAGAAGGCGAGCATCGCGGCGAGCGCCGACAGCACGACGAACAACACGGCCCCAAGCAGCGGATGTTCCGTGATGAGGTCCTTCGCAGCCTCGAATACCTGCAGCACCGCGCGGTGCACGGGCGGTGACAACGCCAGAACGAGCAACGCACCCACCATCGCGACCAGCAGGATGGCGCGGATGCGTTGCGTCTGCGGAGGAGAGTGCTCGGCGGTCACGCGATCAGGAGTGGAGAACGGGTCCATCGTACCTTGGTGTGGCCGAAGCGCCAGTACCTGCTACTCAACGACGACGGCCCGGACCGCTAGGTTTCGCGGCATGGACCGTGGACGCAGTCGCGAGATATCTCGCCGGGACGCCCTCCGCCTGCTCGGCGAGCGCGCCGCCGCTGTCGCGTTAGGCAGCCATCTCCCCTGGCCGGCGGGCAGACCCGAGACCAGGCCGCAGCAGACGACCCTGCTCATTCGTGGCGGCACGGTGATCAACGCCGACGGCGCGCGCCTGGCCGACGTCGTCGTCGTCAATGACCGCATCGCGCAGATTGCGGCATCGATTCCGATGAGGGCCGGCATGGAAGTCATTGATGTCGCCGGCAAGCTGGTCATTCCCGGTGGCATAGATCCCCACACGCACCTGCAGCCGGCGTTCGTTGATGATCTCACATCCGGTTCGCGAGCCGCGTTGGCCGGCGGAATCACGACGCTTGGCACCTTTTCCGCTCCACGCCGGGAAGAGACACCGATCGCGGCGCTCGATCGGATGACGGCTCTCATCCGACAGCAGGCCATCGCTGACTTCATCCTGCACACCAACGCCGGCAACCCGCGAGCTGCATTTTTCCCGTCTTTGCCGGAACTCGTGGCCCGCGGTCAACCGAGCATCAAGGTGTTCATGGTTGGCGCGGACTTCGGTACGTACCTCGGCGCGTTCAGCCAGTTGCTGGAGGCAGCTCGCGCCGCTGGCGTGGTGACTCTCGTGCATTGCGAAGATGGCGCGATGCTCGCCGACGCTGTTCGTCGCCTAACCGCTGAGGGTCGTACGTCGCTGGCTGATTACGGCGAGAGCAGACCGGTCGCCGCCGAGGTGGCAGCAACGCAGCAGGCCATGGCGCTGTGCGAGAGCACACGAGCGCCGATGCATGTGGTGCACTTGTCGAGTGCTCGTGCATTAGACGCGTGTCGCGCGGCGAAGAGAGCAGGGCTGCCGGTCACTGTGGAGACTCGTCCGTTGTACATCCACCTGACCAAGGAAGCGATGGAAGGGCCGGACGCTCCACTCTTCGTGGGCCAACCTCCGCTTCGCACCCGCGACGACGTGGAGGCGATGTGGTCAGGGTTGCTTGACGGCACGATCGACTTCCTCGCGACCGACCATGCGCCGTGGACTCGTGAGCAGAAAATGGATCCCGCACTTACCATCGCCCGCGTCCGCCCCGGAGTGAGCAACCTGCAGCACATGTTGCCTATGTATTTCTCGGAGTCGCGTGAGCGTCGGATGGCGATCGAGCGATTCGTGGCCACGACTTCAACGAACGCGGCGAAACGTTTCGGACTCTACCCTCGCAAGGGTGTGATTGCGGAGGGAAGTGATGCCGACCTGGTAGTCTGGAATCCGACCAAGCGCGACACGGTTCGTGCGGCGGATGACCACTCGAATTCGGATTACTCGGTATACGAGGGCCGCGTTGTGACCGGTTGGCCCGAAATCACGATCCGCCGCGGCGAAATCGTGGCTCGGGGCATCGACGTGACGGGCCAACCGGGTTCAGGGCAGTTGATCAGACGGGAGCGCTCCTGAATTTCGGTTACCCGTTTACCCGTTTACCCGTTTACCCGTTTACCCGTTTACCCGTCTACCCGGCTACCCGGCTACCCGGCTACCCGGCTACCCGGCTACCCGTCTACCCGTCTACCCGTCAGTTCGGCCACCCGCCCTGAGGCAACCCCTTCACAATTTTCAATGCGTTCTTGTAGTAGACCTTCTTGAGGACCTCGTCAGGCAGGTCGATGCCGTACAGCTTCCAGAACGCGTGATAGTCGCGATAGTAATCGAAGTAGTCGTCGCGGGTCTCGAAAACGCGCCAGTAATACGGATACTCGTCAGGCTGGAACGAGTCCTTCCCGAACAGGATCTTGTCCTGGTACTTGATGAAGAAGTCGCGGGCGGCGCGCGGTTGCCGGCCGATGTCGTACAGTACCGCGCCGACCTCCGTGTAGACGTTAGGCATGTCGAGGATCTTCCCGAAGTGCTGCAGGTCGTTCGCCTGCCAGCCCATATGGGCGGCGACGAAGGTTGTCTTCGGGTTCTGCCGGAAGAGGTTGTCGCGCTCTGCCATCAGCGAATCGAACCGCGGCACCTGGTCCTCCGCGATTCGACGCCCGGGAAACAGTGCCAGTTCCAGCCAGCGCTCGTTCCTGTTGTCCATCGGTTGATAGAACTCGGCGGGATCACCCGTGTGGATGAACACCGGCAGTCCCAGTCGCGCCGCCGCGTCCCAGATCGGTTTCAGCTCCGGATCGTCGAGACGTAACCGCGAGCCGTCGGCCTTCCGCGTCGACTGCCCGAATCCCTTCCCGATTTCCCCGACGCCGACGGCGCCGGCTTTGACGTCCGCTTCGAGGCGTGCGATGGCGCGTTCGGCCCAACCCGGACCCACGTTCTGCAGATCGATTCCCGTGAAGACCGCAACGCGACCCTTGAGTGGCGATGCATTCACCAGCGACAGCGTCCGTGCGAGACGTTCACCACTCTGGTTCTCGGCGGCGATCATCAGGCCGAGGTTCAGGCTGTCCATCGCCGCCTTCAACGTGGCCAGTCCTTCGGCCGAATTCAGCAGCGCTTGCGGATGACCGTGGAAGTCGATGGCGGGAAACTTTGCACGCGCAACCTTGTGCTCGGTGGTGACGAGCGTCGACCGGGGGCGATAATCGAGGATGCTGGGTGGAGCGATCTGCGGCGCCATGCACCGCAGCGGACGTATCTCCGTCATCCCAGCAGGGCATTCTTCGCCAGGCTTGATGGTGGTTTCCGGGCCACCGCCGCGCCCTCCCTGGGCGTGAGCAATCGTCGAGCCCACAAGCAGGGCAGCGGACAAACCGAAAGACGAAACAAGTCGCATTGATTACTCCGAAAAAGAGCGGCGGACTCGGAATCTGCTCGGCGGACTTGCGCGCAGGAACGGGGACGCCCAGGCAAACTTTGGGTTGAGTCGATCGATTCAGGGCATGGTTCGGCAGTAGGTACCGCCGGAACATCGTTCGGGAACATAGGTCTCGCTTTCGATCAGCCACGAGCCGTTCCTCAGTCGCCACTTGGCGAAGTAAATGCCTCCGATCTGAATCTTCCCATCGGTATCGGTCCAGGACCCAGCCCAGCGGCCGGACTCCGATGCCATCCCCCAGGGTTCATAGACGCGAACCTGATCGGGCGTGCGCTCGTAGACTACATCGGGCCGAGTGCGGAACTGTTCGGCGAATCGCTGCAGGTTCGTCGTGCGCCCGATGCCGTGCACCGAATTGGATGTAACGACCACGACATCTTCCGCGAGCACGGCACCGATGCTTGCCGTGTCGTGCCGGGCGATGGCGGCGTTCGACGAGGCGCGACGGTCGCGAATGGAGCGCTCGTGTGGCGCGGATTGCGCTCCGAGTTGAGTGGTGGCCAGGCAAGCGAAGAGGAAAGTTGCGCGCATCGAGAGTGCTCCTGGTGAGTTGCCGATGAAGGTACGGTGGCCCATGCTGGCGTGGGCTCCCGGCAAGCGCGACATTAGCGCCCCATGGACGCTATCTCGAAGCTACGCACATCGCTGGCCGCTCGTTACGAGATCGAGCGGGAGATCGGGGCGGGCGGTATGGCGACCGTGTACCTTGCGAAGGATCAGCGCCATGACCGGAACGTCGCGCTCAAAGTCCTGAATCCGGAACTGGGCGCGGTGTTAGGCGTCGAGCGGTTCCTGTCCGAAATCAAGGTCACGGCCAACCTGCAGCATCCCAACCTGCTGCCGCTCTTCGACTCGGGTGAAGCCGACGGATTGCTGTTTTACGTGATGCCCTTCGTCGAAGGCGAAACGCTGCGACACAAGTTGGACCGCGAGAAGCAGCTTCCCATCGACGAAGCGATACGCATCGCCGTGGCCGTGGCCAACGCGCTCGACTACGCACACAGCCACAACGTCATCCATCGCGACCTCAAGCCCGAAAACATCCTGCTCCAGCACGGCCAGCCGGTGGTGGCCGACTTCGGCATCGCGCTGGCAGTCAGCAAGGCGGGCGGCAATCGCGTCACGCAGACCGGCCTGTCGTTAGGGACGCCGCAATACATGAGCCCCGAGCAGGCCACCGGCGACCGGGTGATCGACGGCCGCACAGACATCTATTCGTTAGGTGCACTGACGTACGAAATGTTGTCCGGCGAGCCGCCGCACATTGGGCACACATCCCAGGCGATCATCGCCCGGCTCCTGACCGACAAACCACGCAGCGTCCGCGCTTCGCGTCCGGCGGTGCCGGAGCATGTCGACTGGGCGGTGCAACGGGCACTCGAGAAGTTGCCGGCCGACCGGTTCTCGACCGCGAAGGAATTTGCGGATGCGCTGCAAGGTCGCGGCGGCGTCACCGCCGGCACCCAGGGAACTGCGGCGGCTGCACCGGCGGTCAGACGCGCTGGCGCTCGTGAACGGCTCCGTGATCCGGTGACGCTGACGTTGTCGGCGATCACTGTTGCTGCCGTCGCGGCGGCCGGAATGTTGGCCGCCCGGCGCGATCGCGCCGAGGCGCTGTCACCGATCCGGTTTGTGCTCGCTGCCCCGGACAGCCTGAAGCCCATCGATCATTACCCATGGCCCGCGGCGATATCGCCCGATGGCCGGGTCGTCGTGTATTCGGTCGGGCAGCGCGGCAGCGGCTCGATGTTCTACGCGCTGCGCACTGACCAGCTGGAGGCTCGTCCCATTCCAGGCACGAATGGCGCCTTCCAACCGTATTTCGCACCCGACGGACAGTGGCTGGCATTCCAGTCATCGGCGGGCGAACGGAAGATGCGACTGGACGGCAGCGCGCCAGTGACGATCTCCGTCGGAGGCAGTGCCAACGGCGCCGATTGGACGGTCAACGACGAGATCATCCTCGGCGCCACGCTGAGTTTCAGCGGCCTGGCGCGCGTCAGCGCCGCGGGCGGTGAGCCGGTGGAGTTCACTCATCCCGATACGTCGAAGCGCGAATGGCAACACGTGTGGCCGATCGCGGTCCCGGACGGGAAACACGTGGTGTTCACGATCTGGTATGGCGCACTGGCGGCGTCGCAGCTGGCCGTCGCGTCGATCGAGGACGGACGCACGCACGCACTCGGCATCAGGGGAATCCGGCCGCTGGCCGTTCTCGACGGGAAGCTGGTGTACGTGCAGGCCGACGGGACGGTGATGGCCGTCGGCCTGGATGCGCCTAACGGGCGCATCGTCGGCCGTCCCATTCCGGTTCACGACCCGGTGCCGGTGATGGCGGGAAACAACGGAAATTCCGGGATCTACGTGTCACGTGGCGGGATGGTTACGGCGCGCGGCAACGTCCAGACCCAGTTGACGTGGTTGTCGCTCGACGGTGGGCGTCGCGTGATCCTTCCCGAGCCACGCTCGTTTGCCGATCCGAGCCTGTCGCCTGACGAACGTCGAGTCGCCGTGCTCGTGACGGAAGACCGAAGGACCGACGTCTGGATCTACGATTTCACGACGTCAACGTTTTCACGCCTCACGTCTATCGGATCGGTCCTGTCCGTGGTGTGGTCTCCAGACGGGGCGCATGTGGTGTACGCGGCCCGCGGTGACAGTGCGCGAAGCGCATTCTGGCGCCAATCGGCCTCGGGTGGCTCCGCTGCCGAGAAACTCATTGAACTGCCTGAACTCGCCCCGGTCGCAACTATCTCTCCTGATTCGCGCTGGCTGGTCTACCAGGTCTACCACAACAACTCCTGGGACCTCAACAAGGCGGACCTCACTGCACGACCGGCGGCGTCCACTGCCTACGTGGCGACGGCCGCGAACGAACTGCCCCCGCGGTTCAGCCGGGACGGAAAGTGGGTCGCGTTCCTGACTGACGAATCCGGCAGGAACGAAGTGTACGTCCGGTCGTTCCCAGACCCCGTGGCGCGCGTGCAGGTGTCGGCTGAGGGCGCACTGGAGCCAACGTGGTCGGACGATGGATCGAAGCTGTACTACCGATCCGGCAACTCCCTGCTTGTCGCGAGCGTCGAGTTTACTCCGACGTTCCGGGTTGTTCGTCGTGATACCCTGATCGTGGACGCGCAACTCCCGACGACGATCACCTTCGGCGTGTCATACGACATGGCTCGAGACGGGCGGAGGATCCTGTCACTGGCGCCCAGTCGCGATGACTTCCAGCTGGTCATATCGCCCAACTGGATCACGGAGTTCCGCGCCAGGATCGCCGCCAGCGAGGGTGGTAACCGGCGTTAGAGAACCAAAAACAGCAACACCCCGGCGCGATTCGTATGATCCGTTCGATTCGTGAGATCCGTATTTCAGGTGTTGCTCGTGGTCCCCGCACAAAGCAGAAGTGCACTCGGTCTAAAAAACGAGACCGAAGGTTAAGGGAATAAACTGCGCCTTGCTGAACCCGACCTTCCCCTGCTCGTAGGACGCGGCACCAACCCGGGCCTCGATGAATCCGCGAACGCCGCCTAACGCAAAGCGCAGGCCGGCGCCGGCATCGAACGTGAACTTCTTCGACGACTCTTCTTCGCCATCGGGCGTAAGCGCTTCGGGGACGGACATGTTGAGGATGCCGCCACCCGCCAGCACATACAGGCCTCCGCCCAGCGGCACTTCAATGTTGCCCATGAAGGCCATCATGTTCGTTACGTCATCGGCGCCCGGCGTCGCGAGGACGGGCTCCTTGAGCTTGAATTGCGTGAGCGAAAACTCGGGGCGCAGCGCGATCGGGAAGCCGGGAATATTGAAGATCAACGACGCATCAAAGTGCAAACCTGGGTCATGCAAATCACCAAGGTCTGCGGACGGGACCGTCAACCCTCCACTCACGACGAGGCTGATCGGCCGCGAACTTCCCGCCATTCCAGGAAACTGTGCGTGGACATTCGTTGCAAAGCCCGCAACACACACAATTCCGAAACCGAGCGCTCGTACCTTTCGCATGACATCCTCGCGTCTAGTGGATGAAAGTTCCGGAAACCTTATGACACGCACAGGACACCAATGTACGGCCTGATCGGCAAAATGACGTACTTCATGAAGCCAAGGCAGCAATCGCGAAAAGGCCGGCCGCTCATCGCTGGATTCAGCAACCGCGTAGAAACTACGCCGATCGGTGGCTACGGCTTGACGCGGGACGGGACGGACTGAGGCGTCCGTTCACGACATGGCCACCAGCGCTTGCCGAGCGCTGTGGCACTCGCGATTCTGCAAACCTCATGGCTTTGACACCGAGCGGCAAATTCGATCGATCCATCGTCGTCGGGCCCATCGCGCCCGCCGTCTGGCGGCTCGCCTGGCCGACGATGCTGCAGAACGCGTTCGGAGGATTGCAGGGCATCGTCGATCACGTGATGGTCGGGAATTTCGTCGGCTTCACCGGCAATGCGGCCATCGGTGTCTCATGGCAGATCTTCCTGGTCGTGATGGTGTTCGTAAGCTCGCTGTTCACGGGAATGGCCGTGCTGGTGGCGCGGTTTGCCGGTGCCGACGACCCGGAAAAGGTGAACCGGACGGTCGCACAGGCCATGATCACCGCTGCGATTCTCTCGGTCGCGGTCCTCGCGCCGATCGGGTGGTTTGCCGCTCCGGCGCTGCTCGACCTCGTGAATGCCGAACCGGCGGTGCAGGCGGAAGCCCTCCCGTTTCTCCGCATCATGTTCGTCGCCAGCATGGGGATGATGGTGTTCTTCATGCTTGGCGGTGCGTTGCGTGCGGCCGGCGATGCCCAGACTCCGTTGCGCCTTGGCGTGGCGATGACGCTGTTGAACATCGCGCTCAACCTGGTCCTGATTCCGGGATTCGGTCCGATCCCCCGACTCGGAACCACCGGTGCCGCCATCGGCACGACACTCGCCGGCACGCTCGTCAGCGGCTACGCAGTCTACAAATTGTGGCAGGGAGGATGGGTCATCTCGGTGCGCGACACGAGCTGGCGTCCTGACTGGACGATCATCCGCGCGCTGTTCCGCTTCGGTCTGCCGACGGGTGTGCAGGGCGTGGCGATGAATGTTGCCGGCGTCCTGCTGGTTCGATTCATCGGCTCACTCGACCAGAGCGCCGAAGCACAGGCTGCATACGCGGTCGGCTACACGGAGCTGTTTTCGCTGATCACCTGGACGTCGGTGGGTCTGATGGGTGCGTCCGCAGCCTACGCCGGCCAGAACCTCGGCGCGGGCCACCCCGATCGCGCGGTCGAAGGCGTCCGCGTCGCCTCGCGCATTGGTCTCGTCGTGTCGATCGTCGTCGCGATCATGTTCCTGACCGTGCCACGCCTCCTGCTGGCCGCGTTCGGAATGTCGGAACCCGCGGTCGTCGACATCGGCGTACAGCTCCTCAGGTTCCTCAGCGTGTCGGGCCTGTTCATTTCCGTGGCGCTGGTCTACACCGGCGGGCTACAGGGCACGGGGGACACGCGCGGGCCGCTGTACATCTCGATCGTGTCGCAGATCGTCGTCCCGTTAGGCATCTGCTCCGTCATCCAGGCGATGCGTGGACTGCACCCGGCGGACATCTGGACGGCGATTCTGATTGGCCACGCCATCCGCTGCGGGCTGAGCGTGATGCGGTTCAAGCAGGGAAAGTGGCGGGACATCCGTGTAGAAATAGAACCGGTGCGGACGTGACAGCGTGGTCTGCATGGTGAGCGGAGGTGGGATGTGGGATGTGGGAGGAACCGCGCAGGTCAAAAAAACCCGATCACGTCAGGTACGAAACTCCCATTGATTCAGTGTTGATCTGGGTCCTCCCACCTCCCACCTCCCACCTCCACCATCGAAAAAAGTGCGGCCTCCGGGGGCTCCGGAAGCCGCACCTGCGCGTCGAGGGTCTGCTTACCGGACGGCGCGCATCCTGATCCCTTCCAGCACTGCTCCGCCGCGGCCGCCTTCGCCTAACAACTCGAACGACACCGTGCGATCGATCGCGGGGACGGGTTGCCACAACCGGATCTGCCCAGTGAGCACACTATAGAAGCCCAGTTCCTTCGGGGGCGGTGCGGCCTGGCCGGCCGGCGCCGGCAGGCTGTGCGCGTACGTGCCATCCTCGAAGAATTCCCAGCGATGCGATGCATCGAGCTCGGGGTCTGTGTAGGCGAAATTCTGCCGGAACGTACCGATGGACTCGAACGGCGGTGTCCCACGAGTCCCGGCGGACACGCGCACGCCATTCTCGGCGGCCTCCCACGCTTCCGCGGCCATCTTGTTGCAGTCGTCTGCCCGCTTCGCCTCACCGTTCAGCTTGTAATACTCGGCGAGCATCAGGTGAATGCGTGCAGCGTCCTTGAGATCCCCGCGGCGGTGATACCGAATCAGGGTGAAGATCTCCTTCTCGAGTGTGCTGCTGGCGGTGGCCGGCAGTCCGGTCACATCGAAGCGCTCGACGCCTGACGCGCGCGGCGCGGACTGCGACTGGACGCTCACCGGAAGCGACAGGGCGAGGGCGAACAGGAGATGTCGGCAACGCATGGTGTCCTCCGACACGTGGATGGTGCACGCTAACCTTATCGATGGTCGCTTCCCGTGCATCAGGAGACATGCCTGGGCCGCCGTCAGAGAATCCCCGGCGTGTCTGTCGGGGAAAGTGGAAACGCGTGTCGACGCCGTGCCGTGCACGTCAGGCAGCGTTTCGCCTCCGCCACGCCGCCTGACGTTTCCCCTATTCGGATCGTAGGGCGATCATCGGATCGACCCTGGCCGCGCGGCGCGCCGGGACCAGGCTGGCGAAAACCGACACCGCAACGAGCAGGGCACTCATCGAGAGGAACACCGTCGGGTCGCGCGGTGACAGTTCGAACAGCAGTCCTTCGAGAAGCCTCGCCGCCAGCAGCGCGATCGCGACACCGGCACCGAGGCCAGCGACGACCGGGATGACCCCGCGGATGACCGTTAGTCGCAGGAGGCTGGTACCAGTCGCACCTAACGCGACTCGCACTCCATACTCGTGCACGCGCTGGGCGACCGTGAAGGCGACGACACTGTACAGGCCGATCGCGGCAAGCACGAGCGACAGCGCGCCGAAGATGCTGAACATGGTTGCCCCAAGCGTCCACGACCGCGTCTGCCGGCCGAGCCGGTCCGCCAGCGGCCGCACTTCGGCGTACGGCATGTTGGGCCCTGCCGACTGGATCAATCGCCGCAGCGGTTCGGCAACTGTGGCCGGCTTGCGAGAAGTCCGGGCGATGAACGAAAACCCGAAAAACGAAACCGAACGGTCGTACACCGCGGGATCGAGCTGGTCCAGCGGTCGATAAATCATTGTCGTGGGTGTTTCCACCAGTCGTTGCCTTCGCGCGTTGGTTACGATGCCGACGACCGTGGTGCATGGCATCGTGTCCGCACCGATACGCACGCACTGCCCGATCGGGTTCTGGCCAGGCCAGAATGTTCGCGCCGCGGTTTCGTTGATCACCGTTACCGGTTCCGAGCCAACACGATCCGATTCCGTGAACAGGCGCCCGTCGAGAAGGCGAATCCCCAGCACCGTGAAATAATCCGGCGTGACCGCGTATTGGCTGGGGTTGTTCGTCTGGCTCGGCGGTTCACGCCCGGGGACGTAGAGGCTTGTTCCCCAGCCCATGCCGAAGGAAAGTCCCACCGATGTGGCGGCGGCCGTGATGCCCGGAACCTCGGTCGCGCGCTCCGTGATGCGACGGAACACCTCACGCGCTTCAGCGTTGCTCATGCCGACGCTGGCGTGCGCGACGCCCGCAACCAGCACGCGATCGATGTCGATGCCTAACGGTGTGTTCGCGACATTGCGCAGGCTGCGGACGAACAGCCCCGCGCCGGCGAGGAGGATGATGGCCAGTGCTGCCTGTCCGGCGAGAAGCGCCGCTCGAGTGACCGACCTGGCGGAGCCCCCTTCGCGCACGCCGGCCTTCAACGCTGAGGTGAGGTCTGGCTTGCTCGCCTGCAATGCCGGCAGCAGTGACGTCAGGAGGCCGGTGCCGATCGCGGCCAACGCCGTGAATCCCATAAGGCGCAGGTCGATCGCCGAGCCGCTCCAGGCGGTGTCGCCGAGGAGCATGCTCCGGATGAAGCCGGACGACCATTGTGCGCACAACAGCGCGCCCGCGCCGCCGATCAGCGACAGGATGAGCCCTTCCGCCAGCAATTGCCGCACCAGCCGCCCTCGCGTCACACCTAACGCGAGTCGTACCGCGATCTCGCGCCGCCGTCCGATGGCGCGGACCAGGAGCAGGTTCGCCACGTTGGCGCAGGCGATCAGCAGGACGATGATCGACACACCACCCAGCAATTGCGACACGCGCATCTCGGCGGAATGCGCGCTGAGGCCGAACGCCTTGATGGACTTCCCCGGGAGGATTGAGCTCAACTCGATCGACTGCGAATCGGGACTGGCGCGAAAACGCGGGCTCGGGTTCACGGCGGCGGCCACGCGTTCCCGCTCGCCGGCACGGAAGATCGCTGTCGCCTGCGCCGTGGCTCGCTCAGGATTCGCGTCAGGCTTCAGCCGCGCGATGACCGTGAGCCACTGCGAGTTGCGCGTCGTGGCCCAGTCCGGGCCTTTGGCGAATCGCAACCCATTCGCCGCGGCGATCGGAATCCACACATCGACGTCGCTCAGCTCGACTCCCGTGAATCCCTCCGGAGCAACGCCGACAATCGTAAAGCGATCAGTCCCCAGGTCGAGCGTCTTGCCGATCGCGTCATCACGTCCGCCGAACTGCCGCTGCCAGAACGCGTATCCGATCACCGCGAGTTGCTGGGGATTCGTGTCTCCCGCCTCGTCCTCCTGGAAGAACCGTCCCCGGTGGGGACGCACGCCTAACAACGGAAAGAAACCCGGACTGACTTGCGCACCCGGAATCCGGACGGCGGAGGCGCCGCGCCCGAGCGGGTAATACTCGCGATCAACGACGCTCGATGGTGTCGTGACGGCAACCTGCTCGAACTCACTGACGCCGGTCAGAAGGTCCTTGTAGAGCCGGTACGGTTGAGACGACTGGGCGTTCTGGCTCCCGAACCAGCGGGAGTGCACCTGGACGATGCGATCGACGTCCACGATGTGCGCCGGTGCGCGGAGCAGGAGGCGGTCGAGAATGCTGAACATGGTCACGTTCGCCCCGATCCCCAGCGAAAGCGTGATGATGACCATGGCCGCGAAGCCAGGTCGCAGCCGCAGGCCACGAACGGCGTAACGCAAATCCTGCCACACGAATTCCAACAGGCCCGCCCGTCCGGCCGCCGTCTTCGACATTTCGCTCTCCGTGGACAACGCTCGTTGCGTTTGACAGGGGTCGCAAAGGGGTCAGACACCTAAGCCTTAAGCCTAGGGGTCAGACACCTAAGCCTGGGGGTCACCTAGGGGTCAGACACCTTTGCGATTAGGTGTCTGACCCCTTCGACAGCAGCAACCTCCGGAGCGTTCCTCACCGGCGACGAGCGTCCTTGCGAGGCGCCGTCACCGCATCCCAATTAAGCATGCGCCGCGCACCGTCGGGCGTGGCGCTCATCGACCGTCCACCGATCAGGAGTTTGTTCATGCGTGCGTCGCGTCTTTCGCGCATCCTCTTGGCGTCCGCTATTGTGCTCGCCGCGCCGCTGTCGGCCCAGCAGGTCAACGCCGAGGCGCTGAGTCCCTTGACCTTCCGGCACATCGGGCCCGTCGGCAACCGTCTCACATCGGTGTCCGGCGTCGTCGGCGATCCGTTGACGTATTACGCCGGCGCCGCGTCCGGCGGGGTCTGGAAATCGACCGACGGCGGCATCATCTGGCGCCCCGTGTTCGACAAGCAGGATGCGCACGCCGCGGGCGCGCTGGCGGTTTCGACGTCCGACCCGTCGATCGTGTGGGTCGGCACGGGTGAACCACACATTCGCTCGAACGTCACCGTCGGCGACGGGGTGTACAAGTCGACCGACGCAGGCGCGTCGTGGACCAACATGGGACTCAAGGCGACGGGACGGATCAGCCGGGTGGTCATCCACCCGACGAATCCCGACATCGTCTACATCGCGTCGTTAGGTCATGCGCACGGGCCACAGCGTGAGCGCGGCATCTACCGGACAAAAGACGGCGGCAAGACCTGGGAGCACGTGCTGTTCGTCAACGAAAACGTCGGCGCGTCGTCGCTTGTCATGGACCCGAACAACCCGCGCATCCTGTTCGCCGGCATGTGGGAGATCGTGTACAACACGTGGGGACGCGAAAGTGGTGGACCCGGAAGCGGCATCCACATGTCGCGCGACGGCGGCGATACATGGACCAAACTGCAGGGGAATGGACTGCCTCGCCTGCCCGTGGGAAAAATCGACGTCTGTATGACGCCGGCGGACTCGCGCCGCATCTATGCGCTGATCGAGACGGGGGATGGCGTGCCCTGGAAAGGGCAGCCCACGGAAAGCGGTGAGCTCTGGCGCTCCGACAACGGTGGTCAGACGTGGCAGCTCATGTCTCATGATCGCAACTTCGGCGGCCGCACCGGCTACTACAACCAGTGCCGCGTGTCGACCGATGATCCGGACGAAGCGTATTTCCTCACCGCGTCGTTCGTGAAGACGATTGATGGCGGACGGACCGGCCAGAACCAGGGTGGACTGCGCAGTCCCGGCGGCGACCATCACGACCTCTGGATCGATCCGAAAAACGCCAACCGCATGATTGGCGGCAATGACCAGGGGTTAGGCATTACGCTCAATCGCGGCGAGACCTGGCATCGCGTACATCTTCCGATCGCGCAGATGTATCACGTGACGGTGGACAAGGCGATTCCATACAACGTGATGGGGAATCGGCAGGACGGGCCGTCGACGCGCGGGCCGAGCAATTCGCTGTATGGTGGTGGGATTGCGCGGGGTGACTGGTTTGCGGTCGGCGGCGGCGAGAGCGGATTCGCGACACCGGATCCCTCGGACCCTAACGTGGTCTGGTCCAGTGCATCGGGCTCGGGTGCGCGCGGCGGCATTGTCACGCGCATGGACGTTCGCACGCGGCACGTCCGGAACGTCGAGGTCTGGCCGCAGAGTACGGGCGGTTGGCCGGCGGAGTCGTTGAAGTACCGCTTCCAATGGACGTTCCCGGTGCTGTTTTCGCCGCACGATCCCAACACGTTGTTCGTGACGAGCCAGCACGTGCATCGCACGACGAATGGCGGCCAGAGCTGGCAGGTGATCAGCCCCGATCTTTCGACGAACAACAAGGAGCGGCAGAAGATCTCCGGTGGTCTTACTCCCGATAACATCGGCGTCGAATACTGCTGCGTGATTTACGCGTTTGATGAATCTCCGGCGCAGAAGGGGGTGTTCTACGCGGGCACGAACGACGGCAAAGTGCACGTCAGCCAGAACAACGGCGGCTCATGGCAGGACGTCACCGCGAACCTGCCGGGCGCACCAAAGGATGGCGTCGTGCGCGGCATCGACGCGTCGAAGTGGAGCGCAGGAAAGGCATACCTCGTCATCGAAGGCCACGAAGTCGGCGATTTCAAGGCGTACGCCTATCGCACCGCGGACTTCGGGCGCACGTGGAAGCTCATCACCACCGGCATCCCCGAACATCCCAACAGCTTCACGCGCAGTATCCAGGAAGATCCCGTGCGCCAGGGACTGCTATACCTCGGCACTGAAAACCGCGTCTACGTGTCGTTCAACGACGGCGACAGCTGGCAGCCGTTCATCAACAACCTGCCGCCGGCGCCGATGTACGACATCAAGGTCCAGGAACACTTCAATGATCTTGTCATCGGCACATACGGGCGCGGCTTCTGGATCATGGATGACCTGACGCCGCTGCAGCAGCTCACGCCCCAGGTCGCCGGGTCGGCGGCACACCTGTTCAAGCCGCGCGACGCGTATCGGTTCGTGCAGAAGACGCAGCCGATGACGATGCCGAACGACATGACCGCCGGCCAGAATCCCGACTTCGGCGCGTACATCCACTACTGGTTAGGCAGCGCGCCACGCGGCAACGTCACAATCCGTATCACCGATGCCACCGGAACTGTGGTGCGCACCATGCCCGGCACGCGTGATCGCGGCATCAACCGGGTGCTCTGGAATCTCCAGGACACACCGTCGGTACCGATCCGCCTGCGCACCACGCCGCTGTACGCCGATTGGGTCGATCTCGGCCCGAATCGTGTGCGCAGTGGTGGCAACGGCGTCGCATTGCTCCAGCCGCCGGGTACGTACACGGTCACGCTGGAAGTGGATGGCCGCACGTTCACGCAGCCGCTGCGAGTGCTGAAAGACCCGAACTCGGCTGGGACCGATGCCGACATCGCCGCGCAATTGTCTGCGCTCAAGCTGATGCGGGCTGATCACGACTCGGCGGCTTCAGCGATCAATCGCATCGAGTGGACGCGCCGGCAGCTTCTGGACCTCGAGGCGATTTTGCGTGATCAGGGCGGAACCGGTGCGGCGGAGATTCTGCAGCAGAGTTCAGCGCTGTCGCGGAAGCTGATCGGGGTGGAGGAGAACCTGATTCAGCTTCGTGTGACGGGCACAGGGCAGGACGGCGTCAGGTGGCCGGCGCAGGTCTCGGAACGGTTACGGTACCTGATTGGCAACACGGCGACAGGCGATTACAAGCCGACCGACCAGACTGGCGAAGTGCATCAGGTACTCAAGCTTCAGCTTGAGGAAGCTCGGCGGAATCTGCAGCTGATCCTGCAAACCGATATTCCGGCGCTGAATCGATTGCTTCAAGCGAGGAACCTGCCTGGAATCATCCTGAACTAGGAAACAAGCACCGGAGGCTCGCACCTAACGGGAGGCCGCTATGTCTCAACGAGCGATGTTGCTGATTCTCGGGCTGGCCGTAGTTAGTTCAGCCGAGGGTCAACGCGGACAGAAACTCAAACTCGGAGCACCGGACGGTCAGCTTGCAGCCGAATTCAGTCAAGTCACTTCAATCCGTGAGCTCTCGGACGGACGCGTTCTCATCACGGACAGTCGCGAGGGCCGCGTGTTGCTCGGTGACTTTGCCACAAGCGCCGTAACACCCGTAGGACGAACAGGTCGCGGCCCCGGGGAGTACACCGGGACGACGCTGCTAATGCCTGTTGGTGGAGATTCCAGTATCATGCTCGATCTGTCGCGCAGATGGATTCTCTTTCATCAAGGTCGCATCGTCGGTGACTTGCCCCCCGACGCACCTGTTGCCCGAGAAGCGCGGGGTTTCATACACGGAGCCGATACGATAGGCCGCGTTCTGATTTTCAGGAGCCGTCCCGGATCGACCCCCCAACGCACCGAGTCCACTGATTCCCTGCTGGCGGTCCTCGTTGATAGAGAGACGGCGCGTGCCGAAACGGTCGCTGTAATGCGGGCTGTGCCCTCGGAGACTCGTACGATCGCGCAGGGCGGTGGAACGATGACTGCCAGGACCTTCAAGCCGTTCGCAACTGGAGAAACGGCGGCGTTGTTCCCCGACGGCTGGATTGCAATCGCCCGGCTCGATCCATACCGAATCGATTGGCGTTCTGCCGATGGTCGAATCACGCAGGGCCAGTCATTGCAAAGCGTGTTGCCCGCCGTGGTCGAAGCTGATCGAAACGCATTTCGTGAAGCAAATCCTCCACCGCGGGGGCGCCCTCCGCTTTTTGATTTCGATGACTTTCCGCAGCGACTCCCGCCCTTCGAATACAGAGCCCCCGGCGACCCAGCAGTGTTCGCCTCGCCGGATGGACGCATCGTAGTACGGCGGACGGTTGCCGGGTCCCAACCGGATAACAGTTATGACATTGTTGATCGAACCGGAACTCTCGTTGGGACGCTGGCAGTCGGCAAACGACAGCGCGCCGTGGGATTTGGTGCCAAGTGGGTCTACATCGTGACGCGCGACGCTGATGACATCCAACGCATAACACGTCACCGTTGGCCCTCCTGAAACCCAGCTGAGAACAAATGGAACCGACCGCGATGCGGTCTGGGCGGCAAGATCGACTCCGACGGACTTCAACGGCGATTCCAAAGATCACTGACGCAGCGGCCGTAGGGGACCGGAGCAAACCTCGTTTTTCCCTGCGACCTCCGTGTTAATGATCTTATCCGCGTCAATCAAAGGTCCGTGAGCGCCCTGATCGGCGGTACCCGGGCCGCCCGGCGGGCGGGAATCCACGCCGCGCCTAACGCCACGCCCAGCAGGGCCAGCGCACCGACCACGAAGGCCAGAGGGTCGCGCGCGTCAATCGAAAACAGCATCGAGGCCAGGGCGCTCGTCGCCCAGTATGCCGCGACGCCGCCAACGAGGATGCCGATCCCCGCCAATGCCGCCGCATGACGCACCACCAGACCCACGACACTCCCGGCCGACGCACCTAACGCCATACGCACGCCGATTTCCTGGGTACGCTGACTGACGAAAAACGCGATCACTCCATAGATCCCGATCGCGGCAAGTAGCAGCCCGGTCAAGCCGAGGCAAGTCAGCAGCAGGGTGTTGAAGCGGCGGGTCGCCGTCGATTGCGACAACACGTTGTCCATGGTCTGGACATCGTATGCCGGCAACTCGGGATCCACATTTCGCAGCGCCGCACGCATCGGAGCCGTGACCGAGATTCCGGGGCGTGACTTGGCGATGAACGTCATCGATCGATTATAGGAGGCCCACGCGTTGGACGGGGCCTGCGTCATCGGCATATAGATCTCGGGGGGCGACTCGTTCTCCCGCCCGAACGCGCGCACATCGCCGCTGACTCCGACAATTTCACGCCACTCAGGCAGCGTGTCGCGCGTCCATCCGGAGATTCGTTTCCCAATGGGATTTTCGTCGCCAAAGGTGCGGCGGGCGAACGTTTCATTCACCACAATCACACTCGGAGCACCGGCAGCGAGATCACTGGCCTTCAGGCTCCGACCTTTGGTGATTGGTATCCTGATGGTCTCGAAGTACTGGTCCGTCACGAGCCTGACGTGTCCGATCAACAGGTCCTTGGGATTGAACGGACGCCCATCGACGCGAACTCCGATATCGATGCTGGCTCCCCACATCGGCACCCTCGTGCCGGCCGCCGCAACCTCCACACCAGGTACTCCGCGAACCTGCTCCAGGATGCGCGCGAATCCGGCTTGCACGGCTTCCGCACTGTCGTAACGAAGCGCCGGCAGCGCCACGCGCATCATCGTCACGTTGCGGGGATCAAATCCAGGTTCCACGCGCTGCAGGAGGTACGCGCTGCGGAGCAGGAGACCGGCGCTCACCAGGAGCACCAGCGCCACCGCCAGCTCTGCCACGATCAACGTGCCCCGCACCCGATCGCGAATCACGCCTCGCGAGCCGCGGCCTCCGTCGCGCAGTTCAGACTGGAGGTCGACGCGGGTTGCTCGAAACGCGGGCACGAGCCCGAAGACGACACCACACAGTAGTGTAGCGGCGATCGCAAACCCGAGGACTTGCCAGTTCAACCCGGCCTCGTCGAGTCGAGGGACACCAGCGGGTCCCATCCCCACGAAAAAGCGGATTCCGACCTTCGCGACGATGATCCCGGCCAGTCCCCCCGCGGTCGCCAATAACAAGCTCTCGGTCAACAACTGCCTGACGAGTCGGGCGCGCGCGCCACCCAAGGCACCCCGGATCGCGATTTCCTTGCGTCGCGCCGTTGCCCGTGCCAGCAGCAGGCTGATCACGTTCACGCATCCGATGAGCAGCACAAATGTCACGGCGCCGAGCAGTACCCAGAGCTGTGTGTCCCACCCGTCGACGAGGAGAGAGCCATACGAAACGACCTGCACACCGCGCTCGTTCATCTCGTCAGGCGCGCGTTGCCGGATGCCTTCCGTAATGGTGGCGAGATCAGCCTGGGCCTGCTCGATGTTCGCACCGGGTTTGAGCTTGCCGAAGACGGTGAACATGTGCGCGCCATAATTACGCGCCTGCTCAGTCGTGATGGCGAACGGAGTCCAGAGTCGCTCGTCGAACTCCGTCATCGTGAAGTTCGCGGGCGCGACGCCAACGACGGTGTGCGGCTCGCCACCCAGCCGGACCTGGCGGCCGATGATTGCCGAGTCAGCATTGAACCGCGCGACCCAGAGCGGGTGACTCAATACCGTCACGCGCGAATCCGCGTTTTCCTCAGGAAGGAAGTAGCGGCCGAGTGCAGGTCGCACGTAGAGAACCTCGAAGAAGCTCGGCGTCACGCGTGCTGCCCGCAGCCGTTCCGGTTCTCCTTCGGTCAGGTTGATGGTGCGCAATTGCCAGATCGATGTTCTCTCGACCGTGCGTGACTGGTTTGTCCAATCCGTAACGTGTCCGCCGGAGGCGCTGCCTCGACCGCCCCGAAATGTCTCGGCGATCAGGACGACTCGATCAGCATCGCGATAGGGCAGCGGCCGGAGCAGCACGGCGTTGACGATGCTGAAGACGGCGGTCGTTGCACCGATTCCGAGCGCCAGCGTCAGCATGATGGCGCTCGTAAACGTTGGATGCGCGCGCATCAGGCGCAGCGCATAGATCGCATCCTGCTTCAGGACATCGAGCGTTTCGAGCCGTCGCATTTCCGTCTCCAGCTTCAGGGCCTCTTCAATGCATTCGTCCTTCACTCGCGGCATGTCGCCGAACAGTCGCATCGCTTCCTGCTGCGCGACGTTCCGATCCAGGCCTGTGGCCACGAGGTCGTCAACACGCTCCTGCATGTGAAACGCGAGCTCGTCATCGACGTCGGCGCGGACGTCGGGACGCCAGAAGCGCAGGTATCGTCGCCACTTGGGACTCATCGCGGATTCAGCCCTGCGCCACGTTAGGCAGGCGACGGCGCGTCGGCGGACGACAAAACGCGACCGACCGCGGTGGCAAAGTCCGTCCAGGTCACGACATGGGCGGTGAGCACGCGACGTCCCTTCGGTGTGAGGCGGTAGTACTTCGCCTTTCTATTCTTCTCCGATATGCCCCACTCGGCGTCGATGAGACCCTTGCGCTCCAGGCGATACAGGGCCGGGTAGAGCGACCCTTCCTCGATCCGCAGCGCGTCGCCGCCTTGATCCATGATCCAGCGTCCGATGCCATAGCCATGCAATCGCCCCCAGGACAGCGTCTTGAGGATCATGACTTCGAGTGTGCCGTGCAGAAGTTCGTTCTTCATCGTTCCCTATGATTATCTAGGCATAAGATGGAACTGCTTACCTAGATAATCAAGGGGGCGAGTGGCCTACCATGTCCTGTGCATTCCCACCAGTCGATGCCCGCTGCCAACACCTGCTTGCGAGTGACCACCGCAAATCACATATCACCGGGTGCCTGACGAACTCCCCAATAGCGTCATAGCCGGTCGCTATCGCGTAAGCCATGAGATCGGCCGCGGCGGCATGGCCACCGTGTATCGGGCACACGACGTGAAACACGATCGCGACGTAGCGCTCAAGGTCCTGAGCCCCGACCTCCCAGCGTCGCTCGGCACTGAACGGTTCCTGCGCGAAATTGCATTCACCGCCCGGCTTGACCACCCGCACATCCTGCCGCTGCTGGATTCCGGGGAAAGCGACGGGCTGCTGTACTACGTGATGCCGCTCGTTGAGGGTGAGTCGCTACGCGACCGGCTGATGCGGGAGAAGCAACTGCCGATCGACGAAGCGCTTCAGATCACGCGGGAAATCGCGAGCGCCCTGAGTCATGCGCACAGCCACGGCGTTTTGCATCGCGACATCAAGCCGGAAAACATCATGCTGAGCGGTGGCCATGCGCGCGTCGCCGACTTTGGCATTGGCCGCGCTTTATCGGCGACCGTTGCCGACAACCTCACCGTGACGGGACTCGCGATCGGCACGCCGATCTACATGAGCCCCGAACAGGCGAGCGGAGCGACCGACGTCGACGCGAGAGCCGACGTCTACAGTCTCGCGTCGGTGTTGTATGAGATGCTCGCCGGCCAGCCGCCGTACAGCGCGCCAAACACCGCGGCCCTCCTCGCGCGCAAATCACTGGAGCCGATGCCGCCGCTCCGCACGACGCGAGGCCCGGTCCCGCCTGGTGTGGAGCAGGCGATCGCGAAGGCGCTTTCACGCGTTCCGGCCGATCGCTTCGCGTCAGCGCGCGAGTTCGCCCACGCGCTCGACGGCAAGTCAATGACTCCGACAGCGAGTCGACGCTTGCGCGCACCGGCAGTGGCGATGCTCGCACTTCTCGTGCTCGGAGCGATTGCCGTCGTTGCGGACATTGGAGACGTGCGCACTCGCGTGATGGGCAGCGTAGCTACCGACCGAATCGCGACCCTGGCGGTGCTGCCGCTGGAGAATCTTTCCGGCGACACTCAACAGGATTTCCTGGCGGCGGGCATGCACGAGGCCCTCATCACGGGGTTGGGCAAGTTGCGAGGCCTCGAACGCGTGACGGCTCGTTCATCAGTGTTGCGCTATCAGAAGACGGACCGGACGCCGCCGCAGATCGGTGAGGAACTGAACGTCGATGCCATTATTACGGGAAGCGTCACGCGTGCCGGCGACATCGTGCGCG
>Ga0079215_10000024_pt1 | contig 23334 bp, 27 predicted proteins | sample NCControl_FD_77004 | JGI IMG/M metagenome (GOLD analysis project Ga0079215, IMG submission 77004) | Agricultural soil microbial communities from Utah to study Nitrogen management - NC Control | ecosystem: Environmental > Terrestrial > Soil > Agricultural land | place: USA: Utah | collected...
TGCGAGCGCGTGATAAGATTCAACCCCATCCCAGCGGGAGCAAACCGATGGTAGAACTCATTCAACTCGTCAGGTTGTTGCGAGATCGCGACAGTGCAACTAGTCGACTCCTAACCGCGTGGGGAGACGCACCGATGCTCCTCATGCTTGAGGAGGACTGGGAGAACGGTCCCTTCGTGGTCGTTGGTTTCTCAGATCGAATACTCTGGCCGCTGATGCCGCCCGGCAGTTTGCTGCGACTCGATTCCAAGGCGCGAAAGATCGAGGACCGTTCGTGGGCGGAGTTCGAACGTCCGATCTACCTGATCGAATACAGAGACAGGTTTTTCTGTTGTTACGCGCAGCGAAGAGGCGACATGTTGCGGTTGATCTCGCACCTTGAGTCGCCTGCTCCGCCGTCGTTCTCGGTGCCTTATAAAGACGCTCGCGTCCGTGGTCAGCTCAAACCGATCTTTCGTCCACTGGCGACGCGCGACAGTCTCGCCGGCCGTCCGCAACGCACCAGTCCAGACACTTAGCGCCACGAGTACGTTGGCACTCGTGCGGCCCGTTCGCCGTAAATCTCTTCAAACTTCCGCCATGTCTTGATCCTCGTCAACGATCGCGGCGGCGCATATCCGAGTCTCTCGGCCTTAATCGCGAGTCCTGCATAACTCAGCGTGGTCCTGGTCTTTTGTTTCAAGCGCACAAGCGTTCGCGGAAGACATTGGTTGGTTCCGACGCGCATCGAACGCATCAGCGCCATGAAGTCTGTGTCCGGAAACAACAGTTCCGCCGCAAAGATCTCCGCTCCGATCTCCAGTGTCTTACCTAGATTGGATTGATCGCAATACGAGATACCCAGATGCCGATCACGATAAAAGTGTTTCAGCTCGTGGGCCATCGTGAAAACTTTCGGATCTTGCGGCAGACCACTAGCAAGCATGACGGTCGCGCCGAGATGATCGTAGATGAATGCGCCGCGAAGGTTCCGCAAACGATACGGCCAGTCGTCGATGACGATTCCATTCTTTTCATAGATCCGGCGCAAATCACTTTCGACGACGCGCGGCGAATGCAAACCGAATTCGGCGCGCACTTGCCGGGCAAGTTGTTTCAGATCTTCGTAATAAGCCTGTTGGTTCACTTGTGTTTGCCTCCTTTCCTTCCGGCGCGTGGTCGCGTCTTGCCCTGATAGATCCCGCGTGCGCGGCGAAATTCGGCGTATTTTCTCAACTCTTCGAGGTCGGCCGGATGCAGTTGTCTGGCTGTGCGCAGCAGTGCTTTGAGGCTTTCGTCTTCGTCATCGTCAACCATGTCTTCCGGAAGGAACGACATCATCGACACTCCGAAGAAGCGTGAGATTCTTTCGAGGTCTTTGAGACTGGGCCGATACGTTCCTGTTTCCCATCGCGAGATCGTATTTGGCGCGACTTTCAGATGCGCGGCGAGCGCCTCTTGTGAGAGTCCTTCACCGCTGTTGTAACTAACGCGCAGATCTTTAATTCGAGCTGCGACGTGGTCGAGCAGGTCCATTTACTATTCCTCTTTTCTCATCCTGAATGAGGACGACATTTAACTAATATCGTTGACAAGGAGAGAAGGCCCGCGTATTATACGCGAGCGCCAAATTAATTCAATGGTATTTGCAGGAGCCCGGATCTCACGATTGAAATTTAGTAGATTTGGACCTCACGATGAATACTCTCTTTTATCGAAAACGAACTTTTCTCGCATCAGTATCAACCGGTCACACCTCTTACGTACTTACGGAAGTCGAATCGTCTCGTGGTGGTGAATACAAGTGGGGCACCTGCATGGTGACGATTGCCGACTGTCGCCGTCGCATACAACTCGAGTTCTTTCTCGGCACTGTGCGCGCGCGTCGCGAGAGTTTGCGGAAGATCGATCTGCTGCTGAAGGTGCTCAGCTCCTTTCGCAAAGTTCTGCTTGCCGAAGCACAACTGATCACCGAGTACGAACGCGCCGAGACGCGATCAAAACCAACGAAGAAAAACAAGAAACTCGAAGCGGACGCCGGCGCGAGTTGAATTTCCCTCAATTCGTGTTCACTATGCGTTGGCAATGTCAAACAATCCTACCCGCCAGCTTCCAGTGCGCCCGGATCTCGACGAACTCGAACGCGAGGCGCAGGAAACTGCGGCCCGCAAAAACATCGATCTGGCTGTTGCGAAAATGGAACTGGCGCAAGATTACGGCGCCGAAAACTGGACACGAATCGTTCAGTCGTACGAACTGATCGACGCGATCTGGCGCGACGATCCTGACACTATCCGCGATCTCATTCAAAAACATCCAAACCTGCTTCACGAAAACGCCGGTATCCGCAACGTCAACTGGGGACCACCCCTGACCTACGCAGCTAATCTCGGTCGCGATCGAATCATTAGAATGCTTTACGACCTCGGCGCGAGGGATCTCGAAACAGCGATCGATCGCGCCGTCCTGCAAGGCAAGATTGACACGGCGCGCATGCTGCACGACTGGCTTGGCTCACCGGTTCTTTCCGCTGACATTCTGAGCGGACCGGCTTACACGCTCAGCGCTACCGGCACAACACTCGTGCTCGAACTTGGCGCGCCCGTCGTCAACGAAAAAGGCGAACGCCTCGCGCCGGTTGACGTCGTGCTTGAAAGCGACAGCCGCAAGCCGGAAGCGAAACACGAGATCCTGGAGCTGTATGTCCAGCACGGACTCAAACTGCCCGATACACCCGTCGTGGCGCTTCATCGAGGCCGGATTGATTTACTCGAGGCGCACTTGCGAAACGATCCAAACCTCTTGAGCCGAACGTTCTCGCATGAAGAGATCTTTCCACCCGACTTCGGATGCCACGACGAGGTCCTCGCAACGCAGGGAACACCATTGTCGGGCACAACCCTGTTGCATATGTGCGCTGACTATGACGAGTTGGACATCGCTCGCTGGCTACTCGAACGTGGCATGGATCCGAACGTGAAGTCAGCGGTGGACGAAGACGGTTTCGGAGGGTACACGCCGCTATTTGCGACTGTCGTTTCGCAACCGAATTACTGGATGAACCGCCAGCAGAAACCACAGGAGGCGCCGCTTACCAAAATGCTGCTGGCTCACGGCGCCAATCCGAACATTCGAGGCTCTCTGAGAAAGCAGCTGCACCCCGGTTACGCCGGGCGATACGACGTCGAAAAAGTCTACGAATATCGTAACGTGACGGCACTTGGCTGGGGTCGACAATTTCACGCCAAAGACTTTGTCAGCGAACCGGCACTGCGACTGATTGAAGCGCATGGTGGTGTTGAATAAGCACGTTAAAACCAGCGAACTTAGGTAACCAAAAAGCCTCCATCGGTGTCTAAGGAGTAGGTCGGACTCTCCCTTTTGAAGCGAGGGTTAGCCCGGCCAAAATATTCTGTAGGACACGTCGAAAGGAATCGCGTGAAGATCAAGGAGGTTCAATGAAAGGAAAGTACATGCGAAGGATTGGTGGCATCGTTCTCGGTCTGCTCATGCTTTTTGGCGTTACGCTTGCTACGGCGGCGGATACGCAGGCACAGAGCCGCCGGCGACGAGTGATCATCGTTCGTCCTAACCCCTATCGCATCTACCGTCCATGGGGTTTCCGTGACGGGTGGTACTACCGGCACTTCGGATACGATCCGTTTGGTTACGATCCGTGGTCGCCGTATGGCGCCCGCTATCGCCGTTACGTCTTCGATAACAGCAACGAAGCTGTGGAGAAGGGCTACGAGCGTGGCTTCAAAACCGGTAAAGACGATGGTAAGAAGGCGAAGAGCTTTAGTTTCGAACGTTCGGATTACTACAAGGATGCCGGCTTTGGTAACTTTGCCGAGCACTACCGCAGCGGTTTCTCGAACGGTTATGCGGCGGGGTACAAAGTTGGGGCGGATGAACGAGCCCGCAAGCAGCTTGGCTAACCGGCCGTAAGGGCCGTCAAACAAAATGCCGCGGCGGTAACGTCGCGGCATTTCTGTTTCACATCTTCCTGAGAGCTTAGACTTCCGGCAGGCCTTCAACAAACCTTACCGGCCGAACTTCAACGGTACCGATACGGGCGCTTGGAAGCTTGCCTGCGATCTCAACCGCTTCGTCCATGCTCCCAGCCTCGACCATGAAGAAACCGCCAATCTGCTCGCGCGTTTCCGCAAATGGACCATCAGTCACGAGTCGCTTGCCGTCGCGGAGCGTCACGCTGATCGTCTCAGAACTCGGATGCAATGGCGCAGCATCGATGTACTGCCCATTCCTGTTCAACTCGTGACAATACGCGACTGACTCGTTCAGCAACTGCTCACGCAACGATGGATCGATCTCGCTTTCTTCAACGTGATGAATCAACAATAAATATTTCATTTCAGCAGTTTTGAAACCTCGAGAACTTCTTCCGCGCGCGCTCGCACCCAGTAGTTTTCAGTAAGGTGGATCCAACGTACAGTTCCAGTTGAATCCACCAGGAACTCCGCCGGACGCGCAATGTCGTGTCCACCTTCTCCTTGACCAGCATGGACCAGATCGTAACGACGGATCGTTTCCGCATTCGGATCGGAAAGGAACGTGAACGTGTAACCCTGCTGCTGCATCAACCCGCGCGACGTCTCAGGACTGTCGACGCTGATTGCCACTGGACGAATCCCTTGCGCTCTTAACTGTTCGATATTCTGTTCGATACCCCGCAACTCGGAGTTGCATGAAGGTCACCAGTAACCTCGATAAAAAACCAGCAACACGCCCTTGGGTGCGGTGCCGTTAACCGGCGTCGATAACAGTTCGTTCAGTGAAACAGACTTGCCGTCGGCGTCGGTGAGCGTAAAGTCCGGCGCCTTTTGTCCAACTTGCGGTGCGCCCGAGGAAGCCGGCAACTGTCTTCCACCGATGAAGAACGCGAAAAGAAAGAACGCGATAACAACGACGCCCAAAGTCGTAACAAAAGCTGCCAAAATCTTCGAGCGCCGCCGATCGCTGGTGAACGCGCGACGCAACCCGAGAAACAGCAACACTGCCGCCACTAAAAACAGCAGCAAGTTGGCCCACGGGAAGTCGCGCGTTACCGGATACCAGATAAAAACAGCGAAGTAACTGAAAAACGTCACCACGCTCAACAGGAAACCGAGCCATAGTGGCCAGTTGAATCGTCGCATTTCGCCGCACCTTATAGATCGACCAAACCTTTAAAACCGCCATAGGCCATTCGTTTCACGTCGAACGGCATATCTTTTCCTTTCATCATCTCTTCCAGCCGCGGATCACTCATCACTTTTTTATTAACCTGATCGCGATGAGCGCGCGACTTAAAGAGAATGAACGAGAAGAGCACGGTCTCGCCTGGTTTCGGTTTTGCCAACTTCGTGAAAGGAAGGCCGAATTTCACGTCGAGGTCGTCGCCGACGGCCTCGACGTATTGAAGCGCACCATGCTCTTTCCAGACTTTCCCGGCTTTCTGAGCCATGGCGCGGTATGCCTTCAGATTCTTTTCAGGAACAGCCAACACAAATCCATCAACGTATTTCATCTGTTATCCTCGTTCAGTTGAATTTAACTACGCGGAACCATGCGCGCCCGCTTGTTCGACGTTTACCATCCACGGAATGCCAAACCGATCGACGCACATGCCGAAGCCTGCGGCCCAGAAGGTCGGCTGATACGGCATTTGGACCTGTCCGTTTTCTGAAAGTGCGTTGAAGATCTCTTCGCCCTTGGCGGGATCCTGGAGTGAAAGCGAAACTGAGATTCCCTGCGGTTGTGCATAGTGTCCCGGAGGCGCGTCAGACGCCATCACGCGGGTTTCGCCTACCAACATGCTCGCGTGCAGGACCTTGTCAGACCAGTCTGCGGGAACAGTACTACTTGCGGGGCTGCCTTCGAACGGCATGATTGCTTCAATCTTGGCGCCCAATGCTTTCTCGTAAAACTTGAAAGCCTCGGCACAATTTCCATTAAACATCAGGTACGGGTTAACTATCATTTCTATCTCCTTTCAGACTCGAACAAAATATCAATCAACTATTTCAGCCAAGCGGCCGCACACGCCACCTCGCATACGCAACGAAGAGCAACAACAGTAGAATTACGACATTTACAAGTGCGATAGGAATGGTGCCACCGATGACCGCGAAGACCACGGCACCGATCATGATGATTGCCAATCCCAATGCCGCCAGCGGCGTCAGGTACTGCCGTGTCCTCACTATACCCGGCAGCAAAAGACCAAGTCCGCCGAGGAATTCACACACTCCGATGAAACGAAGGAACCCGATGCTGGTAGGCGTCCCCGGCGCAGATAGAGCCTCGGCCGACATGACTAACTTGGTGCCGCCCGCGAAGAGGAATAGAAGCGCCAGCAGTATTTGTAGGATCCAAAGTACGATGTTCATCTCGAAGGTTCCTTACCAGACTAACTTCGCAAAGGCACGAGCTCGCGTAATCGAGCATCGCGCAAGTAGAGTCCCAGCCACAGCAGAGCGCCAAAAGTAACGGCAAACACGACTGGGAAAATGCCATCGGCCGCGCGCACGTGAGTGGCGACCGCACCGCCGAGATATCCGGTCAGCAGAATTGCGCCCAGCACCGCTGTTCTGGGAATCAGATACAGCACTGTGCAGACGATCACAACGATTCCGAGTGGAATGATTACGCTCTCAGAATAGCCGAGTTTGACCGTTCCTTCTATCACCGGCGCAGGCTTAAACAATTTCGCGACTCCGTCCAGCAAAAGAAACAATCCGGGGAGCCAACTCACGATCCTTCCGGCCCAAACACCTTTAGCGGAGGGAAAGGATCCTACTTGAACATTCGCTGCCATAACGTCTCTCCTTCAATCAATAACTTCACCGGGCTTTGCACGAAAGAGTCCTCCTTTTCTGACTTATGTCTCCCGCAAAGACGCAAAGGCGCAAAGCGCTACCGCGTTTTTAGAGGATTTCTTTGCGCCTTGGCGCCTTTGCGGGTGACGATCTCCTCCGCAGGTGTACTTTCGTGCAAAGTAGCTTCACGGCTTCAAATCAAGAGCCGCCTTGAAACTTCCGTCCATGTAGAAAGGTACGGACACATGTTCGTGAATCACGAGCCACTTTCCGTCGGTCTTCTCGAAACCAACAGTGACGCGCACCCAGTGAGCGTTCTTCTCGCCGTTTGTGTTAGTGCCGCCGATATGGTTGAAGAAATATGCGAAAGCCGTGTCGGCTCCTGCCGAAATTTTCAACCCCTTCATCTCCAATTCGATTGGACCACGGAATGTCTTAAACCATTCCGTTAGGTTCTTTCTGGCAGTCTCCTTGCCCCGATTTTCAAGCGGCGGCGCGAGATCAAAATGCACGACGTCGTCGGCGTAGTGCGCGACACACCGGTCGGGCTCCTTGTTTTTAAGTCCTTCAGCATAATCCTCGATGATTGCCTGGATCTGCCCCTCGTCGTTGGTTCTTTCTTTACTTTGAGCTGCTTTCATTACTTTCTCCCCTTTGCTTAATTACTGGACGATGGCAAACCGGTGATCTCGAGCACCGGGCGGATTTCGATGGTGCCGTACTTTGCAACCGGAATCTTTTCAGCGATGCTCATTGCCGCATCCAAATTGGGGGCTTCAATCAGGTAATAACCGCCAAGCTGTTCGCGGGTTTCAGCGAATGGCCCGTCGGTCACCAACCGTTTGCCGTTGCGAACACGAACGCTGGTTGCCGTCGCCGTCGAGTGCAACGGACCGGCAGAAACGTAATTGCCGCTCGCACTGAGATCTCGCGCGAGTTGCGCCGACTCTACGTAGCAATGTTCCCGTTCGGTGTCGCTCAGCGCGTGTTCGTCTGAATAAACCAGCAACATGTATCTCATGAATTTGTGCCTCCGATGTTAAATCGAACGGGAAGGTCCAGGATCGACACTTCAATGTAGTTTTTTTTATTATCAAACATGCTTCCGAACCCCAACGTTGCTGTCGACACTGTTTATCGTTCTGATTGGGGACGGATTGTTGCAACTCTCATACGTCAATTTGGAGATTTCGAACTCGCCGAAGACGCTGCACAGGAAGCGTTCACGGCCGCCGTCGACCAGTGGCGCACTGAAGGCGTTCCAGAATCCCCTCGCGCGTGGATCATTCAAACAGCCAAACACAAGGCTATCGATCGGCTCCGCCGGCAAACGCGTCTACAGGAAAAGCTCGAAGAATTTCCGGAATTAACCGCCGAACCGACCACAGATGGTCCGGATCTCAACTTCGACGAAATCCCTGACGATCGTCTGCGCCTAATCTTTACTTGTTGCCATCCAGCACTTTCACTTGAAGCCCAGGTCGCGCTGACTCTCCGCACTTTAGGCGGACTTCAGACCGACGAAATCGCGCGAGCTTTTCTCGTTCCCACGGCGACGATGGCCCAACGACTAGTTCGCGCGAAACGAAAGATCCGTGATGCCGGAATTCCTTTTTCCATCCCCGACACGAGCGACATGCCTGAAAGGCTTGATGCCGTGTTGACTGCCATTTATCTGATCTTCAACGAAGGTTACGCCCCTACGAGCGGTAAGCCCCTGGTCCGGGCAGACCTGTGCGCCGAGGCAATACGTCTCGGTCGCTTAGTCACAACTTTGTTGGAACCACAAACCCCTTCTGAAGCAACTGCGCTGCTCGCTTTGATGTTGCTGCACGATTCACGACGCGAAGCTCGGTTGGACGATGAGGGGAATCTCGTCGTTCTCGAAGAACAGGACCGCCGGCGTTGGAACAGGCCGCAGATCGATGAGGCGTTGTCGCTCGTCAACGAGGCATTGAGCGGCACGCCGGGTCCTTTTGCACTCGAAGCCGCGATCTCCGCCGAACATTGCAAGGCAGCTCGTTCCGCCGATACCAACTGGTCCAGGATCGTCAGCCTTTACAATCAGCTTCAGGAACTACTGCCGTCTCCGATCATCGCGCTAAATCGTGCCGTCGCGGTCGGTATGGCTGATGGTCCACAATCCGCCATCACTCTGATCAACGAACTGGCGGATTCCGGTGAGCTTGAAGGCTATCACCTGTTGCCTGCCGCACGCGCCGACATGCTGCGTCGCTTGGGTTCCAACCGCGAAGCGGCCGAGAGCTACGAGCTTGCTCTCGGCCTTGTAAGTAACGACAGCGAACGTCGCTTTCTCGAGCGACGCCTGCGCGAAGTCACATCAAGCACTCACTAGATAGGTGGGCTCCGTATCCAGTTCGACTTCAAAATCGGCTCTGCCGCCCGATCTGCGGCGAGGCTTGCCTCGCCGGCGAATGAGTGAAATTACAAGCGGCTGCCCCCCGTACGGCCTTTGGCCCAGGAACTCGGGCGAAGCCCGAACCAAGGGCGCAGCCCCGACTGTTAAAGTTCAAAAGAGCGGCGGGGCATAGCCCCCGCCGCACATCCGACGGCAAAGCCGCAGCGAAACGACTATGTTACCCAGGACTTCCGCCACCGGCTGCCATTGCGGCCAAACGCTTGTCGATCTCTTCCGGCGACACGTCTTCCTTGTGCGTGGCGACGGTCCAGATGTGACCAAATGGATCCTCGAGGGTTCCCGATCGGTCACCATAGAATTGATCCTGGATCGCCTTCTTTTCAGTGCCGCCGGCGTCGATTGCTTGCTTGAAAACTGCGTCGCAGTCGTCGACATAGATCATGAGGCCCACGGCCGATCCGCCGATCGACTTTGGTCCCTTGTATCCCATCTCCGGATGTTCGTCGGAGAGCATGAAAGGCGAGTCGCCGATCTTCATTTCAGCGTGCGCGATCTTGTCGCCCTGCGGCATGCGAAATAGTTCGGAAGCGCCAAACGCTTTCTTGTAGTACTCGAGCGCCTCGGCAGCACCGTCAATTACTAAGTAGGGGGTTAACGAGTGATATCCCTCAGGAATCGGTTTTACGTCCGCCATGAGTGTTTCCCTTTCGTTTGATTTGGTCTTCTACTACTTCAAAAGTTTCTTTTTGTCGACAAACGCGATCACCGCGCTGTTGAATTCTTTCGTCTTCTCCTGATGAAGGAAGTGGTCGACACCTTCCCACCAGATCAACTCGAGATCGGGCGCGAGGCCCTTCAAAAACTGCTCCGTATCGGCTGGCCAGAAAGGCGATTTTGCGAGGATCGCCAGCACCGGCACGTTGATTTTGTCCGAGGTGTAGAGCGCTTCGTCGTTCATGGCCTCCATCGCGCTCACCAGCACGTTCTGCGGTGTGTTTCGAAACGACGCTAACGCCTTTTCTTTGTCTTCGGCATTAAGCATCGGCGTCATTTGTCCAAACATCTGTGTGCCGACTTCTTTGTAGTTGGCCGATTTAAAACTAGCCAGGAATTGGTCGCGCATGGCCTTGTCGCCGAACGGCCTCAGTCCACCGTCGACGATCACAATTGCGAGCGTCTTCTTCGGGTACTTGCGATAGAACTGTCGGGCTACCGGAGTACCCATGCTATGACCCAGTATCACCCCGCGCGCGACTTTCGCGTCCTTCAGGACGGCGTCGATTGCCGCGGCGAAGTGGTCCATTGTGTATGCGAGTTGCGGTTTATCACTTTGGCCGTGTCCAGGCAAGTCGAGCGCTATCACTCTGCCACGTTTTGCGAGATCCGGAATTTGATAACCCCAGGCTGTCAAATTGGAACTCCAGCCGTGTACCAGAACAAACGCATCGCTTCCCTCACCGTAACTTTGATAGTGAATCTTCGCGCCATTGAGCGTGGCAAACTTCGATTCACCGTCTTTTGCCAGGGCCACCGGCATGGCCACCAGCAACAACAACGTCACAAACAAAGTCTGTTTCAATCTACTACTCATCACATGTTCCTCTCGTTCGTGTTTCTGACAATGACCAGAGTCATGTCGTCTGTGAGAGGACGCGGCGCTGCGAAGTCCTGCACCGCGCCCAGAACTGAAAAGAGTATTGACTCGACCGAGCCGCCTTGCGCGCGTCGGAATTCGGCTTCAAGACGATGAACACCAAACTCCCGCTCCGCCTCGTCAAACGATTCCAAAATGCCGTCCGAACATACGAGCATGACGTCGTCAGTGCGGAGTTGCACAGTCCCGCAAGGGAATGAAGCTGACGGCACGGCGCCAAGCATTGGCCCACCTTCCGAAAGTGATTCGAGTTGCCCGTCCGCGCGCAACAACAACGCCGCCGGATGTCCCGCACTGCAATAGTCGAGCGTGCCTGAACCGGCATCGAGTCTGCCGATAAACATCGTGCTCAGCGGCTCAACTGACACCAACCGCGCGATGTCACGATTTACTGCAGCCGCTATCGTGTGCGGGTCGCTGCTAACAGCGGTGTGCGTGCGAATGAGACCAATCAAATGCGTCACCCACATTCCCGCCGCGAGTCCCTTGCCGCCGATGTCACCAAGCGCGAAGACGAGACCGCGTTCAGTTTCTTCCACCGTGAAGAAGTCACCGGGTAAATGACGAACGGCGAAAATCTCACTCGCGATCTCAAACGATCCGTAGCGAATCAAACTCGGCGCACACAAACGGCGATGTACTTGTGCGGCCTCGAAGATGGCGGTATTCAGATCCGCGTAATCTTTCTGAAGTGTTTCGAGTCTTTGCTCGAGTTCGTTGACCTTTTCTGGGGAACTAACCGGACTAACCGCTGTTGCTGCGGACATAGTTCGAAGTCCTTATCCAACAAATTTGTAGCCACTGCCATGAACGGTAAGAATGAAACGCGGCTCTTCCGGATTTGGTTCCAGCTTCTGTCGCAGGTGAACGATGTGCGTATCGACCGTGCGTGTAGACGGATAGTTCTCGTACCCCCACACCGCATCAAGCAATCGATCGCGACTCAGTGTTTCTACCGGATGAGCGATGAAGTATGCCAGCAACGCAAACTCTTTCGCGGAGAGATCAACCAGGTTGCCATTTCGCTTGACTTCGTTACTACGAACGTTGACCTCGACATCACTGAACTTGTAAACCTCAGGCGACGCAGGTGGCGCTGAAACACGACGCAAAACAGCTTTAACCCGCGCCATCAGTTCGCGTATAGAAAAAGGCTTCGTAACGTAATCGTCCGCGCCCAGTTCGAGACCGACAACTTTATCGATCTCCTGTCCGCGCGCGGTCAGCATGATGATCGGCGTCGAGGGCCGTTTCGCTTTCAGTTGTTTGCAAACGTCGAGGCCGCTCATGCGCGGCATCATCACATCCAGCACTACGAGATCCGGATTGTCAGACAACGCGCGCTCGAGTCCGCTGACACCGTCTTCCGCGCTGATCACTTCGTAACCCTCGTATTCGAAGTTGTCGCGCAGGCCGGCAACCATTGCCGGTTCATCTTCGACGATCAAAATCTTGCTTTTCATGACGAATGTCCCTTTCCGTTAAGCAGCGCTGGTTCCCGCTTGCGGACCCCCAAGCGGCAACGTCATCGTGAATTTGCTGCCCCGTCCGGGCGCGCTCTCAACTTCCACGTGACCACCGTGCGCGAGCGTAATGTGTTGCACGAGGGATAAACCGAGTCCACTGCCCTTCGTGTTGTGCACCAGCGGATCGCACGTGCGATAAAACTTCTCGAAAATTCTGGCCTGCTCGTTGCGGTCGATACCAATCCCCCGATCGACGACCTCGAGCTTCAGATTAGCGTTGGCGCGATAAAGCTTCACACGCAGGAATTTGTCACGGTCTGAGTATTTCAACGCGTTATTAACCAGATTGACAAGCGCTCGCGCGATAGCTTCGCGATCGACTCGTACCGGAGGAATACTTGGGTCGATGTGTTCTTCGAGCGCGAACCCCTGTTGCTCGATCTGGTAGCGGTAAGAATCGAGCGTGTTTCGCACGAGTTCGGCAATGTCAGTCTCGCGGAAATCGTATTCCTTGCGACCCGCTTCAATGCGCGAGAAGTCGAGGATGTTGTTGATTAACGCTGTGAGCCGTTCGCTTTCTTTGCGAATGATTCCGTAGTATTCGAGCTTCTTTTCCTGTGTGCTGATGCGGCCCAGTTCCAACGTCTCCGCGTACAAACGAATCAGGGCGAGTGGTGTGCGCAACTCGTGCGATACGTTGGAAACGAAGTCGGACTTCAAACGCGCGAGTGCCACCTGCTTGTTCACGCTGCGATACGTCAACACCAGCCCGCCGATCATCAGCAACGACAACACGCCGAGAATTAACATGCTTTCCCGAACAAAACGGTTGCCGATCGCTTCCGCCGTCGTGCCCTGAAACTTGATGCCCATCGCGAGACCGCGAAACGGATCGTCTAATGTTTGCGCGACTTCGGGTTTACCATTTCCCCAACCCGATGAGATTGCAAGTGGACGATCAGGTTCTGATTTTTGTGCGTCACCCGGATATATCTTCATCGCCAGGCGCTTATCAGTTTGCTCGTTCACTTCAGCCGCAGTGAGCTCGTGAAATTGCGGAGCGAAGTGGGCGCCGGGATCTTCACCAAACTTCTGCGACGTGAAGTCATTCACAAACTCAGGAAAGAATTTTTCTTTTAGATAAAATCGGTCGAAGCTGGCGCCGCCGAAAACCGTTCTCTCTTTCGAAGAGGCGATCTCTGGAACTGTGAAGATTGCCGTCGTGCGCCACCGCGGGCCCTCTGGTTCATGGCCGTCTCCGCTAAACCAAACCATCGGCTTGGGCTTCTTTTGCATCTGCTCGGTGAGATACGCGCCTTCCATACTCAACCAACCCGCGTACATCTCGCTTAACGTTTTCACGTATTCCGGTTTCAATTCCGGTTTGGCAACTACGATCGCTGCCGTCTTATTTTCTTTCGTGTCGAGCAGGAACAAGTGTTCGAACCAGGGGTTTTTCTCCAGGATGACTTTCAGTTTTCTTCGTCTCTCTTCCTCTGAATCAGACTCGGACGGAAATTGGTCACGCGCGCCTTCGGTCATCGTGTAGGCCTGGCCATTCATCTTCTTGATACCCGCGTAGAGCAAATACTGAAAATCGCGATGGATGAGCGCCTCGACTTTTTTGTCGCGCTTGATCGATTTGACGTGTTGAAAACTGACGTAAATGAGAGCGAGCGCCGGGAGGACTACCGCCAGCCCCAGCGTCAGGACAAGCCGGAACCGGGTATTGCCGCCCAGAAACGCTCGTCGATTCGACTTCATTTCAGCCTCCGTGAGATGTGACAAAGCGGGGGGAGAATACGACCAAAGGCCCGGCGCTGTGTCAAGTCCAAGTAAAAATTTGTTAAGAGTTGTGAAAATCGGCCGAGCTGTCGAGTTAACGATCTTTTAAAACCCTTTCCATAAGGGCTTTATGCCCGTCTCACATGGCCGTAACGCCAACTGCCTAGACTGCGCCTTCAACCTAAACGACGAAAGGAAAACACTCAATGGACCGACGCAACTTCATCAAGGCCGGCGCAGTTTTCGGAGGGGCGCTTGCAGCCCTGGGGCCGTTTCAATCTCTGAGCGCGCGGCGCGCGCTGGGCAACCCCTTCGCGCCTTCAAAGGGTTATGGACCGCTCGTCAATAAAGGCCACCTCTGGCTCCCCGCCGAATTCAACTACCAGATCGTCTCTGTGCAGGGATCGATCATGAGTGACGGCCAACCAACTCCAGGTATCTTCGACGGCATGGCCGCGTATCCGGGCAAAAACGGCACTACGATACTCATCCGCAATCACGAGAACCGCGAGCAGTCTGGCGAGCAGAAGGTTATCGTCCCTAATGCGCTTCAGTACAACACCGCGGCTCGTGGAGGTAATACGAAACTTGAAGTTCGTCGGACGCGCGCCGGCAAAGATCCGGCGACGGGACTGCCGATCTACAACTACGAAGTCGTGCGTGATTTTGCAATTCTTGGCGGCACGTCCACAAACTGCGCCGGGGGCATTCGCACGCCACACACGTGGATCACTTGCGAAGAAGTCGTGAAACGGCTCTCGGGTAAGAAGCACGGATACATTTTTGAGATCGACGCTACCGCCGATGGTCCAGTTCCTGCGGTTCCCGTACCGCAAGCCGGTCGGCGCGCGCACGAGGCGGCGTTCGAGCGTGCCGGTATCGTTTACATGACCGAGGATCGCAGCATCACGTCCGATCCGGTGCTCGGATCGATTGGTTCCTGCTTCTATCGTTATGTTCCCACGCCGCGTGGTAATCGACCACTCGCGGAAACGAGTGGTCCGCTTCAGGCGTTGAAGTTGCGCGATGAGGCCCACGCGAACATGGACACCGGGCGCGTTGTTGGTCTTCCTTATCCGGTTGAATGGGTCACGGTCCACGAACCGGATCACAACGACGATACTGACAATCGCACCGATCGCGTTTCCGGATTTACTCCAAACCGAATTCAGGCACAGGACAAGGGCGCGGCTTACTTCGATCGCCTCGAAGGTATGTGGATTGGGCCGGGCAAGTCGAAGATCTATTTCGATACCACTTCGGGCGGCGCCGCAAACCTGGGCCAGGTTTGGGAATACGATGCGGGTCGCGAAACGCTAACGCTGATCTATGAGTCAGTAAGCTCTGCGGCGTTGCAAAGTCCGGACAATATCGTGGTGGTTCCGGCGACGGGAGACATATTCCTTCAGGAAGACGGCAGCGGCGCGCAGTTTGTTCGTGGTGTGACACTCGACGGCGAGATCTACGACTTCGCTCGCACGACAGTGAACGAGACTGAGTTCTGCGGCGGCTGTTTCGACCCGGATGGGCAGACGTTCTACGTGAACCAACAGGGCGAGCGCGGCAGTCTGCCCAACGGTCCCGCGAACAACGAGGCGATCACTTACGCGATCTACGGTCCTTTCCACAAGCGAGTGGGAAGTATTTAGAAACCCACAATTCGGAGGTGGTGTCTTAGTTTGCCAACATTCTCTGGTACCTCTGCGGTCCTCCGCGACTCTGCGGTAAAAGAACCGCAAACATATAAACCGCAGAGCAAGATGCGGAGGGCCGCAGAGATACGCTGCAGAAATTAAGACACCACCAAACACGGAATATCTCTTTGTTTATAGCCCAGCATGCTCTATAACACCGGGGATGCCCATTGAGAGCCGCAACGTCCGCTGGTGGGTGCTGTTACTCGTAACGGCCGTCCTGCTTTACCTCTGCTGGCGGATGATTCAGCCGTTCCTGAGCGTGATCCTGTGGGCGACTGTTCTGGTCATTCTTTTTCACCCGGTCCATAAACGACTCAAGCAGCGCATCAGGCAGCCGTGGTTGGCGGCGCTAATCTCTTGCCTGCTCGTGATCCTGATCATTCTTGTGCCGGTTGCGCTGATCACCCTCGCAGTCATCAACGAGCTATCCAACGCCGTTCAAACCGTGCAGCAGGCCGCCAATTATTTGCTCGATCCAAACTCACCCACTACGGGACCAATCCTCAACTTTCTCGGCCAATACATCGACATCAATCATCTTCGTTCAGAAGAGTTTCTGGTTGAGCGCATCAGAGGCGCCAGCGGACAGCTCGCCGGCCGGACGCTCGGATTTATCGGCGGACTGGTAGGCGCAATCGTGCAGACGTTCTTCGTCATCTTTACCATGTTCTACTTCTTCCGCGACGGCGATAACATTTCTCGCACCGTCCGCGATTCACTGCCGCTCGACAGAGAACAAGCCGACAGCATCATGATCCGCACGCGGGAAGTGATCGACGCGAGCGTTTACGGTGTGATCACGATTGCGATTATCCAGGGCACGCTTGGTGGTCTTGCCTTTTGGGCGCTCGGTCTGCGCTCGGCCATTATCTGGGGAGTCGTGATGACGTTCCTCTCGATGGTACCGATGCTCGGCGCATTCCTCGTCTGGGTGCCGGCCGCGATCTATCTCGCGCTCACCGGGAATTATGTAAAGGCGATCCTGCTGGCTGCGTGGGGCACACTCGTGATCGGAATGATCGACAATTTCCTGCGTCCAAAACTGGTCGGCAGCCGTACTCGTCTCCACGAATTGCTGATCTTCTTCTCCGTCCTTGGCGGTTTGAATGTGTTTGGCGTGCTCGGCGTCGTGCTCGGCCCGGTCGTGTTGGCCATTACTCTTTCTTTGATCGATGTTTACCGCGCGGCTGGCAGACCCTCCGGTCAGTCGGAGACACAAATCTAAAATAGTGGTATAAACAACCCGCCGTTCCCCTACAACCAGCCTCCACTGCAACACTGACCCAGGTCAGCTGTATCTCTTTCACAAAGGGAAAACACACATGTTCGCTTTCATTTGGTGGGTGATCATCGGATTAGTCGCCGGTGCTTTGGCTCGTCTGATCATGCCCGGCAGGGATCCGATGGGCATTATCGGCACTATCCTGTTGGGAATCGTCGGCTCGGTTTTAGGCGGGCTCGTGAGCTGGGCGATCTGGGGCGCTGACGAAACAGGACGCGGTTTTCAACCCGCGGGACTGCTGCTCTCGCTCGTCGGGGCGATCGTCGTGCTTTGGATTTGGCGAATGATGAAGAGCCGCAGTACAGTCACTTAAAAACTTTCGCGTTATAAGTGCCTGAACTGCCCGACATCGTCGTCTACATCGAAGCACTCGACAAACGAGTTCAAGGCGCTACACTCGAACGCGTCCGCGTAGCAAGTCCTTTTTTGCTGCGTACGGCCGTGCCGCCGTTGACGAGCGTCCACGGTAAAAAGCTCGTCGAGCTGCGGCGGCTGGGCAAACGGATTTGTTTCGGGTTCGAAGACGATCTGTGGCTCGTCCTGCACCTGATGATCGCCGGACGGCTGCACTGGTACGAGGATCGCGCGAAAGCTGCGAAAGCACGCGGACTTGCGACGTTTGAGTTCAGCACCGGAACGCTAACGCTGACCGAGGCAGGTACGCAGAAACGCGCTTCGTTGCACGTTGTCGAAGGTGAAGCCGGACTGGGAGCTCTGAATCCTGGTGGACTGGAAGTTTACGATCTCAGCGAAGAAGAGTTTGCGTCGGCGATTCAAGCGAAGAACCATACTCTGAAACGTGCTCTCACCGATCCGCGCATTCTCAGCGGCATCGGCAACGCCTATTCAGACGAGATCCTGTTCGCGGCACAACTCTCGCCGTTCACACTCACGCAAAAACTCAAGCCTGACGAAGTCTCACGTCTTTTCGAAGCAGTGAAGTCGACGCTTACTGACTGGGTGGAACGTTTGCGCGCGCATTACGGTGAAAAGTTTCCTGAGAAGGTAACGGCATTCAGACCCGAGATGGCCACCCACGGCCGTTATCAGCAACCCTGTCCTCGTTGCGGTAACAAGATCCAGCGAATACGTTACAGTGCAAACGAAGCGAATTACTGTCCTGCGTGTCAGACGGGCGGCAAACTCCTCGCCGACCGCGCTCTCTCGCGTCTACTGAAAGACGACTGGCCTCGCACACCTGAAGAACTCGAGAACCTGGTGAAATCGTGAACCATCGTTTCGCGCCAAAAGTCATTTACCGTCTTTTTTTCCGTTTTCTAACAAACAGTGAACCATTGAGGACACAGAGAACACAGAGACGAGGAGGGTCATGTTCGGCTCATAAATCTATCGCTCGGCTAGTTCCACCAGTCTTCCAGAAACTAGAAACCGGCCGCTCAAGCCTGATGTTCCTTTAAAACCAGGTTGACCTCCGCCCAGGTAAACCGTGAATTCACCGGGCTCGATCACGCGTTTGCCACCATCCTCGATCAATGACATCTGTCGCGGTGTGATCGTGAACGTCACGGTTCGTTTTTCTCGCGGGCGAAGGGAAATCCGATCGAAACCAACCAAGGTGCGAATCGGCACCGGCGCCGACGCCGCAGTGTCGGTCAGATATAACTGGACCACTTCGTCACCTCCCCTGTCACCGGCGTTGGTGACGTCAACACTGACTTTCATCGGTTCGCCGGCCTTAACCGCATTCGACTGAAACCGCAGATTGCTGTAATCAAACCGGGTATAGCTCAACCCATAACCAAACGGATAGAGTGGCTCTCCCTTGAAATAGCGATACGTACGACCTTGCATGCTGTAATCGGTAAACGGAGGCAGTTGATCCACCGATTTATAGAACGTAACCGGCAATCGTCCTGCCGGGTTGTAAGCGCCAAACAACACATCAGCTATAGCGGTACCGCCTTCACCCCCCGGATACCACGCCGCCAAAATTGCAGGCACATTATCGTTGGCCCAGTTGACTGCTACCGCGCTGCCACTGAGCAACACCACAACCACTGGCTTACCGGTCGCCACGATGGCTTTCAATAGCCTCTCCTGAGACTTGGGCAACGAGAGGTCTGTTCGATCGCCGCCGCGGAATCCTTCAACGTGCACCGGCATCTCTTCGCCTTCGAGCCTCGCCGAAATACCCAGGACGAGCACGCTCACTTCAGATTCCCGTGCTGCCGTTACAGCTTCCTGCATCAGTCGCTCGATCATTCCTGGATACGACCAAACGAGTTTGGCAATGTTCTCGCGCTGATACTGGAAATACTCCATGCGCAAGTCATAACTCCGACCTGCCTCGAGAGTAATTTCGGCAGTGGCAGTTTTCTTGGGATTACTGGCCCATGCATCCACCAAAAGTTTTCCGTCCAGATAGAGTCGAGCACCATCGTCAGCCGTGAATCCGAGCGTGTACTTGCCTGATTCAGGGGCCTTGAGTTTGCCGGTCCAGCGAACGGAAAAATGGTTTCCCGTGAGTTCAGGCGCGGGGTTGAAGCGTCCCCAATCGAAATCAATGCGCGCATCGGTGCGGACAGTTGCTGCTGGACCACGCAGTTCCTGGTTATTGAAGTATTCCGCCTTCAGGCCTGGATCATTTCCATTCAAGGTCAAAGCCGAAGCAGGGACCGGCACAACCGGTTCACCAGCAAGTGTGGATCCAAGCGCGTAGGTTACTTTTGCATTTGCAGAGACTGCGTTTTTGATTCCTGCAAGCGGCGTAAACAAACGGGATGCAGTGCCGTTGTAGTTACCCCACAAGGTCTCCGGCAAATCTGCATTTGGTCCAATGACTGCGATACTCTTCAAGTCCTTCTTCAGGGGCAACGTGCGATTCGCGTTCTTCAAAAGCACGATTGACTTCCGCGCAGTCTGCAACGCGAGGCGGCGGTTTTCGTCCGTGTCGTTCGCCGAAAACGGAATGCGTGCATAAGGAACCAGCTCCGGCGGATCAAACTGACCGAGCCGAAAACGAGCGGTCAGGAGACGTTTCACTGACTTATCGATTTCCGCTTCACTAATCAATCCCTGCTTCACGGCCTGGACCAGCGATGGATACTCGGTGCCGCACGTCAGATCAGTGCCCGCCTTAACGCCCATTACCGAAGCTTCCATTTCAGTCGCAACGACCTTGTGAAAGACGTGAATGTCGTAAATCGCACCGCAATCGGAAACGACGAAACCATCGAAACCCCACTCGCCGCGAAGGATGTCAACCATCAACCGCTTGTTGGCGCAGCACGGTTCGCCGTTCGTGCGGTTATATGCACACATCACCGAGTAAGCCTTGCCTTCAAGAATCGTCTCCCTGAACGCCGGCAAATACGTTTCGCGCAGATCTCGTTCGGAAGAGATCGCGTCGAACGCGTGGCGCTCCGGTTCCGGACCGCTATGCACCGCGTAGTGTTTCGGAGTCGCAATGACCTTGAAATAACGCGGGTCGTTGCCTTGCAGACCGCGCACGAATTGAACACCAAGCTGCGCAGTGAGGTAAGGATCTTCGCCGTACGTCTCCTGCCCGCGGCCCCAGCGCGGATCGCGAAAGATGTTGATGTTTGGACTCCAGAAAGTCAGCCCCTGGTAACGGCCGAATTGGCCCTTGCGCGCATACTCGTGATGTTTTGCGCGTGCCTCGGTTGAGATGACGTCGGCGACCTGGTACATCATTTTTGTGTCCCAGGTTGCGGCGAGGCCAATCGCCTGCGGAAACACAGTCGCAATGCCAGACCGGGCCACGCCGTGCAGGGCCTCGTTCCAGTAGTCGTGGGCAGGGACACCCAGACGTTCAATCGCCGGCGTCGCATTCCCCATCTGCGCGACTTTTTCTTCAAGCGTCAAGCGCGACAAAAGATCGTCGACGCGAGTCGCAATCGGCAGGTTCGGGTTTTTGTAAGGAGGTAGCGACTGGCCTTCGACGTGGGCTAAAGAAAAGAACGTCTCCCGCAAAGGCGCAAAGGTACAAAGACAGAAGAAAAGAACCACTAAAAGAATACTGCTTCGGGGCCGGCGGGCTTTGCGTCTTTGCGCCTTTGCGGGAGATTTTCTTTTCACGGTTCTAGCGGACTCCAAATAAGATATCGACAGTTAGCTGGTCCAATCGTTCATACGGTAAAACCTTGCTGGTCAATTCGGCGCGATCAAGTGGAGATTCCTTCACTCTATTCGCCTTTTCGCGGCTGTAACGGCCAAGTGGTTCTTCCGATCCGTTGCGGATTTCCGAGAGCAGTGCCTGAATCTCCTCGTCCTGATCAAATTGCCGCGCTTTGTCTTTGAGGATCAGATAATTTCGCATGCACCCTGCCGCAAATTCCCACACACCTTCCTCATTCTCGCTACGATAAGAATGCGCATCGAAGTGGCGTGGGCCATCGTAGGAACTCTCGAGCAATCTGACCAAAAAGAAGAGGTTCTTAATCGACTCGGAACCAAACCTCAGATCCTGATCAAACCGCGGACCTTTTTGATCGTTAAGGTCAATGTGAAAAAGCTTACCCGCCTCTATCGCCTGGGCCACTACGTGATAGAAGTTGAGCCCGGACATTTGTTCGTGACCGACCTCAGGATTGACACCGACCATTTCATGATGATCGAGCGTTGCAATGAACCCGAGCATCGCGCCGGTCGTTGGCAGATAAATGTCTCCGCGCGGTTCATTTGGTTTTGCCTCGAGCGCGAAGCGATATTCGTAGCCTTGATCGATCGAGTATTCACAAAGAAAGTTGAGCGCTTCGCGATTCCACTTCAGCGCCTCGCGCGGATCTTTCGCAGCATCCACCTCGGCGCCCTCGCGACCACCCCAGAAAACGTAAATCTTCGCGCCCAGCTCCGCGCCGAGATCCATCGACCGCATCGTTTTCTGTAACGCGTACAAACGCACTCGCGGATCGCTAGAAGTAAAGGCGCCGTCTTTGAAGACCGGATCGTAAAAAAGATTCGTAGTCGCCATCGGCACCTTCATGCCGTGGTCGTCGAGCGCCTGCTTGAACTCGCGCACGATGCGATCTCTTTCCGCTGCCGTCGCATCGATGGGCACCAGATCGTTGTCGTGCAAGTTCACGCCGTATGCGCCGAGCTCACTCAGGCGCTTAACTATAGTGATCGGGCTAAGACTGGGACGTGTCGCATCGCCGAATGGATCTCGTCCGCGATTCCCAACGGTCCAAAGCCCAAATGTAAATTTGTGTTCCGGTTTTGGTTGGTAATTCATTTTGTAACTTCCGACTTGACGGTCTCGTACTTCACCGAACTTGTTCCCACCATGACGTCAAACCAGCCCGGCTCGACGACACTCTTCATGTTCAAATCGAGAAACGAAAGTTTGTCGGGTGTGATAACGAACTCTATTGATTTGCTTTCGCCGGGCGCCAGCGGGATACGCCGGAAGTCTTTGAGCTCCATGATGGGTCGCGTAACTGAGCTCACCAGGTCGCGAATGTAGAGTTGCACAATCTCGTCTCCCGCACGTTTCCCGGTGTTTGTGACAGTAACGCTCACCGTTGCACTGTCACCTGGCCCGATCTTTTCCGGACGAACCTTAAGATTCGAATACGCAAACGTGGTATAGCTCAAACCAAAGCCAAACGGAAACAACGGTTCCTTGTTAGCAAACAAGTAACCTCGACGCGCGGTCGGTTTGCGATTGTAGTAGAGGGGTAACTGCCCCACCGATCGCGGGAAGCTGATCGTGAGTTTGCCCGCCGGACTGTACTCGCCGAACAGAACGTCGGCGACGCCAACGCCGGTTTCCTGTCCTAAATAAAAGCCTTCAAGAATTGCGGGAACGTTTTCGGCAATGTAGTTGATCGATAGTGGACCGCTATTAATCAACAATACGATTGTCGGTTTACCAGTCTTAAGCACAGCTTTAACCAGATCATTCTGCCGGCCCACCAACTCTAGACTATCCCGGTCGCCAAGATGATTGTCAGCCCAACCTTCCTTGTTTGTATCCTCATTCCCGCCCAGCACAAGCAGCGCGACGTCGGCGGTTTTTGCTACCGACACTGCTTCCGCGATCAGTTTTTGATCGTCTGCCGGATCGCTGAGACTAGCGCGGTCGGCAAACCAGTCGCCGCCTTCTTTCGTTATCTTGCAACCTTCGGCATAGACGACTTTAACTTTGTCGCCGACCTTGTCCTTGATTCCCTGAAGCACGCTGACGGCACGCCCGGGCTCGTCGCTGTAACCACCAAGATGGACCTGGGCTGCATTTGGACCAATAACTGCGATCGATTTCAACGCACTCAGATTCAAGGGCAACAA